>WBZL01001679.1_pt1 | contig 22683 bp, 12 predicted proteins | sample 5204291 | NCBI WGS metagenome assembly WBZL01 (sample SAMN12344345, study PRJNA552823) | activated sludge metagenome | biome: Activated sludge suspended growth; feature: Nitrification reactor; material: Wastewater; isolation source: activated sludge from nitrification reactor of wastewater...
ACTAATCACGTCATACCATGCCGCCTGATAATCATATAATGCGGCGACCGCGTCAGCACTCAGAACCGAGGGGGTAACGATGACTTCATCCATGCCACCGGTGTACCCCATACCTAATCGAATGGGGTTTGCGATGGTGCAAATGGTACCCACGCCGGTATTGGTTGTACCCGCCAACGCCCCGTTAATGTAAATTCGCATCTGCTGATGGGTTGCGTCGTGGGTGGCCATGACATGGTTCCACTGATTTTCAAGCAAAGGCGTACCGGCTGTTACCGCATGCCGATTTTCGCTGCTGAGGCAGTTATATTGCCGCTCAAAAACAACGTTCAGGCTGTTTTCGACCAGGCGCAACTCGAAATTGGTATCAAGGAAATTACTGTTGCTCTTCGTGATCAGTCGTTGCCGGGTGGTGGTTGTTTGCGTCGGTTTCACCCACATGCCCACACTAAAGTCGGTCAACGCCAGATTATTTGTTTGCGCCATCGTCAAGGTGTCATTGCCGTCAAAGGTGATGGCCTCGCGCACCTGCCCCTTGTCGCCTGCGTCCGGGCAGGTATCAACCGATGTACAGGTGGCCACATAGCGACTTTCGGAATCGTCCACGAAGGAGCGAATGCCTTGGTTGGCGACGACGCCGTTGTTGGTTTTTAACCCTTCGTCAAGGTGCAGGTTGACGGCGGGGACGCGCTTGAAATGCGCCTGAACCTCGGTTGCTGTCAGGGCCCGTCGGACGACGGTCAAATCGTCCATCAAGCCATCAAAGTACAAAGAACCGTTCGTGCCGATACGCAAACTGTTTTTTGCACCCGGCAGACCATAGGCGGTTGAGCCTTTGTTTTCGCCGTTGACATAGAAGGTGTAGATACCGTTCTCAAACACATAGGCAAGGTGATACCAACGGCCGACATTGTTATAGAGGGTGAAATTGTCGGTCCAGCGGTAGCCGAATACGCCGGGACGGCCGTAATTGAGCAGAGCCAAATCGTAACTGCCGATTTCGAGTAGCGGAGTGTCGCCATAGTCGCCAGTTCCCCGTAAACTGTCTGGCTTAATCCACATCATGGCGCTGAAACTGCCGGTGGACGTGCCTAGAGCGGTTGAGGATGCGCTAATCGTCAGGTAATCGTCAACGCCATCAAAGTTCAACGCCTGATTGAAGCGGCCGGGAACGCCGCTGGTGGGGCAGGTGTCGCCAGTACAGGAGACGGTGACAGCGTTACCCGATTGGTCGGCAAAGAGGGAGGAGCCGGGTGCTTCGTCGAAGGTTAAATCGAGGGCGGTGCTGGTAGAACGGAAGATATCGGCAACAGCCGCTGGGGTTAAGGGGTAGCCATAGACACGGAAATCATCAAGGGTTCCCTTGAAGAAGTCGTTGTAATTTGACCAAGTCATGGAGCCGATGATCGCGGGCAGGCAAAGCGAACCACAGGCGGGCATTGAGACAGGATTGCTCCGTTCGCCAAGGTAGGAGGTGCTGTTGATGCCTGTGATTTGGGTGATGCTGGTATCCTTCTTGCCACTATCTTGATCGTAATTGGTGTCGCTGCTTTCATCTTCAGGACAGGTGAAGAAACAGCCACCATCCCGATTGTCCCAGACGCGGAACCATGAGTTGGTGTCGTTGACAACGGCCGTTACCCCCAATGACCACGAACTTGTGCCTTTATTCAAATTGCTCCAGGCAAGGTTGCCGGATGAGGCATCGCTATCGAAGTTGAGGCGCATTTCTGCTTTTTGGCCGATACCAGCGGCATCATTCAGGTTGGTAAACGCCATCTGGTTAAAGTAAAGATAGCCGAAATCATTGGGCCGGCCGATATAGAAATTACTCACATTTGGCGGGGTTACGGCGGCGCAACTGCCGGTTGTGCCACCAGAAATTGGCGCACCGTTGACGTAGAAAGTGAGGGTTGACCCATCGTAGCTGACGGCAAGATGCTGCCATGTACTGTTGACGGCCACCACGCCGGTATCGGCACTGGCGACTTCGCAGGTGGTTGTGCCGTCGCCCCAGATCATGCGTAAACGGCCGTTGCTCCCCACAAACAAACTGGGGAAGATCGTTTTGCTGGTAGTAGTCGGTTGATAACCAAAAACCCCTTGATAATCCGCATCCGTCCATTTGCCATGCGCCGTCGCCGAAGCGTTGCTAAAGGGATAGGTTCGCGTTTGCGGCCGAATCCACGTCGCAAAGGCAAAGGCATCGCCCGACAAGTCTGGGGCAGTCGCCACCAAATTATTGACTTGGTTAAACGTCGCCCCACCGTTGCCAACAGCGGGACACGCCGCCCCGCTGCAGCTCACGTCGTCGCTGCCCCACGTGCTGCCATCACGCATGTTTACTTGTAGAACAGGTGTAGCGTAGCGATCCAGAATCGTGCCTGCATCCAACGCTGTTGGGTAGATTTCGACTTCGTCAATTTGGCCGATAAAGTTTTGCGTGCCTGAGCCATCGGCTTTAAGTGCGCCAACGAGAACCGGCTGATTGTTGTTGCACAGCGCCCCGCTGTAAGCCTGCGATCCTACCAATTTGCCGTTGATGTACAGGGCCATGCCTGACCCGTCGTAGGTGGCAGTGACGTGACTCCAAGCGTTCAGCGGCACAGGCGGGCCTTCCACAACGCCGTTTGACGCGCCACAACTGTTGGAAGCGACGAAGGTGATTCGGCCATTGTTGTAGGCGAGGAAGTAGTTTTGATTGACGTAGAAATCAGCCCCTTTGCTGATCAGTGTGCCGAATTGGCTGGCGGTCGTTGGCTTGAGCGATAGTGCCAGCGTGAATTGCGACAGGTCTAAATCAGCGTTATCCGGCACAACAACCACGTCGTTGCCGTCAAAGGTGAGTTGTTGGTTGTCGGAGACTGGGCAACTCGCTCCGCTACAACTGCCATCGTTTTGCCGGAAGGAGGCATCGGCGAAGGTAGTGCTGCCCGAATTATCGTTTAGATGTAGCCACAATACACGGTCGGTGGGATCGTCTATCTTTGCGCCGGCACGAATTGCCATGTTGACGGGGCCGGTGGTGCTGAGCCCTGCTTCTGTTAAGCCGACGTTGCCGTTGATGGTAACGGCCGTTTGTGGCGCAATCGCCTCGGTAGACTGGAAGCGTAACACATTGTCCAACGGCAATTCGGTTTCCACCAAACCACGCGCATAGGGTAAGGTGAGTTCATTGGTGACAACGGCCGTGTAGCTAAGCACACTACCGGGCGACACAAAGGGCAACTGACTGTTGTCGGATTGGATGGTCGCATTCAGCGACAGCACGTTTAGCGTCGAGGCGACGTTCGGGTTGTAGGCGTAGATGCGCTCCTGTTTGTCGGTGAGGCCGTCGTCATCGCTATCGGGATCGAGAGGATCGGCACTAACCCGCACGAGCAGCGGATTGCCACTGCTATCATAATCATAGACCACCGACCAGCCGCCGGTGTAGACCGTTTTTTCCACCGAACAGAGCGGCGGATTGAGGTTTTCCACCACGCTGGTGTCATAGGGATAAATCTGGTTGGGATGGAAATGTTCTTCGTTGTCGGTGAGGCCATCACCATCGCTATCTTTGCGTGCCGGATTGGTACCATAGAACGCTTCCCAATAGTCGGTCAGACCGTCGCAATCGCTGTCTCCCTTTGTGGGGTCAAAGCCAGCGGTCGCCACTTCATAGGAATCGGGCAAACCGTCGCCGTCGCTGTCAGGGTTGCTATCATCGGGATCGGGGCCGTTGAGCGCCTGACTGCGCAGACCGTCACCATCCGCATCGGCCAGCGTGGGGAAGGTTGCATCCCATGCCAGCCGATAGCCGTTGCGGCCATCATTCGCAGGCTGGAGCGTAAGCGCCCGCAGGTCATCAATCGATCCCGGCCAGACATCGAAGATGAAGGTGTTCTCCATTGGTTGGTTTATCGTATCGTCGTATTCACTCAGAACGCAGCCAAATACCCAACAATTTTGCTGCTGCATAGCAAACCCTTCTGCCAGATACAACGGCAGGCCGGTGTTAATGCCCGGCTGCGGAAAGGTGTAGACGTAAGGGGTAATCGGCAGCTGTTGGCGGAAGCGGGCGTCGTTGGCGCTGATGGAACTGCTCACCTTGCCGGGGACATCGTTCCAAATTGTACCGTTGAGATCGAGGGGAATATCCTCCTTGGCAGCCTGGAATTTATAGGCAAATGTGGCATCGTCGAGGTACTGATCGGTCCACTGCCAGGCATAAATGTAGCCCATCCAGTTGGGATCATTCATATAGAGCGTGGTGGTGACGCTGCCGCTAATTGTGATGCTGTTGCCCACGATCAAACCATAGATACCCGTTTCGTTGCCAATAGCTGGGGCATCGAGGTTGACAGCAATACGATCTTCTCGATCCAAATTGACCAGCGGGGTGGTGTCGTTGATGACGTAGGCTAGCCCTTTGGCCAGAGCACCGGAGATGCCACCACACACCCAATAGGCGATCGTGGGTTCTTTCTCGGAGAAGTTGGTGGCGGCACAGACAGCCCCAACAACGGCGTCAAGGACGGCAATGAAGGCTAGAAAAAGCCCTAGAATAGGAATGCTTGATAGAACAATAAGGACATCCAGCACGGCGAGGAAGACATCCACGATGACGCCGGCAATTTGTTCGGCGAGGAAGCGGCTGAATTGGGGGGAGTCGGTTTGGAAACGGCCGTTTGCCAACGCCAACCCAATCGTCAAACCAGCCGTTGCAACCGAGGTCAGCACCCCTACTGCCCCCCATGCTTTGGCAACTCGCTGGGCTTTCAGCGCATGAGTCGGGGAGAGATCATCGGGATTGAGGTTATAGCTCTTTTTGAAATACGCTTCCGATCCATCGAGCCGATTGATCGTTTGCGTCATTTTGCCATCCAGATCAACAAGCTGAGTTTGCAATTCGCTATATTTGGTCACCAATGAAGGTGGCAACACATTCACCGCATCATCGGAGAACCCCATTGCTTTGGCGGCTTGTTGGACAGCGGGATCATGATCTTTAATATAATAGTTTACGACGGAGCGGGCTTTTTGGTTATAGGCCAGATTATTCGCGCTCATTTGCGACAACTGCAACTGACCTTGAGCGATTAAATCATCAATCTCCGATTGAATGCTCACCATTTGGTCGTTGATGGCGATCATGCGAATCCTCTGATTCTCGATGCTACTCAGGCTACTGCGGATATTTGGATTGAGCAAGACACCTGCTCGTACCTCCGTCATCACCGCTTCGTTGGCAAACCACAGATGCCCATAAGTCGCCATTGCGCCGCTTGCCAGTGGATAGGTTGTGGCTAACACCGTCTTAAATGTGCCTGACAGCCCACTTGACTGAACACGGCCGTTTTCGGCGGCAAAAATCAACGCGCCGTCGGTCAAATAATCAAATGTGTCCTGTTCGATACTGATGCGCGGCAAATAGGTTAACTCAGTAAGCGCCTGCGACAATGCCGACGAATTGGTACCACTTGCAAGTTGCCCATACGCTTTGGTAACGGCCGCTATTGACGAAGCCAATCCCTGCCAAGCGGCTGTTCCCTGCGTATCAACGGCACTGTCAACGGTGGGAAAATCCTGCCCATTTAGGTTGAGCAAAGTAAACGCATCTTTGACTTTGGTCGTCATGGCCTGCACGATGGCGGCGGCCGTTTCCGCGGGCAGGGGATAGTCGGTAAGTACAAGATCGGTTGGGGTGGGGTTGAGCAACGGGGCATTCACCCCCGCCGACATTGCCAGATAGAAATTCTGCCCCAGCAGAGCCGCCCCCTGACGTTCCAAATCGTAGGCTGGATCGTATTGAGAGGCAGGGGTGGTGGCGTTAATCAACTGGTAACTCGCCAAGGTGGCATCGGTAAAGACGGTTTTTAGGCTGGTGCCGAGTTGATCAACTGTCGTGCCTAAATCGGCCGGTTCCCACGTTGTGCCGTTAAATTGATAGGGCTGCCAACGCAACATACCGTCAATGGCAACCGCTTTGGCCGTTAAATCAACGGTCATTACCGAATTGGCATAGACGGTACGGGTGATGACTGTCGGGGTGCTGTTAATGTCAACCTCTTCGATGGTGCCGAGGTAGACGGTGCGGTAACTTTGTTCGCCGGCCATCAGGACGGTTGTGGTTGTGCCGGAAATGGGGGCGGATGTGTAGAGTGAGTTGATGAAGGTGTTAACGGCCGTTAAATCCACCGCATTTAACAAAGCCACCTCATCCATCAACCCGCTGCTTTCACTGGTTTGAATGTTTGTCAATCCCCACGCGCCGAGCGATGAATCTACATCGCTCAACGGGAATCGTTGGCTGCTAACCGTATCCCCCAAAAGCCACGTTTTTTGCATCACATCCGCCAAATGCCACAGTTCGTTTTGGTAATTGGCATTGCCGCTACCGGGCGTTTGCCCGGCCAACAGTGCCGTTGCCCCATGATGCTCGCTAACCGACAAGCCGGTGATGCGAAAGGTGTCGGGGTAGGTTTGCAGCAAGGTGGTGACGCTCGTCCAGTTGGCACTGTTGTCGCAGTAGTTGGTGGGCGCATTGGCCGGGGGTGTGCAACTATCTTGCTGACCATTGACAAACCAGACGACGCGCATTTCGTGGGGGTTGCCCCAATCGGAAACGGCCGTTTGCAGCCGATACGGAATCCGCGCCTGCCAACCAACCGGGCCGCCCCCCGTCGGATCGGTAATCTCGATCAACGGCAGATTGGCGATTCGCTCCCCATTTGGCCCCAGCCGAACCGTCATGGCATATTGATTGGTGACTGCGGTATCGAGCCATGTCGAAATCGGGGTAGTGGCGGTGATGGTGGGCGTGCCACTGACCGGCAAGCCACCGGATGGATTCGTTGGCGAATAGGGAATAGTGACCTCCAGCATCGGCATCAATTGAATGTCGCCATCGCCGTTGCCGAGTGTATTAGGGGTCATACGCTGGTGCTGACCCCGATTATCGGCATCCGGCCAATCGAGGATGCTGTTTGTCCACCAGAGATGTTGATCATTTAACGGCCGTATTTGCAAGTCAACAATGATGTTCTGGGCAGTTTGGGCATTGACCAGATCGAGCTTGAAGACACTGTTGTCGGTGACGACCTGCGAAGCATTGGGGTTGAGGTCAATGCTGTCCGGCACGCCGTCGCCATCATTATCAAAATCATATACATCCGGCACTTCATCGGCATCACGGTCAAGGCACGGGATATCTGGGTATTCAGGATCGATGTCCACTAAAACGCCATTGCTCGTGTCACTCCGAGTATAACATTCCGCACCATCATCCAGCCCATCGCCGTTGCTGTCAGGGTTGAGCGGGTCGAGCGTCCAGGTGCCGAACCATTCAAAAGAGGCAACTTCACGACCGTCGCTAATGCCATCACCGTCGGTGTCTACTTTTTCGATGTTAGTCCCGATCTGGTAACGCTCCACATTATCGGTCAGGCCATCACCGTCGCAATCGCTGGTGGCGGTAATGACGCAGGAGGAGGACAGGGCTGGTGCAAATGAGGGCATGGTCGCTGGCAAAGTTGTCACTGACGAAGCTGCTGTCTCTTGCGCCTGGGTCAATTCTGCTTGGCGGGCTAACTGACGCTCGTTGAAAGCGTTGATTTGTTCGCTTTGGGCGTGGGCTTGTTGTGCCTGTAGCAGGGGGGAAGCGAGCATAGATACCACCAATGTCAGGTTGAAGGCGACTCGTACTTCTTGCCGACGGCCGTAGGCCAAGAGTAGCCCCCCTCCAGCCAACAGAATGAGCAGGAGGCCACTGTTCACGCCTACCTGACGCACCGTTTCGGCGGACAGATTGCCGAAAATGGACGCAGCCAGCGTCTGTGCTGTTCCTAGCGGATCTTGGAACCAGCTATCGAAAGCAACTTCCCCTGCTGGTTGAGACCAATCGCTGTAAGTGGTTGTGATTTCGGCCGACACCCATTCACTGGCACCCGTCTGCGCTGGGAAATCAAGCTGAACAATCTGGCGCATGGGCAGTTCACGACCATCTGCACTCTTGTAGACCCAAATTTCGCCGCGACCAGTCATATCAACATAGTTTTGGGCAAGTTGTAGTGTAATCCCGTGGGGCAGTTCGCCGCGACGGATTAATTGTTCTTCTAATTGGTCACGTATAGCAATAGCATACTTTGGCCCACTCACATCGAATTGGTAGCGGGTGATGTTGCGGGTCAGGGAAACAGGCAGGAGTTCCGTTGGAAATATCCCGTCAGCCCGCGAACCATCAGCGATCTGTATATTTTCAGCGGCGGCGAGAAAGCCCATCGGATCATTACCGGGGGCGAATAGTTCGGTCGCCAATTCCACCTCTGTCCATTCATCAGCTTCGCCGAGACGGCCGTAGCCACGCCCATCCTCAATTTTGATTTGCAGCGCAGGGTTGTTGGCTGCATTGATTTGCAAGGTCATGCTATCGGCAGAAACATCAACTTCACCGTTGATCTTGTGCGTTTCGACACGTGTTGTGCGACCTGCATTTTCCAACAGCAAAGTCGGATGATAGGTTTGCACTATGGTCGCCTCATAGCGATATTGACCACTGTTACTGGCCTGATCGATGACCTGCGCGACTTGCTGTCGTGCCGTTGGCTGGATTGTTTTAGCTATGGCGGCTGACAGGGTTTGGGATAAGGCTAGTATAACCAGACCCGTAAACAAGCAAATATAGATGATTCTGTTTTTTGAGGTGTGCTTTTTGGGCATCTGCAAGCTCCTGTTGGGTAGGTATCTGGTTTTATGGGACAAATTGAAATGATTGCGTTCAGGCAGGAACCCCTAAGCTCTTTTGTTGCTGTTATCTCTGTTGGCGGTGAGGGGCTGGCTACTTTCGCTTGCGCCAATGAAACTAGGAGATGCATAATCATCTCTCGCTCAGTCGCGAAATGTAACATCTCGCCGGTTTGAACGTTTTACAGCGCAGAGCGCCAACGGTCACCGCCTTCGGTTCGTTGCAAACGCAATAGAAAAGCTTGATAATTATTGCCTATGGATCATAAGTATAAAGATCAAACGCCACGCGAACGTCATACGCAGCATCGAAAGGGAGAAAAATAGCGGATGACAAGCGCAATCAGGTTATTGGGTACGCTGGAAATTAGCGAAGCTGGGACACCTTCCAAAGTGCTGTCAAGCAGCAAAGGTTGTGCCCTGTTGAGTTACCTGATCATCACCAACCAGCCACAACCCCGCGAAAAACTAGCTGATTTGCTGTTTGATTCCACTTCCACCACCCAATCACTGAGAAACCTGCGATCACTGGTGTCGCGGATACGGCCGTTTACTCCCTTTCTCCATGTCACCCGCAACCTGATATCGTTTCAACCTGTGTTGGATACGCTCGTTGATTTACATACCTTGCAGACCTCTCTAGCCAGCTCGGATCTATCTGTTAAAGCCCAAGGATTACAGCTTTATACCGGAGATTTACTCGCCTCTTTCAACCTGACCGATGCACCCCGCTTCAATGACTGGCTGGCAGTTGTCCGCGAAAAATTAAGAGGTGAAGTCATTGCGACCCATCGTGAGTTATGCACCGCCTACACAGAGCATCAGGCGTGGTCAGAAGGGGTTAAGATCGCTCGGCATTGGGTTGCTACAGATGATTTGGATGAGGAGGCGTATCGTTGGTTAATGCAACTGCTCATCAGTGCGGGACAGCTTCAGGCAGCGCGGGCTGTTTACAAGCAGTGCCAGCAAGCATTAGCTGACGAATTGGGAGTAGAGCCAGAGCGAGCAACGGTACGAATCGCTCAACAGTTAGAACAGCAGTTGCTAGCCCAGCCTGATTTTACTTGGACGACTTCTTTTCCAGCCGATTTATTCCCACCCCACATGGGCGAGCTTGCGGCACCGGGGTTATTGCCACCTCAGTCGCACATGCCTTTTTATCGCAATGCGATTTTTACCGGGCGGGCGGAGGAGTTAAAGCAGTTAGCCAGTAGGTTGTTACCCAAGCCACACACACCAGATTTACCCCCGATTGTGGCAATTGCCGGCTTGGGCGGCATTGGAAAAACACAACTGGCCGTAGAATATGCTTACCGCTACGGCCGTTTTTATCCTGGCGGTGTTTATTGGCTCAATTTTGCTGATCCTGAAAACATCGCTATGAGTTTTGTGGCGATTGGGGATGAAAACGGATTAAATCTGTTTCAGAAATCGGAATTGCTACCGCTCGAAAAGCGCGTTAAACAGATACGACAGGTATTGCAGCAGCCCGTACCGCGCCTCCTTATTTTCGACAATTGTGAAGAAAATGAGCTACTGCATCGTTGGTTGCCTGTTACCGGAGGTTGCCGCATTCTGATCACGAGTCGTCGCCATGATTGGTTGCCGCAATTTGGTGTACAAACCGTACTGCTACAGCCCTTACCCCGCCCGCATAGCGTGGCCTTGCTGCAACAATTAGCCCCACGGTTAAACCTCGAATTAGCCGATGCCGTGGCCGCAGAAATAGGCGATTTGCCCTTGGCATTGCATCTGGTAGGCAGTTTTCTTCACCAGTATCAGACCATGGATGTAGCCACGTACCTTAGGCAATTGCAAAGCGATGCTTTATTGCACCACCCATCTTTGCAGGGGAAGGCAGACGGAGCTAGTTTGTCGCCAACGGGGCATGAACAAGGTGTGGTGCGCACATTCCAGTTAAGTTACCAACGGTTGGATGTGGCAGATAATCTTGACCGCCTTGCCCGTCGCCTGTTAGCTTATATTGCCTGTTGTAGGCCAGGCACACCCCTGCCGCAGCAATTTTTGTCACGCATCGTTGGGTCTGAACAACAACTTGCGGAGGCGCGTGATCTTGTTTTAGTTGAGACAAGGGTCGCTGATGGGGTCAAACGCTTGCAGGAGCTGGGCTTGATTATGCGTGAAGGCCACCAAACGGTCCTGATCCATCACCTGGTGGGGCAATTTGTACTGACTTATGCCGCAGACAATTTTTCAGCCGTTCAGCAGACCATTGAAGCCACGCTCCGTGATTGGTTGCAGGAGGAAATAAGCAATCGCAGCGAATTGCTCCGGTTGCCGATTGATAACGGTCATATTCGCCATATTGTTGAGCGAGGGTTGGCTAGGGGGACACCGACGGCTGCCGGGTTAGCGGCCGTGTGGGGCAAATATTTCTTTGAGGCGAAGATGACGCACGAAGGGGAGGCGTATCTGGAGTCAGCTATCACGATTTTGCGTGCTTATGAAGAGGCGTTTGCAGATGATTTAGCAACGGCACTTACCAATTATGGCGGGGCCGTGATGCAACGAACCAATGCCCTGAATGTGCTGCCGATTTTTGAAGAGGTGGTCGCCATCCGTGAGAAGAATCACGGACAGAAGGCGTTAAAAACCGGCCAGGCGGTCCAGAACTTAGGCGTTGTTTATACCCAAGCGGGTAAATTTGAATCTGCTATGCAGTATTATCAACAAGCGTTGTCTATTTACCATGCCTTGCCTTCTTCCCGACTGATTGAGCTGAAGATGGCGCGGGTATATTTCAATCTGGGCGCTTTACAAATTCAACGTCAAGATCATCAGGCGGCGTTGACCGCCTATCAACAGGCACTGCAAATTTATCAGCGTTGGCTTGATCCGTTGAATACCAATATTTCTAGCTCGTTGGGTGGTATAGGGCTTGTGGCCTTGAGGATGGGTGATTTGGAAACGGCCGTTACCTTTTTGCGTCAAGAGTATGATCTCCTCCAGACAGCCCTCGGCCCCAAAGACCTCAATACTGCCTCAAGTCAAGTTTTGCTTGGTACAGCACTCGAACGTCAAGGTCATTATGACGAGGCAAAGCTACTCCTGCACCAGGGTGTCGCCACGCATGAAACATTAAACCCGAACTCTGTTTCTGCCGCCTTTGCGTATTCTCGCCTTGCTCTGCTCTATCAACAATTGGGTGAGCCAGACCGTGCTATCATGTATGCAAATCAGGCAGTTGAAATTTTCGAGGCGATTGGGTTTGTTGGCTGGGAGTATGACGAAGCAGTGCGGTTAATGAAGACACTTCAAGAGAACTCTTTAAGGTGATTTTGCGATATAGAAGTTCAACTTCTCTGAGGAAGTTGAACTTCTTGCCGAACTTATTTCTGGACAATTACTTAAAACAGCTCCCGACTATCCCCCACGCGCCGCGTCAGGCGAATTTCATCAAGGTGTTCAAGAATAGCAATGGCGTATTTACGGCTGGTTTGCAGCAGGTCGCGGGTGTCGGCGGCGTTGATGCTGCCGTGCTGCTGGAGATAACTCCGCATCTGCCCCACAAGCTGCTCATACTGCTCGCTGCCATAGACCACATCGGCCGAAAGCTGGCGCAGGCGACCGAGGTCAATGAGGGCAAAATAAACGGGGTCAGAAACGGCCGTTTTGCACTCCTTCACGCTGGGCGAATTCACCCCCGCCGCCGCCAACTGGCTCAACAACCGCTCAACCGCCGCCTGCTGCTGGCTGCTAAACGTCACCTGGTGATCGGGCGCATGAACCAGTGCCCCCGCCTCCACCAGCAGCCCATCTTCCGCCGCCTGCGCCAGCAGCGGCGTAAACAACGCCCCCGGCAGCCGCAGCCGACTCCGCAGTTCCTCCCGCGACAGCCCCAACCGCAGCGGGAACTCCCGATGAAACGCCGCCAGCAGCTCCCGAATTTTGTCCCGGTGCTGCTCCCAGCCAATACGCGAAATGAGTTGCTTACCTAAAGCCATCAGCTCGCCCTCGTTCAGCAGCGTTTGCAGAGCCGCCGCCGCCGTGTCGCTGTCCATGTTGGCCTGTTTCAGCAAATCGGCCTGGCTCACTGGCTCCAGCCGCCGCACCGTTTGCAGCAGCAGTTCGGCCGGAGTGCCTTTGGTCAACGTTTGCAGCCGCTGCACCACATCGGGGCGGAAGCGGCGGTGGCGGCGACCGGGGTATGGATCCAGCACCTTGCCGCCGCCCAGTGTGGCTCCGGGCGACGGGCGGCGCAAAATAAAGCGGTCGCCGCGCACAATGGCCGCCGGTTCGCTGAGGGCAAGCTGGAGCCACCCTTCCTCCCCCGGCTCAATTTGTTGCGCCCCCAGCACGCGGGTGCGGGCCACCATTTCCGCCGCCCCCACAAACAGCTTGACTTCCATGTTGTGTTTTAATGGAGCATCGGCATCGGCCAGGTGGCGGTAGGTGGCGTCAAACAGCAGCGTGCCTTTGACGGTGCCGGGCAGGGCGACGATGTTGCCGCGCACCACGTCTTCCTTGCTTACGCCGGTGAGGTTGATGGCGACGCGGCTGCCGGGCTGGGCGACGTCGAGCTTGGTTTTGTGGGTTTGCAGGCCGCGAATACGGCCGTTTTTTCCCACCGGCTGAATTTCCACGCTGTCGCCGAGGCGAAAACGGCCGTCTAGCAATGTGCCGGTGACGATGGTGCCAAAGCCGGAAACAGTAAACACGCGGTCAATGGGGAGGCGGGGACGGCCGTTATCGGGTTTGGGAACGGCCGTTTGCAGCTTTTCCATCAGCGTTTGCCGCAGCGCATCCATCCCCTGCCCCGTTTTGGCCGACACAGGCAAAATGGGGGCGTTTTCCAGCACCGTTCCAGCAAACACCTCTTCCAGATCAAGCGTCACCAGCTCCAGCCAATCGGGGTCGTCAACCATGTCCACCTTGGTCAGTGCCACCACCCCGTTGGGAATTTCCAGCAAATCCAAAATCGCCAAATGCTCCCGCGTTTGCGGCATTGCCCCCTCGTCGGCTGCCACCACAAACAGTGCCAAATCAATGCCGCCCACCCCCGCCAGCATATTTTCAATAAAGTCGCGGTGGCCTGGCACATCCACCACCCCCACCTCTTCTTCACCTAGCTGTAACCAGGCAAAGCCGAGATCAATCGTCATTTCCCGTTCTTTTTCTTCGCTCAGGCGGTCGGGGTCAATTCCCGTCAAAGCCTCTACCAGCGTTGATTTGCCGTGGTCTACATGACCGGCCGTTCCAATTACAAACATTTCCGGTAATCAGTAATCGGTAATCAGTAATCGGTAATCAGTCACACTACTGATAACTGATTACCGATTACTGGTTTTATAACTCATCAGGGACGGGGACAAGCGCGGGCTGCCGCCGCCGATTGGGATCCTGCGCCAAGGCTTTCTCCACCTCTTCCAGCCACAGCCGGGGGAACTTTTTGATGGCATCGGCTTGCGCTGTTTGCACTCGCCACAAGTTGTCTTTCTCGTCGCTCACCTGTTTTAGCGCCCCTTCCACCAAATTAATCTGCTCCCGCAGCTCCCGTTCATGCCGGTTGACCGTTGTCCAGCGCTGCTCATTTTCCAGGTCAAAATTCTTCAGCCGTCGCTCCACTTCCTGCACAAAGCTGTCCCAGCGGGATTGCATACGGTGGGTTTCCACACGCAGTAGCTCCGATGCTTCCCGCTGCTGCTGCTCAATTTGACTTTGCCACGGGGCAATGGTTTGCACCGCCATTTTGGCTTCCTTGTACTGGTCAGAAAAGGTAATCCACTCCCGCTTGAACCGCTCAATTGTCTGGCTTTGCTCCTCAATGACATAGCGCCACCCTTCCAATCGCTTGTTCCGTTCATGCTCACCCATTTGCATCTGCTGCGCCCATTCGCGTACCATGTCGCGCAAGACTTCCTGGGCATCGGTAATTTCTTTGAAGCGGCCTTGAAACTTGAGTGTGTTTTGTACTGCAATTTCAATGCGGTCGTTAAGTGGGTCCCAGCGGCGGTTGATGTCGAGCAGGGTATTTTGCATGTCGGCAATATTGCGACTGTTTTGCTTTTCCTTCTCATCTAAAAAGGTAATGTCACGCGGCCAACTCTCGACCTGGTTGTTTAACGCCGACAAGCGGGTTGTTTGCGTCCCAATCAGGTTAGAGAGCCGGGCTTCCTCGGCTTTACGCAGCTCCATTTCATGCTGCAAGCGGCTAATGGCGGGCAGTTCTTTGCGAATATCAATGATTTCGCGGGTGACACCTTCATGTTCAATGCGGCGCAATCGATCCAGCTCTTCTTCTGCATTAAGGCGACGCTGGTCATATTGCTCAATCATTTCCACAATGTCGTCCTTGAACTGCTCTAGCTGCACATCAACCTGGGGGATGCGGGAGAGTTGAGCGTTGGTGGCAGCAAGCTGCCGCTCCAAATCCTGAATCCGCTGTTCGCGCCCGCTGATTTCGCGCTCCTGAAGCTGGAGACGCTGCTCTAGTTCGGCCAGCTTGCGCGTGCTTTTACGGCGTTCTTCATCCAGCCATTCAACGCGCTTGATGAGTTCACTAAATTCTCCCTGGGAGATGGGGATGTCGTTTGCCATCTGTTTGCACCTCTTTCTAAAACGGGGTAATCCCTATTGGGGCTGCATTATAACTTGCCGGGAATAACATTCCAAACAAGCTCATCTGGAAAGACCTCAGAGGTTTTCTGAAACCTCTGAGGTCTGTACCTGCCTAATGGTTTGGGCTTTGGGTGGGGTTCATCTACAATTAGCGGCATGAAGATTGGAATGGATGCGCGATTGCCGTTTTATCAGATGGGAGGGATTAGCCAGTATGTGGTGCATTTGCTGTTGGCGTTGGCGCGGCTGGAGGGGAAAAACAGGTATACGGTGTTTCATAGTCGGAAAGACGGCCGTTCTTATCTCCCACCCTACGCCCCTAACTTTCGCCGTGCCAACTTGTGGACACCATGCCACCATCGGCTGGAGCGGTGGACGTTAACGGCCGAATTGCTGCCCCATCGGCTGGATTTGCTGCACAGCCCGGACTTTATCCCGCCGCAGGGGGGGGCAAAACGGCGGGTGATTACCGTCCACGACCTGAATTTTCATTATTACCCGCAATTTCTGACGGCCGAGAGCCGCCGCTATTACCTTGACCAAATTGGCTGGGCGGTGCGGGTGGCGGATCACATTTCGGCCGACAGTGAGGCGACGCGGCAGGATTTGATCAACGTTTTGCGGGTGGCGCCGGAGAAGGTGACGACGGTGCTGCTGGCGGCAAATCCGCTGTATGAACGGCCGTTTACAGAAGCCGAGATTGCCCAAACGCTGGCGCAACATAACCTGCCACGCGGCTTTATCCTCTTTGTTGGCACGCTGGAGCCGCGCAAGAATTTGCCCATGTTGCTGCGGGCTTATCACAGGATGCGGCGGGAAACGGCCGTTGACGTTCCCCTGGTGCTGGTGGGGGGTAAGGGGTGGATTTACGACGACATTTTTGCCACCATTGACGAATTGGGGCTGCGGCAGCATGTACGCCATCTCAGCGGGGTGTTTAATGAGCAGTTGGCGCATTTGTACCACGCCGCCGGGGTGCTGGTTACACCGTCGCACTATGAGGGGTTTGGGCTGCCGGCGCTGGAGGCGATGCACTGTGGCTGCCCGACGCTGGTGAGCAACCGGGGGTCGCTGCCGGAAGTGACGGGTCTCAACGGGGTGCTGCTGGATCCTGATGATGAGGTGGTGTGGGCGGAAACGATGGCGCAAGTGCTGGAGGATACGGTTTTGCGGGCGGCGATGGTGAAAAACGGCCGTTTGCGAGCCAAAACCTTCACCTGGGAACGCGCCGCCCGCCAAACGTTAGCGATTTATCAAAGCGTTTTTTGACAGGATTAACAGGATTCAATCCTGAAAATCCTGTTAATCCTGAAAAATCCTGTCAACCCTGTCTAATTCTTCCGCAAGTTCTTTACAAAATCGGCAACGGCCGCGCCAATTTCGTCAGGCGAATCTTCCTGAATAAAGTGCAATCCTTTGACGGTGACTTCGCTCTGGTTAGGCCAACTGCGGCAAAATTCGCGCTGGTTGCCAATGAGGATGATGCCAGGGTCGGCGTTGATAAACAGCTTGGGCAGGTCGGTCATTTCATACCAGGCGGCGTAGCGGGAAACAATGTCATAGACATCGGCGGGTTCACCGTTAAAGGGGATTTCGCGGGGCCAGGTGAGGGTGGGGCGGCGTGATTCTCCGGGGTGGAGAAACGGCCGTTTGTAAACCCCCATCTCCTCCTCCGTCAACTTCCGCAGCACGCTCGCTGGCAAAATCCGCTCCACAAAAAAGTTGCGCTCCAGCACCAACTCCTCCCCCTTTGGCGAACGCATCGCCTGGAAAATCCCCCGCGCACTGTCCGGCCACTCCTCCCATTCCACCGGCCGCACAATCCCCTCCATATAGGCAATCCCCTGCACCCGCTCCTCTTCCCGGTGCTGAAACGCCCAGTTAAACCCCAGAGCCGACCCCCAATCATGAACCACCAGCACCACATTTTTCGTAATCCCCACCGCCTCAAACCACGCCTCCAGATAGCGGTAATGATCCGCAAAGCGATATGACCCCGCCGGGTTCGGCCCCGACTCCCCCATCCCAATCAAATCAGGAGCCAGACACCGCCCCAGCCCCTCTAGATGCGGAATCACATTGCGCCATAAATACGACGACGTGGGGTTGCCGTGCAAAAACACAATCGGATCCCCTTCCCCCACATCCACATACGCCATCTCGCTATCCAACACCCGCACTCGCTTCCGTTCATACCGATCTTCTGCTGAAATTGTCATTTTTTCCTCTTTTTTGACAGGATTTACAAGATTTACAGGATTAAGGCCTGGTATGGCGTGTGGGCTTGTAACCCCGATGTTTGCGTCTGATTTTGGCAGATGGAGAATTGCCAGTTAATATGTGTCTTTTTAGACAGGATTTACAGGATTAGGGTCTGGTATGGTGTGTGGGCTTGTAGTTCCGATGTTTGCGTTTGATTTCGACGGAGGAAGAACCAAAGTTGATCAGCAACCCAATTTCCAGCCCTGTTGTTGTCAGGTAATTGACGACCTGCGCTTCATGCTGCTGGTTTAACGCCCTTACGGCTTTTACTTCAACGATGACACAGCCCTCAACCACAATATCGGCAATAAAATCGCCCACACTTTGCCCTTCATAGTAGACAGTAAGCGGAACCTGCTGTTGAGCAGCCAACTGTTGCTTCGCCAGTTCAAAGCAGAGCGCATTTTCATATACCTTTTCAAGATACCCACTGCCCAACACCTTATGCACCTTAAACGCACACCCGATGATCTTCTGCGTAAGCTCTTCGTAAACCATCATTCCAACCCCAGGAGTTTTCGACAGGATTAACAAGATTAACAGGATTTTACATTAACCTTGTCTCGATTTCTTTTTTAGCACACAAGAGTTTGACTCGCCACTTTTCACCAGCACTTTGCTCAACATTCACCCAAATCCTGTTAATCCTGTTAATCCTGTCTAAAAACCCTTCTACACCTCAAACACACGAGCGAAATAACCATCCAGTTCCCCAGCAATCTCCTCTCGTGCGGCTGCGTCTTCAATGCCGGCCAGCGTTTTGGCAAGCTGCTTTTTAAACTCAATTTGCATTTGCCGCGCAATCTGGATGCGCTGCGCCTGGGGCGAACCCGCGCCGTGCATGGATTCAGTGAGGTAGCCAACGGCGTTGCGCCCCAGCGTCATGTTTTCAATCAGCCGCAAAATCCGCAGCCGATCTTCGGTGTCAATCTCCTTGCGCCCCTGCAAATATTTCCGCAGCAACTCCCCCGTTTCCGTGCTGTCCAAATCCGCCTCGGATGGCATTGTCACCATTAGTCCGCCCGCCAAATCCTGCGCCAAACGGCCGATTTCATACGGCATTTTCGTCACATGATGCTTGCACACATTCGCCAGCATGTCGTCGCAAATATACGCCCCCGACTTTGTGGCGTGGGCCTGGTACGACGACGCAATCCCCGTACCGTAGATCGTTTCGTTAAGGTGGGTCATCTCCACCAGCTTGTCGCGGATGTGGGAAGCGCGTTCCACCCCGTTGTAATCGGCAATCGTTGCCGCCGCGCCGATTAGCACATCCCCCACACCGCTTTTGCAGACATAGCTGCGCCGATGGTAGCAAGTAAACCGCTCCACCAGCATGGCGGCAAACTCATATTCGCCATCCATAAAAACCAGCTCCCAGGGAATAAAGACATCTTCAAAGATGACCATCGCCTCTTGCCCGGCAAAGTTGGCGTTGCCCACGTCGAGCGTGCCACCTTCCATGCTGCGCGTATCGCACGATTGCCGGCCGTAAATATAGGTAATCCCCGCCGCGTCCACCGGCACGGCTCCGACAATGGCAAACGCCTTGTCCTCCGCGCCCAGCCGCAGCGTGGGCATCACCAGCAGCCAGTGGGAATTAAGACAGCCCGTTTGGTGCGCCTTGGCTCCGGTGATATAGACGCCGTTTTCGTCGCGGCGGCTGACGTGGACGTAGAGGTCGGGGTCGGCCTGCTGGTGCGGAGCTTTGGAGCGATCCCCCTTGACATCAGTCATGGCTCCGCCGATGACGTAATTGTGGCGCTGCATGGTGGTGACGAACGCTTTGAACCGGTCGTGGTAATGGGTTCCATGTGCCTCGTCTATCTCGTAGGTGGTGGAGTAGAGCGAATTAAAAGCGTCCATGCCGACGCAACGCTGGAAGCAGGTGCCGGTGTTTTGGCCGAGTTTGCGTTGCATTTTGTTTTGCAGCACCAACTCTTGCGGGCTGGTGGCGATGTGGAGGAAGCGGTTGACGGGTTGGTTGGTGAGGGGGGAAACGGCCGTTCCTAACCCCGGTTCCCGCACCGCCAAATCATACGTTTCCGCCACGGCGTTGATAGATGGCCGAATCATGGGGTGATCCACCGGCTCCACCACTCGCTCCCCCAGCAAAAAGACCCGCAGCTTGCGCCCGCGCAGGCTTGCGATGTAGTCGGCACCCGTTTGAATGGGTTTGATTTGTTCAACTATCTCTTGGATCATGGGAGACTCCTTTTCTGTTTTTGTGGTTTTACGAGTGGGGTGGTGGAAAACGGCCGTTTTCCGTTAAAGCTAAACTGCTCTTTGGAAGGAGGGGTAAACAGATTACCTATGTAAAATTAACCTGGGTTTTATTGACGAGGCCATGCTTGTTGGCGAATAGTTTCCTGACTAATATCACGCCCTTGCCATAATCCAGCCAGAGCAAAAAAATCCTCATTTATTTGATCAGTGTCTACCTCGCGCTCCATAAGCATTTCACTGGTTTCGACAGAATCAACAAAGTCCAACACTGCCAATAAATCGAACAGTCGCCTAGCTTTTTGCTTATCTTTTATGTGAATAATGATTTGTTCCATAGTATGGGCAGCATTATACCCAATTTTGTGGGTTAACGGCCGTTTCCCCCACAACAGGCGAAGAAACGGCCGTTTTCCCTTCACTGGCTGCCTGTGCTTTTTGGGGGAGAAACGGCCGTTGTAAAGGGATAATTTAGCGGCTGGGTGTGGTCATGCCTGCTTTTTCGGCTAGCCACAAATTGACCAACGTTTCGGTGGATACACCTCTGGCTTTGGCGTTGCGCCCAATCAGGTCGGCTAGTTCAGGTATGAGCCTAACAATGTAGATTTCTTCGTGGAGATCTATTTCAAAGTCTACATCTTCCATTTCATCATCGTAATCGGCCGTGCTGTGCGTGTCCCAGAAAGCAATGATTTCTTCAATATCAGCCGTTTCATCCGGCATAGGGTCTCTTTTTTTATTTGCGTCCATACTGTTTACGTTCCTTGTTGTCCATATCACGCGCACTAATAATGAGAGCTTCGTTTCCCATTTTGTAGATGAAGAAAACGGTCAAGTAACGGCCGTCTTCGGTTTGACCATAGGCAACATACAAGTGTTCATCTTGATGCCGTTTGCCTTTTCCTACCCGTCGAATTCGCGGGTTGCTAAAAAGTACCTCGCGTACCTCATTCTAATACACACCATGCTTCACTTCAATTTTTATCAGGTACTGGTCTAGCCAGATGAGGCGGTTGATTTTCATTAGGTACTCCGTAGTTTGAGTTGTATTTTGTTGGGTGCTTAGGCAGGTATCAAGGCAGATCGCATCAGTGTCGCTTCCAGCTTTTGTTTCAGGCGCAGGAACATATCATAGGTTGCTGCCCAGGCAACTTCATGGGCTAATGGTTCAGGCAATTCGCCCTGTTCATAGGCGGCAAAGAAGGCAGACGATGACATGCCATGTTGTTGCTCGTAAAGGTGTAGCTCGTCAGCCAACGATAGCAAATCTTCTATAGGGTTAGCTGTAGTCATCGTTTCGCCTAAAAGCGTCTCGAACTCCGCTACCGATACTTTTGTTTCAGGGGAAAATGTCAATTTTGCCATAATGTCCTCTCAGCCGATACCATAGCATCTAATGGTCAATCTTGGCAGACTCATTTGTACTGCCTGCATTATAGCAGAGTTTGTGTTTGAACGGCCGTTTCCCCCCAACAGGCAAAAGAAACGGCCGTTTCCCCTCACCTACCACTCACCCGCATACTCAGCCGACCAGGGGGCTGCCTGGGCAGTTGTCCACTGGTAGTGCAGCTCATTAAGCTGGCGGATGTGGAGCATGTCGTGGGCGACCCACGAGGTGAGCATGTCGCCAGCCGAAATAGTAAACCCGGCGGGATGTGTCGCTGCCAGCGTCAGGTCAGGGTTGCCCAGCCCGGCCAGCCACGCCAGCGACGCTTGCCGTTCGCGCAAAAAGTCGCCCAGCGATTCGGCCAGGTCGCGCTCATTATAGCCGCGCTCCGTCACCCAGGCAGACGGGTGAATGGGCGGCCACGGCAGCGCAGGGTCTTGCAGAATCAGCCCCAGCCGCACGCGAAAATCCAGCCGTTCCTCATCATACAAATGGTTCACCACCTCCAGCAGCGACCAATCATCCGGCGACGGCTTCCACCGCGCCTGTTCCAGCGACACCCACGCCACCAGGCTTTGAATGGTGGCGGCGTTGTGGGTGAGATGTTGTTGGGCTAGTTTTAAGTTCATATGCAGTTCCCGGAATTAGACGACCGACGACGGACGACCGACGACGGGTATTGTTGTCGGTCGTCCGTTGTCCGTCGTCCTAAAAAAAGCGGCGGGCGCGGCGGGCGGTGATGATTTCGGTGTTCATGCCCACCCAGTGCAGGCTGCCGTTGTAGCGGCCATGTTCCATTTTGACACAGCGATCCATGACCACCTGTAGCCCGGCATCCAATGCCATCTGCGCTGCCGTTTCGTTGACCACTTGCAGTTGCAGCCAGACCGATTTGGCACCAATGGCAATCGCCTCTTGCACGATCTCGACGCACTCCTCCGGGCGGCGGAAAATATCCACCATGTCCACCGGGTCGGGGATGCTTCGCAGGTCGGGGTATGATTTTTCGCCCAAAATTTCGTCGGCGCGGGGGTTGACGGGGATGATGCGGTACCCCTCGTACTGCAAGTAGGAGGCGACAAAGTGGCTGGGGCGCTGGCTGTTGGGCGAAAGGCCGACCATGGCGATGGTTTTGCTGGTCGCCAGCATGGTGCGAATGACACCCTGGTCTTGATAGATGCGCTGCTGCTCCGGCGTTAGCACCGAATTCATGCCTGGGTCGCTTGCAAGGCTTGATCCAAGTCCCATAACAGATCCTCCGTGGTTTCCAAACCAATTGAAAGACGAATAAGCTCCGGCCCAACCCCTGCAAGTTGCAGCTCTTCGTCGGAAAGCTGCTGGTGAGTGGTGGAGGCGGGGTGAATGACCAGGCTGCGGGCATCGCCGACGTTGGCGAGGTGGGAGAAGAGGTGGAGCGATTCGATAAAGGTTTTGCCCGCCCGGCGCGGATTGTTGCCCTTGATGCCAAAGGAAAAGACCGCCCCTGGCCCTTTGGGGACATATTTTTG
>WBZL01001684.1_pt1 | contig 22603 bp, 17 predicted proteins | sample 5204291 | NCBI WGS metagenome assembly WBZL01 (sample SAMN12344345, study PRJNA552823) | activated sludge metagenome | biome: Activated sludge suspended growth; feature: Nitrification reactor; material: Wastewater; isolation source: activated sludge from nitrification reactor of wastewater...
ACGCCTCTCGTTCCGGTGTTCATGAGCTACGTGCCGAGCTTCGTCACGTCGGCATCTACTGGAACAAACATCACGACAGGCCCCACATGTCCGCCCGGGTGACCGGGAGCATTCTTTGGGCAGACCCGCATCTGCCCTTTCTTGGCTGTCGCTCTTCCCGTTTGTTACCGGCTGGATGGGGGAGAATCACTTTTCGGCCGGACCTTCCGCGCTCTACGGAGGTGTCCTGCTGGCGGCGGCCATCGCATACTGGATTCCTCAGCAGACCATCATTGACCCTCAAGGCCCGGGGTCGCCATCAGAGGCCGCCATTGGCTGCGATTGGAAGGGGAACCTCTCGCCTGTCCTGTTTGCGCCCGCTATCGTTTCGACGTTCTCCTGACCCCGGCCTGCGCCCCTGAACCCGTGCGATGGGTGTCCCGATCGGTGTGGTGGCGATCATGAGTACGGCACCAAGGCTCTCTGCGATCCGGCAGATCGCCGTTACAGTTGGCAACGTCGATGCCGCGCTGGCCTTCTACCGCGACATTCTGGGGCTCACCTTCCTGTTCAGTGCTGGCCCGGACCTTGCTTTCCTGGACGCGGATGGCGTCCGAATCATGCTCACCACTCCTCAAGGTCACGGCGCTGTCGGGGCAAACTCCATTCTCTACTTTCGGGTCACCGACATTGCCACCACACATTCGGCTCTGGTGGCGGGCGGTGCCAGGAACGAGCGGGCACCACAGCTCGCCGCAAGAATGCCCGACCATGAGCTATGGATTGGGTTCCTGCGCGACCCAGATGACAACCTGGTAGGGCTGCTCGAGGAGCGAAGATGAGACAGCCACAGGTGAGGCCTGACATGTCAATCCAGTGGGCGCGCCATGCGCGCCGCTGATTTCGGGCGTTGCAAATAGGTCGAGCCGACGTCCGGGGCGCACGCGGCTCGACAATTGCGCTGGGCATTCCTTCCTTTCCGGGGTTGCGCAGTGACCGAAGCTCGTGTGGCAGTGTGTAGCTGCAGCACGCAAGGCCAGTCGCGACGAAGCAGTGCAAATCCGTGCGCAGCCAGTACGTTTTTCCTGCGGGCAAGCGTGGTGCAGTGATTGGCTCGCGCAGGGATGGCCCGTTCAGCGCTTCGGGTGCGCAGTGAAGCGGCCCATGTTCTCGCTGCCTGCGGCGGCCGTGAGGTCTACGTCGGTCACCGTGGCGTCTCCGAGCGTCACCGCATGTGCGTATGCCCGGAACTGGGTCTTGGTCAGATGCAGTGCTGCCCCTGGCTTCGTGGCGAGCCGCTGCGCCCAGTTCTGCACCATGGCATCGAGTGCGTCGGGCGCGACCACGCGGTTCAGCAGGCCAAGACGCTCTGCCGTGGCGGCATCGAAGGTCTCGCACAGCAGGATCAGTTCCTTCGCCCGGCAGGTGCCGACTTCGGCTGCCAGGCGTGGCAGCGCGCCCCAGCCGAGCGGCACGCCCAGGTCCACTTCCGGAATATGGAACATCGTGTCTGCGGCGGCGATCCGCAGGTCGCAGGCCAACGCCAGCGCCAGCCCGCCACCCACGGCATGCCCGTGCAGCCGTGCGATCGTGATCGCATCCAGTTCCGCGATGGCGCGCATTGCGCGCGGCCCCAGTTGCGAGACGTGGCGCTTCTCCCGCATGCCCACATCCGGCGTCTGGGCGAGATGGCCGCCCGGCGGATCCTTGCGATCTGCTCCGGCACAGAAGGACGGTCCACGGCCGGCCAGTACCACGATCGGCGCATCGTAGGAACGCTGCAACTCGTTGAATGCCGTTGCGATGTCTTCCAGCAACTGCGCGTTCAGCGCATTGCGTCGTTCGGGGCGGTTCAGCCAGACCCAGGCGACCGGCCCCTGGCGTTCGACAGTCAGCGTTGCGTAATCCATCGTGTTCCTCCTGACGTTGCGTGTGTCTGTGTTCCGGCGAGAAGCAATCGGGGTGAAACCTCGCAGCCATTCATGCCTGGATGACAGGCGTGCCGGAAACAATTGTGTCGTTGTTTCCAATCCCGCCGGCATTGGCGGAGGCGGCCAACATCCGATCCACGAACCCAGCAAAAGTGGCGCCAGCAGATCTGAACTCCGGCGGACTTGCGCATGCGACGTGCAAAGCGCCCGTGTGGCCACGGGTCTTCCGGCTGCCATTGTGCGCCGCGGAGTCCCGCGTGCTAGGCTTCGCGGCGTTTTGAGCCCAGCCTCGCCCCGGGCTGCACGCGCGCGGGCAGGTTCCAGTCGGCCGAAAGCCGCGTCAGGTCAGGAGACGTCAGAGATGAGATGTGAGCGTCGCACGGGGTTCTCGATCGGTCTTGCCGTGGTGGGCGGGATCCTGTCACCACTGAGTCAAGCCCAGCAGCCCGCCGGGGCGGCGCCGACGGGAGGCCTCGAGGAGATCATCGTCACGGCGCAGAAGCGCACCGAGAATCTGCAGGAGGTGCCGATCTCCATCCAGTCGCTCGGCGCGGAGACGCTGGAGCAGCATGGAATCGTGAGCCTCGGGGACATCAACAACGGGCTGGTGCCGGGCGTGAACCTGGCTCCGTATCCCGGGAGCAGCGATTTCTTTTTCCCGACCTTCCGCGGCATCACGACGAACACGGCCTTCATCAGCGCCCCGAACCCGCTCGCGGTGCACGTCGATGGCGTGTTCTGGTCGCAGCTCGTCGGCCTCAACAACCCGGCGGCCGACCTGGAGCGCATCGAGATCCTGAAGGGGCCGCAGGGCGTGCTGGCCGGGCGCAATGCCACCGGCGGCGTGATCAACATGCACACGGCCAGGCCGCGTCTTGGCGAGATCGGCTTCAAGCAGGAGCTGACGGCGGCGAATCTGGGCCAGTACCTGTCGCGCACCATCGTGAATCTGCCGGTCGGCGAGACGTTTGCAGCCAAGCTTGCCTACCTCTGGCAGTCGCGGGATGACCAGGGCATCAAGAACACGGCGCCGCAGGGTCCGGAGTTCGGCGAGCGCGAAGTGAACGCCTGGCGCGTCGACCTGCGTTGGCAGCCGGCCGGCAGCGACGTGACGGTGGACTATGCCTACGATCGCTCCAAGGCCACCGGCTACGACACGCCCTCCCAGTGCCGCTATCCGTCGCCGAGTGTCACGGCGGTGCAGCCGATCGTGGGCGATCCGCGCATCGACGCGTTCGTCGCCGGTTGCTCGCCCAGGAAGCTCGACAAGCTCTACTACCCGTTCGCGATCCCGGAGAACGAGAACGTGGTCGACGGCCACACGCTCAACATCGACTGGGTCGTGAGTTCCGCGCTCACCATCCGCTCGATCACCGGCTACCGGGAGTGGGATACCAGCAACTTCTACAACTACGGCGCCTACGCCGGAGCCGCCGACGTGCGTTCCGACAGCGGGCCGCTCCTGGTGCCCGGCACGCCGTTCAACGGCCAGTCGCATCCGGTGACACTGGAGAACGAAGCGTTCTCCCAGGAGTTCCAGTTCCTCGGCGACGTCAGTCCCACGTTCGAGTACACGGCCGGCGTCTACTATTCGTCCGAGGATGGCGAGCAGCACTCCGGGCCGAACGTCGGCATGTACCTGCCGTCCGGCACCGGCACCCTCGGTGTCGATTTCGCCTTCGTCGACGACAAGGGCCTGCACTCCTCGAAGGTCGACTCGTTTGCCGTGTTCGGTCAGGTGAGCTGGCGCCCGGACTTCCTCGACCAGAAGCTGGAGGTTGTGCCCGGCGTCCGCTACACGAAGGATGATCGCGAGGCGGTGGGCTACAACCTGGGCTGGACGACGGGCTACGTCATCGTGCCGACGGGTCCGGGTGCCGGCATGCTGATCACGGCCGTGCCGCTCGATCCCACGGGCCAGGTCGGATTCGCGAGCGCCAGGGGTGATCGGAGCTTTTCGCAGACCACCCCCTCGCTGTCGTTCAACTATCACATCAACGACTCGATGATGGCGTATGCAAAGTACGTCGAGGGCTACACCAGCGGTGGCTTCGACCCGGTGTCGGGTCCAGGCACGGCAGCCGCGTTCTCCGCGGGCTTTGATCCGGAGACGGTCGACTCCTTCGAACTCGGGTTCAAGGGCGAGTTCTTCGACAGCCGCCTGCGTACCAACATCGCCCTGTTCCGCAGCGAATTCACGGACGAGCAGAGGACGGTGGCGCTGCCGTCGGGCGGCTGGAAGACCGAGAACGTGGCCGAGTCCACCTATGAAGGCGTCGAACTGGACGCAACCGCGGCCATCACCGAGAACCTGAGGCTGTCGGTCAGCTACCTCTACATGTCGCACGACTACGACAAGTGGATCGATCCGACGACCGGTCAGGACGTGACGGCCCTGCGCGACTACGTCGTGCCGGAAGGCGACTACAACGTCGATCTCGACTACCGGTTTCCGGACTTCGGCCTGCCGGGAAAGCTGTTCCTGAACGTCAACTACGCACATCGCGCCGACACGTCCGCGCCGCTCAACCTCAGCACCCCGAACGTGAGGCTGTACTCGACCACGCCTGAATTCGAGGTGCTCAATGCGCGGCTGACGCTCTCGGAGATCGAGCTGGGTGGCGGCTCGCACCATCGCCTGACCGTCGCCGCGTGGGGCAAGAACCTCACCGACGAGGACTATCTCAGCCTGGCCTACCAGGGCTGGGTGAGCGCCGGGTCCGGCAGCTGGGGCGATCCGCGCACCTACGGCCTGGACGTGCGGTACGAGTACTGACCCGCCCGCGGCAGTGCCGCACGGACGCACGTGCAGCACTGCCGCGGCGCCTCGACCGGCGGGCGAATTCATCACCCGCGCGTGCACCCGACACCCATGACACACCAGGAACCTCGCCTCGAGGACATCCCCGCCAGCACGCTGCGCTATCTGGGCAGGAACGTGCGGCGCATCGACGACGTGGCGCTGGTCACCGGCAGCGTGGAATTCATCGACAACGTGTCGGTGGCCGGGATGCTCCATTGCGCCATCAGGTACAGCACCGCCGCGCACGCGCGCGTGCGGAGTGTCGACACCAGCCGTGCCGAGCGATTGCCCGGCGTCGTTGCCGTGCTCACCGGCGAGGACGTGCGCAGGATGACGCAGCGCTCCGGCAGCGTACCCGAGGGCACGGGTTCCTACTGCATGGCGACCGACAAGGTGCACTTCGTCGGCGAGGCCGTTGCGGCGGTCGCCGCGACCAGTCGTCATGTCGCCGAAGACGCTGTCGAGCTGGTCGACGTCGAACTCGAGCCATTGGCACCGGTGATCGACGTACGGGAGGCCATGCAGTCCGACGCGCCCCTCGTCATCGAGGGCCTGGGCAGCAACGTGGCCTTGCGGAAGTCCTTCGTCTGGGGGCCAGTGGCAGACAACTTCGCCGGGGCGGATCGGATCTTCGAAGAGCGCTTTCGCTGGCACCGCATGGGTGCCAACCCCATGGAGACGTTCGGTTGCATCAGCCAGTGGGATACGGTGACCGGCAAGCTGGCCGTGCGCGGCAGCGTCCAGGCACCGTTGATGTACGCGGTGGGTGCTGCGGGCACGCTCGGCATCCCGACCAACCGGATCGACCTGTCCAGTACGCAACGGGGCGGAAGCTTCGGCGGCAAGGGCAACGCGCGTGGCATCGCGATTACGAGCCTGCTGTCGCGCAAGGCCGGCGGCCGGCCCGTCAAGTGGGTCGAGGATCGCATGGAGTACCTGACCAGCGGCTGCAGCCAGGCCTGGGATCGCCATTACGAGGCACGTCTCGCGGTCCGGAAGGATGGAACCGTCACCGGATTTCACGTTGCGCTGATCGAAGACATCGGGGCGAGCGGCGAGAACTACGGTGCGCTGGGTGCGGGCAAGCCGCTCAGTGCCTTCACGGGCTGCTATGCGATTCCCGCAGCCTCCTACGATCTCACGCTCGTGCTCAGCAACAAGGTGCCGACGGCCGCCTATCGCGGCATGGGACCGCCGCCGCATTTCTTCGTGCTCGAGCAGATGATGGACATCGCAGCCCGCGGCCTGGGGCTCGACCCGGCGGAGATCCGGCGCCGGAACTACATCCGCCCCGAACAGTTTCCCTACACCATCCCGAGCGGCAACGAGTACGACAGCGGTGAATACGAGGCGGCGCTCGACAAGGCCCTCGAGCTGTCGGCCTACCGCGAACTGCGGCGACAGCAGGCGCGTGCCCGGGACGAGGGGCGCCTCGTCGGCATCGGAATTGCCAACACGGTCGAGCCCGGCGTGTTCGACTGGAATGCCTATGCCATCGTCGGCACGCAGGCCATCGGGATCCCGGAGGGAATCACGGTCTCGATCGATGCGTTCGGTCGCATCACGGCCCGCGTGGGCTTCACGAGCGAGGGCCAGGGGCAATACACGGTCATCGCGCAATTGCTCGCGGACTACTTCGGCACCGGCATGGACGACATCGCCGTCGTGCCGCTCAATACGCTCGGTGCACCGCCGTCCTTCGGGCCGGGAGGCAGCCGGCTCGGCGTTGCCATCGCCGGTGCCACGATGCGGGCGGCCGGCAAGTTGCGCCAGAAGATCGTCTCGATCGCGGCCGCGCTGCTGCAGACACCGGCGGAGGGGCTCGAGTTCGTCGACGGCCGGGTCCAGGTCGTCGGCAATCCGGCCACCGGGCTCGGACTCACGGACATCGCCGGCGTCGCGCACGCCCGCAGCGACCTGCTGCCGCCCGGGATGGAGATGGGGCTCGAGGCAACGGGCGTGTGGACGGCGCAGGGCCGCCAGCCGGTCGACGACCAGGGGCGCGCCAGGAGCTACCTGACGGCCGCGAACGCGTGTCACGCGGTCATGGTCGAAGTCGATCGCGAGACCGGGCAGGTCCGGATCCTGAAGTACGTCGTCGTCGACGACTGTGGCACTCGCCTGAATCCGGCGACGGTCGAAGGCATGACTCAGGGTGGCGTGGCGCAGGGGGTCGGCGCGGCCCTGCTCGAGGAGTATCCCTATTCGTCCGAGGGCCAGCCGCAGGCCACGACCTTCGTCGACTACCTCGTGCCAACGATCGGCGAAGTCCCCATCACCGGGAAGGCTGCACTGGTGACGCCGTCGCCGGTGGCACCGCTCGGGGCCAAGGGGTGCGGGGAGGGGGCGCTGCACACGGCGCCCGCGGCGATCATGTGTGCGATCAACGATGCGTTGGCGCCGCTCGGGGTCCTGGCACGTGAGGTCCCGGCCACGCCGCAGCGTCTGTGGAAACTGTTGCACGACCGCGCGGAATAGGAGCGAGAACCATGGCGAAGGATTACTTCATCATCGACACCGAGACGCACCCGATCGCGTCCGTGATGTGGCACCAGCTTGCTCCCTACCAGGGCATGCAACGCTTCATGCATTCGCTGCAGGGCTGCATTCGGCCCGTGATGGCGGAGTTCCCGTCAATGGAGGACGACGGCGCCGGGCCGTTCGAGAAGATGATCCGGAACATGGATGCCTCGGGCACGGACCTCGCCTGCGTCATCCCCGAGAGCTTCCTGTTCTGCACCGGCGGTACCACGCCGTTGTCGACCAACGCCTGGATGCTGACCGGGGTCCAGCAGTATCCGGACCGCTTCATCATGTGCCCGAACTTCGGCCCGATCATCCAGCGTGGGGTCAAGGAGGCCATCCATGAAATGGAGTTCATGGCGAGGGAGTACGGCGTCAAGGTGTTCAAGTTCTATTGCCCCGAGGACACCTACATCAACGACAAGCGGCTCTGGCCCTTCTTCGAGAAGGCGCAGGAGCTGAACCTCGTCATGCAGGTGCATACCGGAACGGGCTACGTCTACGGGGGGCGGAACAAGTTCTGTCACCCGGCGCTGCTCGAGGATGTCCTCTACGATTTCTACGACCTGCGCATCGTCGCCTTCCATTTCGGCTGGCCGCACCATCGCGAACTGAACCACCTGGCGGCGACCTTCCCCAACCTCTACATCAGCGTGAGCTTCCTGAACCACACGGCGACCTGGCGGCCGAAGCTGTTCCAGGAGCTGATCGGCGAGGCGATGCTGTACGCGACGGCGGACCGGATCGTATGGGGCAGCGACACGAACGGCGCCGGCATGAAGGAATGCGTCGAGCCGTTCCACACCTTCCAGATCGACGAGGAAGGGCACAAGGGCTGGGGCTATCGCTACATCACGGAGGAAGACCGGGCGAAGATCTTCGGCCTGAACATGGCGAAGCTGCTCGGCATCGAACCGAAGAAGCGGGCGCGCCGGCCGTCCTGAGCGGCGGCAACGGCCGTGGGCCGGGTCCGCCCGGCCCACGGCCGGTCGTCACCCTGAATCGTCAAGAATCTTTACTATATGCACCGGACGACGTACAGTCCGGCGCATGCCGACACGTTCCAGACTGAGACTCGATTACCAGCGCTTCCAGGAAGGGAACATCGGCCCGTCCCTCACCGAGATCGCCAGGGACTTCCATCGGCGTACGCTGGCCAGGTTCGCGTCGTCAGGCCACGCCGGCCTGCAGGCGGCGCACACGGCGGTCATTTCCCATCTCGGGCTCGAAGGCGTGCGCCTCACGGAGCTCGCCCGTCGGGCTGGCATGACCAAGCAGGGAATGGGGCAGCTCGTCGACGAGCTGGAGCGCCTGGGTTATGTCGAGCGCGTGCTGGATCCCACGGACAGCCGCGCGAAGCTCGTCCGCTTCTCGGAGCGGGGGCATCGGTTGATACCCCAGGGCATGAGGATTGCCGGGCAGGTCCAGCAGGAGTATGCGCGCCTGATCGGCGAGCAGCGGATGCGGGCATTGCAGGATTCGCTCCAGGCTCTGCAGCAGGCATTGCGGAGTTCCGCGGTCACCGGCGCCGCGCCCGGGATGCGCAAGCGCCGTCCGGGGCGTCGGCAATGACCGACGGCATTCGTTGAGCGTGGGTCCGGTGTCGCGAAACGGGAGACAGACCTCATGACCGCCAATATCGTGATCGAGCGGGACGTCATGGTGACGATGCGCGACGGCGTGCGGGTCGCAACCGACATCTACCGGCCCGACGACGGGGCGCGACACCCGGTGCTCGTGAACGGGCACATCTACAACAACGATCAGTTCCTGGTCGTGCACGAACTGATCTTCAGCCCGCTGGTCGCCGTGCAGCGAGGCTACGCGGTGGTGGTGCAGGAAGTGCGGGGCCGTGCGGGCTCCGAGGGAACGTGGCGCCCCTACACGAAGATCCGCGAGGATGCCTGGGACACCGTCGAGTGGGCTGCCGCGCAACCCTGGTCGAATGGCGACGTGGGGCTCTACGGTGCCTGCGCCCTCGGCACGATGGCCGTGCAGGGCGCAGTCGCGTCGCCACCGCACCTGAAGGCGGTGTTCGCCTACATGACCGCCACGGATTACCTCTCCGGCTGGACCTACTCGAACGGAGCGCTGGAACTCGGGTTCCAGATGTCGTGGATCTGGACGGCGCTGGCCACCGACACCATTCCACGACTGGGCCTGGCGCCCGACGAGGAGCGCGAGGCACTGCGGAGGCTCGCCGAAGCCTCACGCGACATGAACGGCTCGGCGTCATTCCTGCCGCTCATCGACTTCCCGCCGTTCCAGAACGGGGCGGCGCCGTACTGGCGCGAGTGGCTGTCGCATCCGTCCCGCGACGAGTTCTGGCGCGAGGCGGATGCCGTGACGCGTGCCGACCAGGTGAATGTGCCGGTGCTGCACATGACCTCGTGGTACGACACCTGCCTGCGCGGCCACCTCGATTTCGCGAAGGCGCTCGCCGAGCGCAGCGACGCGGCCGTGCGCGACAAGCACCGGCTCATCCTCGGGCCGTGGGACCACAGCGCCTACTACAACAAGCGCCCCACGTGCGCGGGCCAGCGCGATTTTGGCCCGGATGTGTGCACGGGCCCGGAGCTGCTCGGCCACCTGGCGCTCGGCTGGTTCGATCACTGGTTGCGCGGCAAGCCGCTCGAGGTGCTTCCCGACCAGGGCGTGCGTTACTACCAGATGGGCGAGAACGTCTGGAAGGAAGCCGCACGCTGGCCGCCCGAACACACTCCCGTGCGTTACTACCTGCACAGCGCAGGGAGCGCGAACAGCCGGATGGGCGACGGCACGCTCGATGCGGTGCCGCCCGGAGCCGAGCCTCGCGACAGCTTCGTCTACGATCCTCTCGACCCGGTGCCGACCTGCGGGGGTCGCAGCATGATCGGCGTCCCGACGGGCGTCGAAGACCAGGCGGCCGTCGAGCAGCGCCAGGACGTTCTGGTCTACACGACGCCACGACTCGCGGAGCCGCTTGCGATCGCCGGTCCGGTGACCGTCACGCTGCATGCAGCCAGCAGCGCCGTCGACACCGATTTCACGGCCAAGCTGGTCGACGTCGAGCCGAGCGGATACTGCGCCAACATCGCCGAGGGCATCGTGCGGGCACGGTATCGCAACAGTCGCGAGCGCGAGGAGTTCCTCGAGCCGGGCAAGGTCGTCGAGTTCACGATCGACCTGTGGGACGTGGCGCACACGTTCCAGGCGAACCACGGCATCCGCCTTGAGATCTCGAGCAGCAACTTCCCGCGTTTTGACCGCAACCTGAACTCGCGTGTGACGCCTGCGCTCGGCCGTGCGGCCGATGCGCAGAAGGCGGTCCAGCAGGTCTTTCACGATGCGCAACGCCCGTCATGCCTGACGCTCCCGGTCGTCGGTCCGGGCCGGGGAGCCTGACCGTGGACTTTCGACTCGGACCGGACGAGCAGCAGTTCCGGATGGAGGTGCGCCGCTTCATTGCCGAGCACTGCCCGTCCGAACTCAAGGGCTTTCACGAGATCCACGCCGAGCACGTGCATCTTGAAATGGCGGTGCTCAGGAAGATGGCGGCGAAAGGCTGGCTGGGCGCGGCCTTCCCGCGGGAGTACGGCGGGCTCGGCGGCGAGCGGGCGCCGATGGTCGAGTACATCCTCATCGATGAACTGCATCACGCGGACTTCGAGGGGATCGCGCTCACGATCACCTACATCATCGGCATCATCGGCAACACGCTGCTGCAGGTGGGCTCCGCGGAGCTGAAGCGGGAGTTCCTGCCGCGCATGCTGCAGGCCGAACTGCGCTTCGCCATCGCGTACAGCGAGCCGGATTCGGGCAACGACGTAGCGAGCATCCGCACGCAGGCGGTGGATGACGGCGACGATTTCCTGATCAGCGGCCAGAAGCGCTTCATCACCTGCGCGGACTCCTCCGACTACATGTGGACGCTGGTGCGCTCGGAGCGGGGCTCGGTGCGTCACAAGGGCCTGAGCATCGTGCTGATGAAGTCGAAGCTTCCCGGCATCACGATCCAGGTTTTCGAGATGATGAATGGGATCCAGACCTGCGAGGTGTACCTCGACGCCGTGCGGGTGCCGAAGCGCTACCTCGTGGGCGAGCGCGGCCACGGGTGGCGACACCTGATGGAGGCGCTGTCGCGCGAGCGCATGACGATGATCAACTTCAAGGCGGTGAGCGAGCCGTTCGAGCGGCTGGTGCAGTGGGCGCGGAGCGATGCGATCGATGGCCGGCGGGTGGCGGACGACCCGGTCGTGCGGCAGTCGCTCGCGAACATGCACGTGAAGATCGCGGGCGGCAAGATGATGCAGCTCGTCGCGGGCGCCCGCGCCGCGAGGAAGGACTACGTCCCGACGCTCGAGGCCTCGGCCTGCAAGATGTACCGGGCGATGCTGAGCTGGGAGAAGGCAAACCTGGCGCTCGACATCATGCGCTCCCATGGGCTGCTCACCGAGGGCACCGAGGGCGCGCCCCTCGAGGGCTGGTGGGCAGCGGAGTACGGCTGGGCCGGCCACGAGCTCTCCGGCGGCGGCGGCATGGACCTCAATCGCAAGATCATCGCGCAGCAGGGTCTCGGCCTGCCGCGCTGGTCGAACAGCTGAACTCGAGCGGACATGGACATCAATCTGAGCGACGAACAGCAGATGCTGGTGGACAGCGCGCGTGACTTCCTGCGCGACAACTGTCCGCTCACAGCGGTGCGCCAGTGGGAAGCGCTGCCCCACCGCTATCCTCCGGATCTCTGGAAGCAGCTGGCGGGCATGGGCTGGGCCGGAGTCGTCTATCCGGAGGCCTATGGCGGCATGGGCCTGCGGAACCTCGACATGTCCCTGCTGCTGCGGGAGATGGGACGGGTGGCGCTGCCGAGCCCGATCCTCTCCACGGTGCTGCTTGCCGGTCGCTGTGTACTCGAGGCCGGATCCGACGAGCAGAAGCAGCGGCTGCTGCCGCGGATCGTCGCCGGCGAGCTGCTGATGTCCTTTGCCTTCATCGAAGCGAGTGCCCACCCGGAGGCGGCGACCGTCCGGACCACGGCCACGTTCGAAGAGGGTGTATACGTCCTGAATGGCACGAAGGAATTCGTCGAGTACGCCGGGCAGGCGGAGCTCATGCTGGTCGTGGCGCGTACCCGCGACTGCACCGACCCCGGGCAGGGGCTGACCATGTTCCTGGTCGATGCGAACGCACCGGGTGTCCGCCACGTGCCCCTGCGGACACTCGCGCTGCAGCCACAGGCCCGGGTCGTGCTCGAGAACGTGCGGATCGGGCAGGCCGATGTCGTCGGCCGCGTGGATGAGGCCTGGCCGGTGCTCGATCGCGTGATCCAGGCGGCCACGGCCATGCTCTGCGGCTACCTCAGCGGCATCGCCGAAGGCGCGCACGAGCTTGGCGTCAGCTATTCGAAGGAGCGCGTGCAGTACGGCCAGCCCATCGGTGCCTTCCAGGCGATCCAGAACTACCTGGCGACGGCCTGGGCGAAGAACGTGATGGGCGAGTACCTGGGCTACTACGCCGCCTGGCTCATCGACCAGGGGCTCCCGAGCCGGGAGGCGGTGTCGACGGCCAAGGCGTTCGTCGGCTGCTCGGCGGTCGAAGCGACGCAACTCGCGACGCAGCTGCACGGCGGACTCGGCGCGACGGTCGATGCGCGCACGACGCCGTTCCTGCGCTGGGCAAAGCAGTTGCAGCAGACGCTCGGCAACTGCCAGTACCACGAACGAGTCGTCGCGGCGGAGATCCTCGACAAGGACCCGCTGCGACTCGACGAACAGCATTCAATCGCCCTCACGTAGGAGCCTGACATGGCGCTGCCGCCCGTCGTGGACACCCGGTATGAAGATGTGCGCGTTGGGGATGCGATCCCCGCGATCAGCATCGGTCCACTGAGTCATACCATGTTCCTGTTCATCGCCTCGTCGCATCACGACTGGTACCCGGGCCACCACGACGTGGAGTACGCCCGCGCCCAGGGCCTGCCCGACATCTTCATGAATGCGACGTGGCAACACGGGCTGTTCCAGCGCCTGCTCTGCGCCTGGGCCGGCCCCGATTCGATCCCGCGACGCATCAAGTACCGCATGGGACGACCGATCGTGCGCCACGACACCGTGCAGGCGGGCGGGATCGTGACCGGCAAGCGGATCGAGAACGAGGAGCGTCTCGTCGATCTCGACATCTGGCTCGAGCGGCAGGATGGGAGCCGGGCCGCGACGGGCAGCGCCACCGTGGTCCTCTGTGCGCCAGGAGACGCGAAGTGACCGACTCAGTGTTCGAGACCGACCCCGCCGGCTACGTGTACCGCATCGGCACCGAGGAAGAGGGCATGCAGTGGATCGGACGCGAATCCGAGTCCGTCGAACAGCCCTGGCCGATCGACATCGAGCACATCGAGCACTTCGTCGAGGGGATCCAGGACCCCAATCCCCTTTACTGGAGCGAGGAGTACGGGAGGCAGACCCGCTGGGGCGGTCGCATCGCACCCTGGGGCGTCGTCGTGCTCACCGCCGAACACAGGGTCTGGCGGCCCGAGTGGATGGGACCGCCCGGAGAATCTTCGACCTTCTTCATGAGCGTGCCGCTGCCGGGCAATCGGCTGCTCGCGACCGACTACGAAATCGAGTGCTTTGCGCCGTTGCGCCCGGGAGATCGCGTATTCAAGAGCGAGCGCGTGATGGCCGTCGTGCCGAAGACGTTTCGCGTCGGCGTCGGCCACCAGGTGACGGTCAAGGCCTCGTACCGCAACCAGAAGGGCGACCTCTGCATCACTGACAGCCGCACGGTGTTTCGCTACCGGTTCGGTACCGGGGCGGGCTACCAGCCTGCCGCCTGACCGGGCGGTACCCATGAGCCGTTCACTGAGATGCAAGACCGCCATCGTCGGCATCGGCGCCACCGAGTTCTCCGCAAACTCGGGCCGCAGCGAACGGCGGCTCGCGGTGGAAGCCGTGCTCGCGGCGCTCGAGGACGCGGGTCTCGGCCCCGACGACATCGATGGCATCGTCAATTCGGACTTCGACGACACGAACCAGATCGACGTCATCAACGCCCTCGGCCTGCGCAACATCCGTTCCTATGCCACGATCCCGCACGGTGGAGGCTCGCCGTGCGGAACCGTTGCGCACGCGGCCATGATGGTGGCGAGCGGCGTGTGCGGCTGCGTCGTCGCGTATCGGTCGCTCAACGAGCGCTCGGGGCACCGTTATGGCAGTGCGGAGGCCGTGCCGGTGTTTCCCTGGGTGTATGGCCTGCACGCTCCGTATGGACTCGTGGTGCCCGGGGAGTGGACGGCCATGCACGCCCGCCGGCGGATGATCGAATTCGGCGAGACGCGTGAGCAGTGGGCCGACGTGCCGGTGACCTTTCGTGCGCACGCGAACCGCAACCCGCGCGCGATGCTCCACCAGAAGACGCTGACGCGTGAGGACTACCTCCAGGCGCCCGTCCTGGCCGAACCGCTGTGTCGCTATGACTACTGCCTCGAAACGGACGGAGCCGTCGCCTACCTCGTCACGTCGGCCGAACGCGCGCGGACGCTGGCCGCGACACCGGCATTCATCCACACGGCCGTGCAGGCGACCGGGTGTCCGGTCTGGTACCAGACCAACTGGTATCGTGGCTCGCTCACGACCGGCGACGAAGTCGTGGCCACCGCGGAGCGTCTCTGGCGTGAGAGCGGTCTCGCGCCCCGGGACATCGACGTCGCGCAGATCTACGATCATTTCGCGCCACTCGTGCTCACCTCGCTCGAGGACTACGGCTTCTGCGGGAAGGGCGAGGGAGCGCGCTTCGTCGGCGACGGGCGCATCGCCCACGACGGCGAACTGCCGCTCAATACCGCCGGCGGCCTGCTGTCGGAGGGCTACATCCACGGCTGGAACCTCATCCTCGAGGGTGTGCGCCAGGTCCGTGGTACATCGACTGCGCAGGTGAAGGACGTGGAGTTCTCGCTGGTCACGAGCTGCTGGGGCGCACCCACGAGCGCGTTGATCCTCTCGAAGTGAGTCGAAGATGACGTCGCACAGGCAAGCACTTCCACGCCCGATGCCGCAGATCGACCGGGACCATGCCGAGTGGTGGGCGGCGTTGCAGCGCCACGAGCTGCTCGTGCAGGAATGCCCGCGCTGCCGGACCGTGGTTTTCCCGCCGGAGCCCGCGTGTCCCGCCTGTCGCCACCTCGAGCGTGGTTGGAAGCGGTCTGGCGGCAGCGGTAGAGTCTTCAGCTGGGTAGTCGTGCGCAGGACCTCGCATCCGTACTTCGCGGACCGGGTGCCTTACGCAGTCGTGCTGGTCGAGATGGACGAGGGGTTTCGCGTCGTCGGCAGCATCGACTGCCCGCTCGAGGAGTTGCGCGACGGGCTGCCGGTGGAAGCGGGATTCGAGGACCTGAGCGAGCAGGTGACCCTGATCCGTTTCCGGGTCGTTGGCTGACCCATCGCGGGGGGAAGGAATGGCGGCGCTGCACGGGCTCAGGGTTCTGGACCTAGGCGACGGCATCGCGGCGCCATTCTGCGCGCGCCTGCTCGCCGACGGTGGCGCCGAGGTCGTCAGGATCGCGAACCCGGCAGGCGAGAGCCGCGCGCAAGCCGATGCCTCCGATGCATTCCTGCATCAGAACAAGCGGTGTTGCCGGCTCGATCTCGCCACGGACGACGGACGCGACGCATTCAGGCGCCTGAGCGCCGCGTCGGACGTCGTCATCGAGTCGTCGCGCCCAGGGACGATGGAAGTGCTCGGGCTCGGCTACGATGCCCTGGCCGCGGGCAACCCTGGACTCGTCCTCGTCTCAATCACGGATTTCGGCCAGACCGGACCCTATCGGCATTTCGCTGGCGACCATCTCGCCATTTCGTCGCTCGGCGGCTGGGCCTGCACCTTCGGCGACACCGGTCGGGAACCGCTCCAGGTCGGGTTCCCCGTGATGTACTACATGGCCGGCATCTATGGCGCCATCGGTGCGCTCGCGGCACTGCGCGGTCGCCGCGTGGACGGCCGGGGCCAGCATGTCGACGTCTCCGCCCTCGAAGCCTGCCTGAACATGCTCTCGTACCCGCAGGTGCTGGAGCAGTATGGCTGCCCACCCCTGCGGCGGAATTTCTCCGCCTCGCTGCAGACCTTCTACCTCGAGGCCCGCGACGGCTGGATCGCGCTGAATCACCTCTCGCCGAGCCAGTGGGAAAGCACCTGCATCATGCTCGGGTTGCCCCATCTGGCGCTGGATCCGACGCTGCTCTCGAACATGGAGAAGAAGCGCTCGATCGTGCCGGAGTTCATGGCTGCCGCAAACGAGTGGGTGAAGGACAAGACGCGGATGGAGGCTTTCTACGCCGCCCAGCAGTTGCAGATTCCCGCCGGAATCCCGTTTTCTGCAAAGGACCTGCTCGACTGCGACCAGCTCCTCGCTCGGGATTTCATGATCCGGACCGTGCAGCCGGGGCTGGGCGAATTCATGCAGCCGGGCGCACCGTTTCGGTCCGGTTCGCTGCGGACCGACCGAAAACCGGCGCCGACTCGAGACGAGCGCGATTCCGTGATGCCGAAGCCGGCTGGCCGGCCGGCGTCGCCGTGCACGGCGCCGCACGACCGTGCGGCCGCCAAGGCCCTGCTCGCCGGCATACGCGTGGCCGATCTGACGCACTATCGTTCGGGGCCGACGGGCACGTCGCTGATGGGTGGCCTCGGGGCGGACGTGATCAAGATCGAAGCGGCGCAGCGGCCGGACGGCTTCCGCTTCTTCAATACCTCGAAACCGGGCGACCCACGCTTCTACGAGATGGGCTCGTACTTCAACGCGAGCAACACCAACAAGCGGGGCATCACCCTCGATCTGAATTCGCCGCGCGGCAAGGAACTCTTCACGCAGCTCGTCGCGACGAGCGACCTGGTGATGGACAATTTCTCGCCCCGGGTCATGGGCAATCTCGGCTTCGACTACGCCCGGCTGAAGGAGATCAATCCCCGGGTCATCATGATCTCGATGTCCTGCTTCGGACATTCGGGTCCCTGGCGCGATTTCGTCGGCTTCGGCTATGTATTCGACCAGATTGCCGGCGCGGCGGCCGTCTCCGGCTATGCCGACGGCCCGCCGACCCACATGATGGCGGCGTCCGACGTCACCTCCGGCATCATGGCCGTGTACGCAGCGCTCCTCGCGCTCGAGGAGCGCGAGCGGACCGGAGTGGGACAGTTCATCGACCTGTCGCAGGTGGAGTCGCTCGCGTTCCTGCTCGGGCCGGAGATCATCGAATACCAGATTACGGGTGCGCAGCGGCAGCGGATGGGCAACCACGATCCCGTCCATTCACCGCACAACGTCTATCCGTGCCGCGGTGAGGACGAGTGGGTGAGCATCTCGGTCGAGTCCGGCGCGCAGTGGGCGGCCCTCGTGCGGGTCATGGGGCGGCCCGAGTGGCTGCGGGACGCGCGTTATGCCAGCCCGGAGTCCCGCAAGGCGCACGAGGCGACGCTTGACCGCGAGATCGGCGAGTGGACCCGGGGCCAGGACAAGCGGGCAGTGATGGAGCGGCTGCAGGCGTGCGGCGTCACGTCGGCCGCCGTGCTCAAGCCCCTGGAACTCCTCGACGATCCCCACTTCGAAGCACGGGGCATGCACGGGAAGCTCGCGCGAGCGTACGTAGGCGAGCACCGCTACCCGGGTTTTCCGCTGCGCTTCTCGAATGCCATTTGCGGCCAGCGTACATCTGCACCGACCCTCGGGCAGCACAATGAAGAAGTCCTGACCGGCCTGCCTGGCGTGACCCGGGCGGAACTCGAGGCGCTCCGGAAGGCAGGCGTCATCGGCGAGCAGCTGGTGCGGCGATGAGACGGCGTGGGCACGAAGGTCGTGCGCCGTCGTCGATGTGCAGGATCGTACGGGTCATGGAGGGGGCATGACGGCCCCGACCGGGAGGAGCGGCACGCGATGAAGCTCTACGTACACCCGTTCTCGTCCTACTGCCAGAAGGCGCTGATCGCCCTCTACGAAAACGCCACGCCGTTCGAGTACTGCAACATCGAAGAACCCGCTGCCGGCGCGGAACTGGCTGCACTTTCGCCGCTGGGCAGATTTCCGGTGCTCGTCGACGGCAACCGCACCGTCCTCGAGAGCAGCACGATCATCGAATACCTGCAGTGGCGTCACCCAGGCCCCGTGCGGCTCATTCCCGACGGCGAAGCCGGCGTGCAGGCACGCATGCTCGATCGCCTGTTCGACAACTACGTCATGACGCCGATGCAGAAGATCGTGGGGGACCGGTTGCGTCCGGAAGAGGCCCGTGACGCCTACGGTGTGGCAGAGGCGCGGGCCATGCTCGGCCGCATTTACGCGTGGCTCGACGAACGCTGCGCTGACCGTACCTGGGCGGTCGACGCGGGCTTTACCCTCGCCGACTGTGCCGCGGCCCCTTCGCTCTTCTATGCGGACTGGGTGAACGAGATACCGGTCGGGCACGTCAACCTGCGGGCGTACCGTGCGCGGCTGCTCGCGCGGTCTTCGGTCGCGCGGGCGGTGGACGAGGCGCGGCCGTACCGACACCTGTTTCCGCTCGGGGCGCCGGAGCGCGACTGACGCGATCCGCCGGGCACGCCCGATCAGGTCAGCGCCACGGCGCGCGCGACGATCGCCAGCCAGCCTGGCAATGCAAACAGGAGTCCGTAGAGCAGCCCCGCAACGACCGGACGAGCCGAAGCCAGAGGAGGCCACGATGCGAGAGACCGGAACCGCCCGCCTGCACCGGGCCCTTCGTGCGCACGCCGACCACGTCTGTCGCACGTTCCTCGATCCCGACGCGCTGGCGAAGCTTCTGCCGCCGCGGGGGCTCACCGGCCATGTCCACGGACTCGATGCGCGCGTGGGTGGCCGGTACCGCATGTCGTTCACGCACTTCGGCAGCGATCATGCGCATTCGTCCGGCGGCGAATACCTCGAACTCGTGCCGGACGAGCGCATCGTCCACACCGACCGCGGCAGCCGCCACATCGGGAGGAATGCGCCGGGCACCTGCCATCAGGGCACGTCGTCGAGCCGGGCAGCGACGATTTCGATCCAGTGCAGGACAGGCTGCACACTCGCCCGGCGCAGGTGCTCCAGACAGCCGATGTTCGCGGTGGCGATCACGTCCGGCCGGTCGCCGCTCAGTGCGGCGAGCTTGCGCGACCGCAACTCGTGCGACAGCGCCGGTTGCAGGACCGAGTACGTGCCGGCCGAACCGCAGCAGAGCGTCGGCTCCGTCGTCGCGACGAGTTCGCATCCGGCGACCCGCAGGATGGCCTCGACCTTGCCCCGCGTCGCGGCGCGCTGGCCATGCTGCAGCGTGCAGGGCGACTGCCACGCGACTCGCAGCGTACGCGTCGGAGAACCGAGCGCGGCGGCCAGCGCCACAGGGTTGACGACCTCGCTCAGGTCCCGCGTCGCCGCCGCGACGCGCGCCCCGGTCAACCGCGTGGCAACCGGTTCATGCCGCAGGGCATGGGCGTAGTCCTTGACGAACACGCCACAGCCGCTCGCGGTGCTGACGATGGCCTCGACGCCGCCGTCGAGCAGGCGCGCGCCCACATCGACGTTGGCGCGCACCTTGCGCAGAGCGACGTCCGTCCGGCCGAGATGATGGTCCATGGCGCCGCAGCAGTCGATGTCACGGGCCTGCACGAGCGAGAAGCCGAGGCGGTCGAGCACGCGCGCGGCGGCGGCATTGATCTCCGGCGCGAGGGCAGGCTGCACGCAGCCTTCGAGCACGGCCATGCGCCGGGTGTGACGCGGCGCAGGCCAGAGCGGTGACGAGGCCGGGCGGTATCGTTGTGGTGCGGCCTCGATCTTGCGCCGGTCGGGCACGTGCGCCCGCAGCCACGCCGGCAGCAATGGCCGCACGACGCGTCCCGCCCGCACGAGCAGACGGAACAGCACGCGACGCGTCGCCACCGCGAGCAGCGTCGAACGCAACCAGCGTTCGCGGCGTGAGCGGGGCAGGGGCGGCGGCTGGCGGGCGACGAGTTCCCGCCCCAGATGGACCAGCCGGCCGTATTGCACGCCGGAAGGACATGCGGTCTCGCAGGCGCGGCAGGTGAGGCAACGGTCGAGGTGCGTCCGCGTCGTCGCGGTCGCCGACCCCTGTTCCAGCAATTGCCTGACCAGGTAGATCCGGCCACGCGGGCTGTCGAGTTCGCTGCCCGTGACGCGGTAGGTCGGACAGGCGGGCAGGCAGAAGCCACAGTGGACACAACGACGGATGAGCTCGGCGGCCTCGGTCGCGGCAGCGGAAGCGACCAGCGAATCTGCAGGGCGTGCGTGCATGGCTCGTCGCCGACGTCAAAGGGCGGCGTACATGCGGCCGCGATTCAGGATGCCCTGCGGATCAAACACGCGTTTGACGCTGACGTGCAGCGCGAGCAACGGCGCGTCCAGCGGAGCGAACACCTCGTCGTCCGGTCCGGCGCCGCGGAACAGCGTCGCGTGACCGCCGACGCGGTGCGCGAGCGCATGGGCTGTCCCGGCGTCGACCCCGATGAGCCAGCGCTGGGCACCGTGCCATTCGAAGGCCCAGCGGCCGACCCGATCGCACGGAGCCGGGTCCGAGTTGGCGGGGACGTGCAGACGCCAGAGAGGTGCCGCGGTGCCCGCGAAGAACGCCAGTCGATGTTCGCGCACGTCGCGCCAGAACGTGGTGGCCTCCTCAACGGGAAGCACCTCGCCGCCGGACGTGACCGAGAGCGCGTCGAGCGAGGCGGTGGCGCCTTCGAGCCGCGCGTGAAGTTCGTCTGCGTGCCAGAAGCTGGCACTGACGGTGTGGCCACGGCGCGTCGCGTCGTGGAGCCATGCGAGCGCGCGGTCGGCATCGCAGGCGACACGCAGGGTCTGTGTGGCGGGCGGCAGGGGCAGCACCTTGAGCGAGACGTCGAGCAGGACGCCGAGCACACCGAGCGAGCCTGCGAGCAGGCGCGAGACGTCGTAGCCTGCGACGTTCTTCATGACCTCGCCGCCGAATTTCAGCACGCGCCCGTCCCCGGACAGCAGGGTTGCGCCGAGCACGTGATCGCGCACGGGTCCCCGGGCGACGCGCGCGGGCCCCGCGAGACCTGTGGCGATGGTGCCGCCTAGCGTCGCCGCCGAGCCGAACGCCGGCGGCTCGAACGGCAGATGCTGACCGCGCCCGTGCAGTGTGGCTTCGACGTCGGCGAGCCGCGTACCGGCTCGTGCCGTCAGGACGAGCTCCGCCGGGTCGTAGGTCAGGATGCCGGCATGCCCGGCGACATCGAGCGGCGTGCCGGCGACCTGCCGGCCGTAGAACCGCTTGGTGTCGCCGCCGACGATGCGCAGGGACTCCCGTCGCGCACAGGCTGCGCGCACCTGGTCGGTCAGCGCCCCGGTGAGGTCCTGTTCGACGACGGTCATGGCGCGATCAGAACCGTGGCAGGTGCGGGTAGGGCAGCTTGCCACCGTGAACGCGCATCGCGCCATACTCGGCGCAGCGGTGCAGCGTCGGCACGGCCTTGCCGGGATTCAGCAGGCCGGCCGGGTCGAAGGCGCGCTTCAGTGCGTGAAACGTCTCCAGTTCGGCGGTCCCGAACTGCGAGCACATCGGCCCGAGCTTCTCGACGCCGACGCCGTGCTCGCCGGTCACGGTGCCGCCCGCGGCGACGCAGGCTTCCAGGATTTCGGCGCCGAACCGCTCCGCGCGATCCAGTTCGTCATCGCGACCGGCGTCGAACAGGATCAGCGGATGCAGGTTGCCATCGCCGGCATGGAACACGTTGGCGACTGCGAGACCGAACTCCCGGGACAGTTCGCCGATGTGCGCGAGCACCGCGGCGAGGTGGCGTCGTGGAATGGTGCCGTCCATGCAGTAGTAGTCCGGTGCGAGTCGGCCGACCGCGGGAAACGCCGATTTGCGCCCTGACCACAGACGATGCCGCTCCTGCGCGTCGACGGCGAGACGCACGCTCGTCGCGCCGGCGTCCCGGATCGCGTCCCGCGCCCGCCGGACTTCGTCCGCGACGTCGGCATCGAGCCCGTCGACCTCGCAGAGCAGCAGCGCCTGTGCGTCCAGCGGGTACCCGCAGGTCGCGAACGCCTCCGCAGCCCGGATCGCCGGCGCATCCATCATCTCGAGACCCGCGGGAAGCACGCCCGATGCGATCAGCCGTCCGACCGCATCGGCGCATCGGCCGACGTCGTCGAACGCCGCGAGCAGCAGCTCCACGCGCCGCGGGACCGGCAGCAGACACACGGTCGCCTCGACGACGACGCCGAGCATGCCCTCGGATCCGATCACGGCGGCGAGCAGGTTCAGGCCCGGGGCATCGCCGGCGCGCGAGCCGATCGTGAGCAGTCCGCCGTCCATGGTGACGAGCTGTACCTCGAGCACGTTGTGCACGGTGAGGCCGTACTTGAGGC
>WBZL01001685.1_pt1 | contig 22599 bp, 18 predicted proteins | sample 5204291 | NCBI WGS metagenome assembly WBZL01 (sample SAMN12344345, study PRJNA552823) | activated sludge metagenome | biome: Activated sludge suspended growth; feature: Nitrification reactor; material: Wastewater; isolation source: activated sludge from nitrification reactor of wastewater...
GGGAATGACGGCGCGGAAGAAGGAATTCACCATGCAACGCATCAGCATCGATCCCCTGACCCGCCTGGAAGGCCACGGCAAGATCGAGATCTTCCTCGACGAGGCCGGCGACGTCGCCAACGCCTACCTGCAGGTGCCGGAACTGCGCGGCTTCGAGCGCTTCTGCGTGGGCCGCCCGGTGGAGGAGATGCCCACCCTCACCAACCGCATCTGCGGCGTCTGCCCGGAGGCGCACCACATGGCCGCCGCCAAGGCCGCCGACGCGGTCTACGGCCTGACGCCGCCGCCGGCCGGGCGCAAGCTGCGCGAGCTGCTCTATTCCGCCTTCTTCTTCGCCGACCACACCACGCACTTCTTCATCCTCGGCGGCCCGGACTTCATCATGGGTCCGGACACGCCGGTGGCCGAGCGCAACATCCTCGGCGTCATCAGGAAGGTCGGCCTGGAGATCGGCGGCAAGGTCATCCAGGCGCGCAAGTACGGCCACACCACGGTGGAGATCATCGGCGGCCGCAAGGTGCATCCCTGCACCGCCGTGCCCGGCGGCATGACCAAGGCCATCTCGGAAGAGGAACGCAAGGAAATCGAGAAGATGGGCCGCTGGGCGGTGGAATTCGGCCAGTTCGCCCTCCAGGTGTTCCACGACATGGTGCTGGGCAACAAGGAATATCTCGATCTCATCCTGGGCGATGCCTACACCCACAAGACCTATTACATGGGCCTGGTGGACGCCCACAACAAGGTGAACTTCTACGACGGCAAGGTGCGCATCGTCGGCCCGGACGGCAGCCCGCATGGCATGTATGCCGCCAACGACTACACCGACTGGATCGCCGAGCGGGTGGAACCCTGGAGCTACCTGAAATTCCCGTATCTGAAGAAGGTGGGCTGGAAGGGCTTCACCGACGGCGCCGACTCCGGCGTGTACATGGCAACTCCGCTCTCCCGCTTGAATGTTTCCGATGGCATGGCCACCCCCCTGGCCCAGGCCGAATACGAGAAGTTCGTCGCCACCCTGGGCAAGCCGGCCCACAGCCGCCTGGCCATCCACTGGGCGCGGCTCATCGAACTGCTCTACGCCGCCGAACGCTGGGTGGAACTGGCCACCGATCCGGAAATTACCTCGCCGGACGTGCGAGTGTTGCCAACTGAGTTGCCGACCGAAGGTGTCGGCATTGTCGAGGCGCCGCGCGGCACGCTGACCCACCACTACCGCACCGAGGAGCGGGGCCTGCTCACCATGGTCAATCTGGTGGTCGGCACCACCAACAACAACGCCGCCATGAGCCTGTCCATCAACAAGGCGGCGAAAAGCGTGATCAAGGCCGGCACGATGGTGACCGAGGGCCTGCTCAACCGCATCGAGATGGCCTACCGGGCCTACGACCCCTGCCTGGGCTGCGCCACCCATTCCCTGCCGGGCAAGATTCCGCTGGAAGTCAGCATCCACGATGCCAGCGGCGCGGTGATCGAGGTGGTGCGCGGATGACCGCCACCACCCTGGTCGTCGGCCTGGGTAACCCCATCCTGGGGGACGACGGCGTCGGCTGGCGGGTGGCGGAGCGGGTGCTTGGCCGCCTGGACGATCCGGACGTGGCGGTGCTCTGCCTGTCCCTGGGCGGCCTGGCCCTGATGGAACATCTGGTGGGCTATCGCCGGGTGATGATCGTCGACGCGATGGCCACGGGCGCGCCGGCCGGCACCCTGCATTGGCTGGATGCGCCCGACAGGGGCGAGCTCGGCGTCCAGCACACCGCCTCGGTCCACGACCTGAGCCTTGCCTCGGCCCTGGCCATGGGCCGGGAGCTGGGCCTCGATCTGCCGGCGGAAATCCGCGTGGTGGGCATCGAAGCGGCGCCGGAGTTCGAGTTCGGGGAGACGCTCAGCGAGCCGGTGGTCCGCGCGGTGCCGGAAGCGACCCGGGTCGTCATGGCCTGGCTGGACCGCCAGGATCGCGCGCCAACCTGAGAGGCACGTCCGGAAAATAACGCCAGCCAGTGCGATCTTGTTGATTGCCATCATTTTTTTGCCGATGCGGGCGACGTAAAACCCTAGCTTCATCAAGGCCGGGTCGGAGGTGGATATGTCGCGCAATATCATCATGCTGCTGTTTTCGCTCCTGGCCTTCGGCCAGGCCTGGGCCGACGATTGCGTCGACTGTCACAAGAAGACCTCGCCCGGCATCGTCGCGGACTGGGAGGCCAGCAGGCATTCCACCGCGCCCAAGGATCGCGCCACCTGCGCCACCTGCCACGGCAAGGCGCACATGAACAAGGACGACGCCCACATGGCCAAGATGCCGACGGCGGAGACCTGCGGCACCTGCCACGACAAGCAGGAGGCCCAGTTCAGGAAGGGCAAGCACAACCATGCCTGGACGGCCATGAAGGCGATGCCGACGACGCACATGCTGCCCCTGCAACTGGCCGCCGGCATGAAGGGCTGCGGCGGCTGCCACAAGATGGGCACCAAGTCCAAGGAGGAGATCACCAAGCTGAAGGCCGAGGGCCAGCCCTACGGCAACGCCTCCTGCGACGCCTGTCATACCCGCCATACCTTCAGCAAGAAGGAAGCCCAGCAGCCCCAGGCCTGCCAGACCTGCCACATGGGCTTCGACCATCCCCAGTGGGAGATGTACTCCACGTCCAAGCACGGCACGCGCTACCTGCTGAAGCAGGCCGGCATCCTGCCGCAAACCGCCGCCGCGCCCACCTGCCAGACCTGCCACATGCAGGACGGCGATCATGAGGTGCGCACCGCCTGGGGCTTCCTGGCCGTGCGCCTGCCGCTGCCCAACGACCCGCAGTGGAAGGCCGACCAGGTCACCATCCTGCAGGCCCTGGGCGTGCTCGACCCGAAGGGCAACCCGACCGCGCGCCTCGACGCCGTCAAGGCCGCCGACGTGGCGCGTCTCGATCAGGCCTCCTTCGACAAGGAACGCAACAAGATGATCAAGACCTGTACCCAGTGCCACGCCGAGAAATTCGCGCGCGGCGAACTGGAGAAGGGCGACGAGATCATCCGCGAGGCCGATCACCTGCTGGCCGAGGCGATTCGCGTCATCACCGGCCTGTACCAGGACGGCGTGCTCAAGAAGCCGGCGCACTACGCCTACGACTTCCCCGATCTGCTGGCCTTCCACGACGCGGCGACGCCCATCGAGCACAAGCTTTTCGTGATGCACCTGAAGCACCGCATGCGCACCTTCCAGGGCACCTTCCACGCCAACCCGGACTATGCCCTGTGGTACGGCTGGAGCGAGATGCTGCGCGACGCCGCCGAGATCAAGGACATGGCGGCGGACCTGCGCGAGAAGCATGCCAAGGACAGGAAGGTGGGGAAGAAGTAGGCCTGGCCGATTTCCGACCCGGGGCCGGGCGCTTGCCCGGCCTTTTTGTTGTGCGCGCCCGGCCGGAACGATTGCGTGGTATCCCCGCATGCATTGCCCGGCTTGCCAGTGCCGGCTGTTCGACTATGATTCCCGGCTGACGGCGAACGCCGTTTCCACAAGACGAACATACAAGACGAACATACGGAATTCCGAGGTATCACCCATGCAGTCCGGCCCCAGAGAGATTGTCACCCCCTTCCGCCAGATTCCCCTGGAAGTGCCCGAGGGCATGAAGCCCAACGAGTTCTTCAACAGCACGGAGAACCTCAACGACCTGGTCCACAACAACGGCCTGCTGCAGAACCCGGAAGGACTGCTGCTCTACCGCAAGGCCCTGGGCCACAGCAACGAGTTCGATACCTCCATCATCTACAACACCTCCCGCGCCATCCTGGACCCCCTGGGCCGGCCGGTGCGCCGTACCCAGGTGCCCGAGCAGGTGAAGAACGTCTGGAACCGGATGAACGAGGTCATCCTTTCCTACATGCTGGAGCAGTATCCCGACCCGGACGAGACCCTGGTGCTGGCCGGCGAGGCGAGCCTGGACGCCACCTGGCCCCTGACTTCCCCCGGGGTGCCCAGCATCCGCATGCTGCACAACCACTTCATCGTCTTCAGCAAGGCCGAGCTGCGCGACGCGCCGCTGGCCGATACCAGCAATCCCAACCTCACCGACGGTGGCCAGCATTCCCTGTTCCAGGCCCACATGCGCGATGTCTACCGCGCCTTCTTCGACGAGCTCGACCTGCGCATCCTGAAGCCCTGCCAGTCCGGCTCCTGCCGCATCGCCCTCACCGGCTATCCCCAGGGCCTGCCCAGCTGGGAGGTGACCGGCGGCGTCGAGTCGCTGAAGGAAATCCGCTTCTGGAAGGAGTACGACACCATCCTGAAGGGTTTCATCGACTTCTACCGCACCTTCTTCGGCCAGGTCTCCACCCGCAACGCGCCATTGCCGCGGGACATCTACTTCCCCGACCTGGTCGAAAACAAGCTCCAGTTCAACAACGACCTGCTCAAGACCGCCAAGATGGTGCGCGACCGTTGCATCAAGGACGCCAAGTACGCCAACTCCATCCGCTGGCAGCCCGCCTTCAAGCAGCTCATCTATCGCAACGACGCCGGCAGGCTCATCGTCACCATCAGCCAGAACTCCATCGGCAACGCCATCACCGAGCTCCTGGGCGTGGTGGTGAAACGCACGCCGGACGCGGAAGCCTACGGCCGGGTCGAGCCGGCCCTGATCGAGAAGCTGCTGGAAGCGCGCCGTCGCCTGGTGCGGGCGGACCTGGGCGAGGCGATCGCCACGCCCTACTGGGGCACGGAGTAGCGCCTTGGGCGGCCGGGGTTCGGTCGCGCCGGGCCGCGAATGTTCGCGGCGGACCGATGCCGCCTCGCGAGTCGTCCGCCGGGCCGTCCCGGGAACGACCCGGCCCCCGCGGGCCGCGGCTCGGGTGCCTTGTCCGGGCCGGGGGCACGGCTAACCAAGTATCCGAACAATCCGAACACCAAAGAGAAGAAACGAGATATGTCGAGCGAACCTGTGAGCCCGCTTCCGGGCATCGAACCGGAGGCACCGGGGAGTAGGCCCAGCCTGTCCGAACTCAGCCGCCAGTCGGACCGCCTGAATGCGTTATGGAAGCAGGTGACCCGCCATGATCTGAGCGACGAGGCTCGTTCCCGGGCCATCCTGAGGGAGGCGGCCCTGGCGCTGGACATGGACCTGGCGGTGCTGGGCGAATTCAACGGCAGCTACAAGGCGCGGCTGGTGCACGATCCCCTGGGCATCCTGCCGGAAGGGACCGTGTTGCGCGCCCAGGAGGCGATTTGCCAGATCGTTCACCAGACCCGCGCGCCCCTCTTCATCACCGACCTGGAAAAGCACGGGGACTTCGCCGGACACCCGCTGGTGCTGAACGAGGCCATGCGGACCTATGCCGGCATCCCGGTATGGACCGGCGAGGAGGTGGAGGGCGTGCTGGCCTTCCTGCGGCGGGCGCCGACCCCGGATGGCTTCGAGCAGGCCGATATCGCTTACATGGAGCTGGTGGCCGGCTGGCTCGGTCATCATCTTTACCAGGCCCGCCAGAGGATCCAGTTGGAGCGCCACGCCCTGACCGATGCCCTCACCGGCCTGCTCAACCGGCGGGCGGCCGAGGCCCGCCTGCAGGAGGAGCTGGCCCGCGCCCGCCGCCACAACGAGGGCTTCGCCGTGGCCCTGGTGGACATCGACCATTTCAAGCGCGTGAACGATCGCTATGGCCACGCCATCGGCGACCAGGTTCTGAAGGTGGTCGCCCGCCGGCTGGAATCCGGCCTGCGCGAGGACGACTGGCTGGCGCGCTGGGGCGGGGAGGAGTTCCTGCTGTTCCTGCGCGGCGCCGATCAGCAGGAATCCGCCTATGTCATGCAGCGGCTGATGGGGCATGTCAAAGCCCAGCCGATTTCCACCGAGGCGGGGAGCATCGCCATCACCCTCTCCGCCGGCATCGGCCTGCCGGCCAGGGAGGATGCCGATTACCACGCCGCGGTCGAACTGGCGGATTCCTGTCTGTACCAGGCCAAGAGCGGCGGCAGGGATCGCGTGGAAATCCGCGACGGCAACGCCGTGTTCTGGCCCGCCCAGATCATCAAGCGGGCCCTGCGCGACAACCGCCTGCGCATGGCCAGCCAGGCCATCGTCGACCTGGAAAGCGGCCAGGTGGTCGCGGACGAGGCCCTGGCCCGGGTCGTGCTCCCCGACGGCACGCTGGTGGCGGCGGGGGAGTTCGTCGAGGCGGCGGAGGGGCTCGGCCTGATGCCCGAGATCGATCGCTACATCACCCGCCAGGCCATGGCGCGTTGCACCACCGGCCTGGGCAATGGCGTGGCGGGGCCGGATTTCGCCCACTTCGTCAATCTCTCCCCCCAGTTTCTCGCCCGCCGGGATCTGGTGGAGGAGATGCTGACCAATGCCCAGAACTACTGCGAGACCTGCGGCATCACCCTGGGGCCGGTCAAGCCCATTGTTTTCGAGATCACCGAGCGCCAGTTCCTGAGCAATCTGGATACCCTGGAAGCGGATTTGAAGCCCCTGCTGGATTTCGGTTTTCGTCTCGCCCTGGACGACTTCGGCAGTGGCTATTCCTCTTTTCTCTACCTGGCCCGCCTGCCCATCAGTTTCCTGAAGATCGAAGGATGGATGGTGGCCAACATGAGGAAAGAGCGGAAGATCGCGGCCATCGTCGAAAGCCTGGCGGGATTCGCCCGGCGCGAAGGCATCATTACCGTGGCGGAGTGCATCGAGGATGGGGAAACCGCCCGCGTCCTGCGGGAAATGGGTGTCCACCTGGGGCAGGGGTGGCATTTTGGCCGCCCGGAACTTGAGGAAAATCAGTTATGACCCCATGCTCAGGCGCCAATCCCGGTTATCAAGGTTAGAATTCGCGTCCCCCAAAGGTATTCGCATAAAGGAAAACATCATGACCAAAGGGCTGCAACTACAAGACCCGTTCCTGAACGCCCTGCGTCAGGAACAGGTGCAGGTGTCCGTGTATCTGGTGAACGGCATCAAGCTCCAGGGGCATATCGAAAGCTTCGACCAGTACGTGGTGCTGTTGAAGAACGCCGTCACCCAGATGGTCTACAAGCACGCCATCTCCACCGTGGTGCCCGCGCGCCCGGTGATGCTGCAGCGCGCCGGCGGGGACGACGCCTGATTCCTCGCGTTTCCGCGCCGATGGTCGCCTCCCCCCATGTTTGAACGCCCGGATCGGGGCGGGGCGGTAGTTCTGGCCTCCCTCGATTTCGGAGATCCCGATTACTCCGAGAGCCTCAACGAACTGAAACTGCTGGCCGCCAGCGCGGGCCTCGAGATTGCCGCGGTGGTGGAAGGCAAGCGCGCCAGGCCGGACCCGGCCCTGTTCGCGGGCTCCGGCAAGGCTGACGAGATCGGCGACGCGGCCCGGGCCGCGGACGCTTCCCTGGTCATCTTCAACCACGAGCTGTCGCCGGTGCAGGAGCGCAACCTGGAACGCCGGCTGCAATGCCGGGTGCTGGACCGCACCGCCCTGATCCTGGATATCTTCGCCCTGCGCGCCCGCAGCAACGAGGGCAAGCTGCAGGTGGAACTGGCCCAGTTGCGCCATTACGCCACCCGCCTGGTGCGGGGCTGGACCCACCTGGAGCGGCAGAAGGGCGGCATCGGCATGCGCGGCGGCCCCGGCGAGACCCAGCTGGAACTGGACCGGCGCATCATTTCCCAGCGCATCAAGACCATCGAGTCCCGGCTGGACAAGCTGGCCCGCACCCGCGCCCTGCAGCGGCGCAGCCGCCAGCGCGGCGGCGTGCTCTCGGTGTCCCTGGTGGGCTACACCAACGCCGGCAAGTCCACCCTGTTCAACACCCTCACCCGGGCCGGCGCCTTTGCCGCCGACCAGTTGTTCGCCACCCTGGATACCACCTCGCGCAAGCTCTGGGTGCCGGAGGCGGGAGGGAACGACCCCCACGCTCCCTCGCGTTCGCCGCCCACCGAGGGGGCATGCCCGCCTTGGGGCGGCCCGGCGGCAGGCAGGGAGGTCGTGCTGTCCGATACCGTCGGCTTCATCACCCGCCTGCCCCATACCCTGGTGGCCGCCTTCCACGCCACCCTGGAGGAGACCGCCCACGCCGACCTGCTCATCCACGTGGTCGATTCCGCCAGCCCGAACCGGGAGCGGCAGATCGAGGAAGTGGAAAAGGTGCTGAAGGAGATCGGCGCGGAACAAGTCCCCCAGTTCCGGGTCATGAACAAGATTGATTTGACCGAGGCCGAGCCCCATGTGGCGCGGGATGAGTATGGTAAGATTGCGGCCGTTTGGCTCTCCGCGAGGACTGGCGCGGGTATCGAGTTGCTTCGGGGGGCTTTGGCGGAACTTGCGCGGGACATTCGCGAAACGGCGGCCAAGCCGGCCGAACCCCTCCCAACTTTCATGGAAACCGATCTCGATGGCCTGGAACGACCCCCAATGGGGTAACCAGAACGGTGGCAAAAAGAATAGTGGCGGCCCGCCGGATCTCGATGAACTCTGGAAGAACTTCAATCGCCGCCTGAACGAGCTGTTCGGGCGCAAGGGCGGAGGCGGCGACGAGCCGCCGCCGCGCATCGGTGGCGGCCGCGAGTTCAACATCCCCGGCGGCGCCGGCCTGCTCGTCGGCCTGGCCGTGCTGGTCTGGCTGGCCTCCGGTTTCTATATCGTCGATGCCGGCGAGCGCGGCGTCGTGCTGCGCTTCGGCAAATACGCCGAGTCCACCATGCCCGGCCCGCGCTGGCATCTGCCCTATCCGGTGGAGGCCGTGGAAGTGGTCAACGTGGAACAGGTCCGTACCGTGGAGGTGGGCTTCAAGAACAGCGTCAAGACCAAGGTGCTGTCCGAGGCGCTGATGCTCACCGACGACGAGAACATCATCGACCTGCAGTTCTCCGTGCAATACACCCTCAAGGATCCGGAAGACTACCTGTTCGCCAACCGGGATCCGGACGAGGCGGTCAAGCAGGCCGCCGAGACCGCCATGCGCGAGATCGTCGGCAAGAGCAAGATGGACTACGTGCTCTACGAGGGACGCGCCGATATCGCCGCGCGCGCCACCAAGCTGATGCAGGAAATCCTGGATCGCTACAAGACCGGCATCAGTGTGAGCAAGCTCAACATGCAGAACGCCCAGCCCCCCGAGCAGGTGCAGGCGGCCTTCGACGACGCCGTGAAGGCCGGCCAGGACCGGGAACGCCTCAAGAACGAAGGCCAGGCCTACGCCAACGACGTGATTCCCAAGGCGCGCGGTGTCGCCGCCCGCCTGATCGAGGAAGCCAACGGCCACAAGCAGCGCGTGGTATCCCAGGCCGAGGGCGATGCCTCCCGCTTCAAGCAGATCCTGGTGGAATACACCAAGGCGCCCCAGGTTACCCGGGAACGTCTGTATCAGGACACCATGCAGCAGGTCATGGCCAGCACCACCAAGGTGCTCGTCGATGACAAGCAGGGCGGCAACCTGCTCTATCTGCCCCTCGACAAGCTCATGCAGTTGACCCAGACCGGCACCCAATCCGCTCAGCCCACGCCGGATTCCCAGGCCTCCCGCCCGGTCGAACAACCCGCCCAGACCACATCCCAGGATGGCTTGTTCCGTTCACGGGATGCCTTCCGCAATCGTGAACGGGAGGAGCGGCCATGATGAAGAACGCCACCGGCATCGCCATCGCCCTGGTCGTGGGCCTGCTGTTGATTTCGCTCTCGCTCTACACCGTGGATCAGCGCCAGGCGGCCATGGTTTTCCAGCTTGGCGAGATCGTCAGGATCAACAAGGAGCCCGGCCTGTACCTGAAGGTGCCCTTCGTCCAGAACGTGCGCTATTTCGACACCCGCGTGCTGACCCTGGACGCGGTGGACCCCGAGCGCTTCATCACCTCCGAGAAGAAGAACGTCCTGGTGGACTACTTCGTCAAATGGCGCGTGTTCGACGTGGAGAAGTTCTACGTCAGCTTCAGCGGCGACGAGCGCCGGGGCGCCAACCGCCTGGCCCAGACCGTCAACGACGGCATGCGCGCCGAGTTCGGCAAACGCACCGTGCATGACGTGGTGTCCGGCGAGCGCGATGACGTGATGGACTCCCTGCGCCAGAAGGCCGATGCCGATGCCCGCCGCTACGGCGTGCAGGTGCTGGATGTGCGCATCAAGCGGGTCGATCTGCCCAGCGAGGTGAGCGAGTCGGTCTATCGCCGCATGGACGCGGAGCGCAAGCGGGTGGCCAACGAACTGCGCTCCACCGGTTCCGCCGAGGCCGAGAAGATCCGCGCCGACGCCGACCGCCAGCGCGAGGTCATCATCGCCGAGGCCTATCGCGATGCCCAGCGCACCAAGGGCGAGGGCGACGGCAAGGCATCCGCCATCTATGGCGAGGCCTACGGCCGCAATCCCGAGTTCTATGCCTTCTATCGCAGCATGGAGTCCTACCGCAACAGCTTCCGCAACAAGAACGACCTGATGGTCGTGCAACCCAATTCCGAGTTCTTCCGCTACATGAAGTCCTCGAAGGGCGGCGGCAAGTAGTTTTTCCCGGGCCGGCGATGAATCTGGGGGATGTTTTCGTGCCCGCGCTGGCCCTGATGCTGGTCATGGAAGGCGTTCTGCCCTTCCTGGCCCCCACCGCCTGGCGCGAGGCCTTTGTCCGCATGACCCAATTCAGCGACGGCCAGTTGCGTTTCATGGGCCTGTTTTCCATGCTCGCCGGCCTGCTGCTTTTGTTGATGACCCAATCATGACCCCCGCCTGGCTCCTCCCCGAGTACGTCGAAGATATCCTGCCCCATTACGCCCGGGCGGCCGAGCGCTTGCGGCGGCGCCTGCTCGATTTGTTCGACGCCCACGGCTACGACCTGGTCAGCCCACCCCTGGTGGAATACCTGGAATCCCTGCTGACCGGGGCGGCCCGGGACCTGGATCTGAAAACCTTCAAGGTGGTGGACGGCCTGTCCGGCCGCATGCTGGGCGTGCGCGCCGACATGACGCCCCAGGCGGCCCGCGTCGACGCCCACCTTATCAATCATCAGGGCCCGACCCGGCTGTGCTACGCCGGCCCGGTCCTGCGCACCCGGCCGTCGGGCATGCGGGGCAGCCGGGAGCCGTTCCAGATCGGCGCCGAATTGTTCGGCCATGCCGGCATCGAGGCGGACCTGGAAATCCAGGCGCTGCTGCTGGCCGCGCTCCAGGCCGCCGGCGTGCCCGAATCGCGACTCAGCCTGGGCCATGCCGGACTGTTCCGCGCCCTGGCGGATGGCGCCGGCCTGTCCATCGATCAATCCGCCGCGATCTTCTCGGCCCTGCGCGACAAGGATGTGCCGGAGGTCGACGGGCTCACCGACGGCCTCGCCGCGCCCTGGCGCGACGCCTTCCGCGCCTTGCCCAACCTGTATGGCGGCCAGGAAGCCCTGGCCGCCGCCCGCGCCGCCTTGCCCGACCTTCCCGCCGTCCGCCGCGCCCTGGATGACCTGGAACGCCTGCTGGCGGCGGGGCGGGGCGCCGACCTGGCCGTGGATCTGGCCGACCTGCGCGGCGACGGCTACCACAACGGCGTCATGTTCGCCGCCTACGCCGGCGGCCAGTCCCGGGCCGTGGCCCTGGGCGGACGCTACGACGGCGCCGGCGCCGTGTTCGGCCGCAGCCGCGCGGCCACCGGCTTCTCCCTGGATCTGCGCCAGATCCTCGACTGCCTGCCGGATCCCGAGCCCCGCGCCGGCATCCTCGCGCCGCGCTCGGAGGACGAGGCCCTCGCCGCCGCGGTTTCCGCCCTCCGTCTGGCCGGAGAGCGGGTCGTGATGGAATTGCCCGGCCATGAAGGCCAGCGCGCCGAACTGGGTTGTGATCGCATCCTGGTCCGGCAGGGACAGCATTGGGTGCCGCAAAGACTTTGAGTTCTCCGCCCGGCTGTTCGCGTCCGGGCTTTTCGACAAGGGATAGACCATGAGCAAGAACGTAGTCGTGATCGGCACCCAGTGGGGTGACGAGGGCAAGGGCAAGATCGTCGACTGGCTGACCGACCGCGCCCAGGGCGTGGTGCGCTTCCAGGGCGGCCACAATGCCGGCCATACCCTGGTGATCGAGGGCAAGAAGACCGTCCTGCACCTGATCCCCTCCGGCATCCTGCGCACCGGCGTGCGCTGCTACATCGGCAACGGCGTGGTGGTCTCCCCCGAGGCGCTGATGGAAGAAGTGGACATGCTGGAGCAAGGCGGCATCGACGTGGCCAGCCGCATGACCATCTCCGAGGCCTGCCCCCTGATCCTGCCCCACCACGTGGCCCTGGACCATGCCCGGGAAGCCGCCAAGGGCGCCGGCAAGATCGGCACCACCGGCCGCGGCATCGGCCCGGCCTACGAGGACAAGATCGCGCGCCGCGCCATCCGCATGCAGGACCTGCTGCACCGCGAGCGTTTCGCCGCCAAGCTGGGCGAGGTGCTGGACTACCACAACTATGTGCTCAAGCATTACTTCAAGTGGGACACGGTGGACTTCAACCAGACCCTGGACCAGGCCATGGAACTGGCCGAGAAGATCAAGCCCATGATCGGCGACGTGCCGCGCGCCCTCTACGAAGCCAACAAGCGCGGCGAGAACCTGCTGTTCGAGGGCGCCCAGGGCACCCTGCTGGACATCGACCACGGCACCTATCCCTTCGTCACCTCCAGCAACTGCACGGCCGGCGGCGCCTCCACCGGTTCCGGCATGGGCCCGTCCTCCATGCACTACATCCTGGGCATCACCAAGGCCTACACCACCCGCGTCGGTTCCGGCCCGTTCCCCACCGAACTGTTCGACGACAACGGCAAGTGGCTGGCGGAGAAGGGCCACGAGTTCGGCGCCACCACCGGCCGCCCGCGCCGCTGCGGCTGGTTCGACGCCGCCGCCCTGAAGCGCTCCATCCAGATCAACGGCCTCACCGGCATGTGCGTCACCAAGCTGGACGTGCTGGACGGCATGGACACCATCCGCATCTGCACCGGCTACAAGCTGGGCGGCGAAGTCTGCGACATCCTGCCCGTGGGCTCGGAAATGCTGGCCGACTGCGAGCCGATCTACGAAGACCATCCCGGCTGGAAGGACAGCACCGTGGGTGTGAAGACCTTCGAGCAGCTGCCCGCCAACGCCCAGACCTACCTGAAGCGCATGGAAGAACTGTGCGGCGTGCCCGCCGACATCATCTCCACCGGCCCGGACCGGGCGGAGACCATCGTGCGGCGGCATCCGTTCGATTAAGCCTCAATCAGGCCGGAGTATGGTATGCCCAAGCTCTACGAATACTTCGGCCTGATCGTCATGTTCTACGCCAACGAGCACGAGCCGGTACACGTGCACGGCAAGTGCCAGGGGCGGGAGGCAAGGGCGGAACTGGTGGTGGTGAACGGCGAAGTGGTGGAAGTACGATATGGCGCCACGCCAGGCCGGCCGTCTCTTTCAGCCCAGGAGATGCGTTACTTCGAGGAACTGGTTTCTGCCCGGGCCAACGAGATCGTGGCCAAGTGGATCGATTTCTTCGTGCTGCACAAGACCGTGCGGCCGGAGCACATCACAAGGAGACTGAAGTGATGCCAGCCGTCATCAATGTGGTCGCCGCCGAGCTTGTCGGAGAACTCAAGCTGCGTGTTCGCTTCGACGACGGCACCGAGCAGACCATCGAGTTCAAACCTTTCCTGACCGCTTCGCTTCACCCTGACATCCGCGCCTGGTCATCGCCGGAGCGTTTTTCGCGGTTCCGCGTCGAGCATGGTGAACTGCTCTGGGGCGACTACGAGTTGTGTTTCCCGGTGATGGATCTGTACCGCAACCGCATCGACCATAACCCGGCGCTGGAAGCGGCGGCGTGAGGAACGCTTTTCCCATCGCGGGGCCGATCCGATATGGGAATGGGTGAAGGCCTGTGGTTCATTGTGGGCAAGCCGCGGAGGGCCGCGTTTGCCCTCTTTGTTGCGGGTGTTCTTTCAGCCTGTTCCCAGCCGGTCAACAGCCCCTATCCCACTTCCGACGCCGGCAAATCCGTCCTCTATTCCGCCTTCGAGGAACGCCCCAAGCATCTCGACCCGGCCCGTTCCTACAGCGAGAACGAGTACGTCTACCTGGGCAACATCTACGAGCCGCCGCTGCAATATCACTACCTGAAGCGGCCCTATCAACTGGAGCCCCAGACCGCCGCCGCCATGCCCACGGTGCGCTATTTCGACGCGGCGGGGAGGGCGCTTCCCGCCGATGCCGAGGCCGGGAGGATCGCGATTTCCGAGTATGAAATCCGCCTCAAGCCGGGAACCCGTTACCAGCCCCATCCCTGCTTCGCCCGCAACAAGGAGGGCAAGCCGCGCTATGTGCCCATCGATCCGGAGGAACTGGCGGGTATCGATACCTTCCAGGATTTCATCGAGACGGGCAGCCGGGAGCTGACCGCCGAGGATTACGTCTACCAGATTCGCCGCCTGGCCCATCCCCGGGTGCAGTCCCCCATCCTGGGCCTGATGGCGGATCACATCGTCGGCCTCAAGGACCTGGCCAAGGCCCTGGGCGAGGCGGCCAGGGAACAGCCCAGGGACGCCTATCTCGACATCACGAAATTCGATTTCAGGGGCGCCTACGCGGTGGACCGCCATACCTACCGGGTCCGCATCCAGGGCAAGTACCCCCAGTTCGTCTACTGGCTGGCCATGCCCTTCTTCGCGCCGGTGCCGGAGGAGGCGGAACGCTTCTACCGCCAGCCGGGCATGGCGGAGAAGAATTTCAGCCTGGACTGGCAGCCGGTGGGCACCGGGGCCTATTACCTGGCCGAGAACGATCCCAACCGGGTCATGCGCCTGGAACGCAATCCCCATTACCGGGAGGATTTCTATCCGGCCGAGGGCGAGACTGGCAAAGACGGCGGCGACCGGGAAGCGGGCCTGCTGGCGGACGCGGGCAAGCGCCTGCCCATGGTGGACACGGTGATCTACTCCCTGGAGAAGGAGGACGTGCCCTACTGGAACAAATTCCTGCAGGGCTATTACGACGCCTCCGGGGTGAGTTCCGACAGTTTCGACCAGGCCATCCGCATGAACGCCGACGGCGAGCCGGACCTGACGCCGGACATGCGCGAGCGGGGCATCCTGCTTGCCACCGCCGCCCGGCCCAGCCTCAACTACATGGGCTTCAACATGCTGGACCCGGTGGTGGGTGGGCTGTCCGAGCGATCGCGGAAACTGCGCCAGGCCCTGTCCATCGCCATCGACTACGACGAGTTCATCTCCATCTTCCTCAACGGCCGCGGCCTGCCGGGCCAGGGGCCGATCCCGCCGGGGATCTTCGGGCATCGGGAGGGGTTGGCGGGGATCAATCCGGTGGTGTTTCGAGCGGATTGCGGAATGACGCCGACCTCCCCACCCCACCCCTCCCCGCAAGCGGGGAGGGAGCCGTCTCCTCCCCCGCGTGCGGGGGAGGTTGGGAGGGGGAGCGCAGTGACTTCTAGAGCACAACATTCGGGCTCAAACCAGGCTCGCGTGCCTGACGCATCAAATTCCCCCCCCGCCCCCCTTTCACAAAGGGGAGACTGCGCCAGGTTCAAGCGGCGCCCGCTGGAAGAGGCGAAGCAACTCCTGGTCGAAGCCGGCTATCCCAACGGCCGCGATGCCAGGACCGGCCAGCCCCTCACCCTCTATTTCGACACCATGGCCAGCGGGCCCGAGGCGAAATCCCGCATGGACTGGTTCCGCAAGCAGTTCGCCAGGCTGGATATCCAGCTGGTCATTCGCGCCACCGACTACAACCGCTTCCAGGACAAGATGGGCAAGGGCAGCGCCCAGATCTTCGAGTGGGGCTGGAACGCGGACTACCCGGACCCGGAGAACTTCCTGTTCCTGCTCTACGGCCCCAACCGGAAGGTGGGGGTGGGCGGCGAGAACGCCGCCAACTACCAGAACCCCGCCTTCGATCGCCTGTTCGAAAAGATGAAGGACATGGACAACGGCCCGGAACGCCAGGCCGTGATCGACGAGATGGTCAGGCTGGCCCGCGAGGACGCGCCCTGGATCTATGCCTTCCATCCCAAGAGCTTCGGCCTGCGCCACGGCTGGGTGAAGAACGCCAAGCCCAACCTGATGGCCCACAACCTGCTCAAGTACCGGCGCGTGGACCCGGCGGCGCGGGCCGCCTACCAGGCGGCATGGAACCGGCCGGTGCTGTGGCCCGTCGTGGTCACCCTGGCGCTGCTGGCGGCCCTGGTCTGGCCGGCGGTGGCGGCCTACAGGCGTCGGCAGAAAGCGACGGCGAATGCTTAATTACGTCATCCGCCGCCTGCTCTATGCCATCCCCATCCTGCTGGGGGTGAACCTGCTCACCTTCGCCCTGTTCTTCATGGTCAACACGCCGGACGACATGGCCCGCATCCACCTGGGCGCCAAGCACGTCACCCCGGAGTCCATCGCCCGCTGGAAGAGCGAGCATGGCTACGACAAGCCCCTGTTCTTCAACGACGGCGCGGCGGGCGTGGACAAGGCCGCGGATACCCTGTTCGTGGAGAAGTCCCTCAAGCTGTTCGTACTGGACTTCGGCGCCGCCGACGACGGCCGCGACATCGCCCGGGAGATCAAGACACGCATGTGGCCCAGCCTCGCCATCGCCCTGCCCACCTTCCTGGTGGGCCTGCTGGCCTACATCAGCTTCGCCCTGCTGCTGGTGTTCTTCCGCGGCACGCCCCTGGACACCGCCGGGGTGGTGCTGTGCGTGGCCCTCATGTCGATTTCCGGCCTGTTCTACGTCATCGGCGGCCAGTACCTCATGGGCAAGCTGTGGCACTGGTTCCCCATTTCCGGTTACCAGTCGGGGCTGGACGCCTGGAAATTCCTGCTCATGCCGGTGCTGGTGAGCCTGGTGGCGGGCATCGGCGATTCCTCCCGCTTCTACCGCGCCCTGTTCATCGAGGAGATCGGCAAGGACTACGTGCGCACCGCCCGCGCCAAGGGCCTGTCGGAATTGCGCGTGCTGTTCCGCCACGTGCTGGGCAACGCCATGATCCCCATCCTCACCGGCGTGGTGGTGGTGCTGCCGCGCCTGTTCCTGGGCAGCCTGATCATCGAATCCTTCTTCGGCATCCCCGGCCTGGGCAGCTACACCATCGACGCCATCCAGGCCCAGGACTTCGCCATCGTCCGTTCCATGGTGTTCCTGGGTTCGCTGCTGTACATCGTCGGCCTGGTGCTGACGGACATCTCCTACACGCTGGTGGATCCGAGGGTGAGGCTGGAATGAATAACTTCCGGAAGTCGGAAATGGGGAGTGGAGAGTGGGGAGTAGACGCCTTCCCACCTCCCATTTCCCACTCCCTACCACCCATTTCCCACTCCCCACTCCCCAGATGAAGCCCATCCTGCTCTGGTCCGACGCCCTCATCCTGCTTTTGCTGGCGCTGGTGCTGGTCGGCGTCTGGCTGGTGCGCCACAACGAAACTTTCCGCGGGCCCCTGCGCCAGGTCTGGGCCAACCCGATGGGGGCTTCCACGGCGCTGATCCTGGCGATCTATGCCGGCATCGGCTTGCTGGATTCGCTGCATTACGTGGAGCGCCTGCCGGATGTGCCGGGCAAGGAAGCCCAGTACAGCGGCGAGGTGCGTTCCGCGTTGGACGCGCTGCTGACACCCTTGCGGGAGAAGGTGGAAAAGACCTATTCGGCGCCCTTCGCCACCCATCTCTATGCCAAGGAGACGATGACGGGGCCGGATGGAAAAGAAGTGCGCGACTTTCCCAGGCTGAAGCATGGCGGCGCCCATCTGGGCGACCCGGAAAAGGAATTCTGGCCGGATGTGTTGACGCGTGGTGGATTGGGCTTGCTGGGCGGGATCGTGTGCTGGGCGCTGCTTGTCTTCCCCCTTTTGCAAAGGGGGATTGAGGGGGATTTAAAGCCCATTCCATCGGCCAGCGTCGCAAAATCCCCCCTAACCCCCCTTTATGAAAGGGGGGAAGCAGGGCGCGGGAGAGGCGCGCGCCGCGTACTGTCCTGGACGCTGCTGTCGATCTGCCTGACCGCCGGCCTGCTCGTCGCCCTGGCCCCCCACTACCACATCCTCGGTACCGACAAGGTGGGCCAGGACGTGCTCTACCTGGCCCTGAAATCCGTGCGCACCGGCCTGCTCATCGGCACCCTGACCACCCTGGTCATGCTGCCCTTCGCCCTGGGCCTGGGTATCGCCGCCGGCTATTTCGGCGGGCGCATCGACGATCTCATCCAGTATCTCTACACCACCCTCAACTCCATCCCGGGCGTGCTGCTCATCGCCGCCTCGGTGCTGGTGGTGCAGGTGCAGATCGAGGCTCATCCCGAGTTGTTCGACACCGCCGCCTCGCGCAGCGACGTGCGCCTGCTGGCCCTGTGCGCCATCCTGGGGGTGACGGGCTGGACCGGTCTGGCGCGTTTGTTGCGGGCCGAGGCCCTGAAGTTGCGGGAACTGGAATTCGTGCAGGCGGCCCGGGCCTTCGGCGTCACCCATGGCCGCATCCTGCTGCGCCACCTGCTGCCCAACGTCATGCATCTGGTGCTGATCACCGTGGTCATCGATTTCTCCGGCCTGGTGCTGGCGGAGGCGGTGCTGTCCTATGTGGGGGTCGGCGTGGACCCGGCCATGATCAGCTTCGGCAACATGATCAACGGCGCCCGCCTGGAACTGGCCCGGGAGCCGGTGGTGTGGTGGCAACTGGCCGCCGCCTTCCTGTTCATGTTCGTGCTGGTGCTGGCGGCCAACCTGTTCGCCGACCAGGTGCGGGACGCGCTGGACCCGAAATCGAAGGGGCGGCGGTGAGTACGCCCAGGAATGGCCTGAGGGTCGAGAACCTGCGCGTGGAAATCACCGCCGGCGGCCGCACCCTGGTGCCGGTGGACGGGGTCGGCTTCGGCATCGGCGCCGACGAGTGCGTCGCCCTGCTGGGGGAATCCGGCTGCGGCAAGTCCATGACCGCCCTGGCCCTGATGCGCCTGTTGCCGGAAGGCGGGCGGGTGGCGGCGGGCGATGTCCACCTGGAGGGCGAAGACGTTTTCGCCATCACCGAGGCGGCCATGGGCCGGGTGCGTGGCGGCCGTCTGGCGATGATCTTCCAGGAACCCCAGACCTCCCTGAATCCGGTGATGACCGTCGCCGAACAGATCGGCGAAGCCTTGGCCGCCCATCGGCGTCTGAATGGAGAGGCGGCCCGGAGCGAGGCCGGCAGTCTGCTGCAAGCCGTGGGCCTGACCACGGACAGGCTGGACACTTATCCCTTCCAGCTCTCCGGCGGCCAGCGCCAGCGCGCCCTCATCGCCATGATGCTGGCCGGCGAGCCGGAAGTGCTCATCGCCGACGAACCCACCACGGCCCTGGACGTCACCATCCAGGCCCAGATCCTGCGCCTGCTGAAGGATTTGCAGAAGCAGCGCGGCATGGGCCTGCTGCTCATCACCCACGATCTGGACGTGGCCCGGGACATGGCCGACCGGGTGGCGGTGATGTATGCGGGGCAGATCGTGGAATGGGCGCCTCGGGATGCGCTTTACGGCGCGCCGCGCCACCCCTACACGCAAAAACTTTTCGCCGTGCTGCCTCGTCTGGACCGGCGCGGCGAGCGCCTGGACAGCCTGCCGGGCCGGGTGCCGGGGCCGGACGCGGCCTTCGTCGGCTGCCGCTTCGCCGATCGCTGCCCGGTGGTGTTCGGGCGTTGCCGGGTCGAAACGCCCGGTTTTCACGAAACCGCGCCCGGACACTTTGCCCGCTGCCATCTGGCCGAAGCCGGCACTATTCCCCCCTTTGAAAAAGGGGGGCTAGGGGGGATTTCAAGCCGTAGCGAGGGGGATGCCGCTGAAAATCCCCCCCAACCCCCCTTTGTGAAAGGGGGGAGAAGCAATCCGGTCCTTGCCGTGCGCGATCTCGCCGTCCACTTCCCCGTCCGCAAGGGTCTGCTCAAGCGCACCGTCGGCCACGTCAAGGCGGTGGATGGCGTCAGTCTGGAGGTGGCGCAAGGGGAAACCCTGGCCCTGGTGGGTGAATCCGGTTGTGGCAAGACCACCCTGGCCCGGGCGGTGCTGCGCCTGATCGAACCCACGGCCGGTGAAGTCTGCTTGCTGGATGAGCCTCTCGCCGGGCTGGCGGGCGATGCCCTGCGGCGCAAGCGGGCCGAGATGCAGATCGTGTTCCAGGATCCGTTCTCGTCCCTCAATCCGCGCATGCGTGTGGGTGAGATCCTGGAGGAGGGCATGGCCGCGTTGCTGCCGGACCTGGACAGGACGTCACGCGGGCGGCGCGGTCTGGAACTGCTCGATCAGGTGGGCTTGCCTGAAGATGCCGCCCGGCGCTACCCCCACGAATTTTCCGGCGGGCAGCGTCAGCGCATCGCGATTGCCCGCGCCCTGGCGGTGAAGCCCAAACTCCTGATCCTGGACGAGCCCACCAGCGCCCTGGATGTCTCGGTCCAGGCCCAGATCCTCAACCTGCTGGCGGATCTGCGCCGGGAACACGGCCTGGCCTATCTGTTCATCACCCACAACCTGTCGGTGGTGAGCTATCTGGCGGACCGGGTGGCGGTGATGCGGGCGGGAAGGATCGTGGAAACCGGTTGCGCGGAACAGGTGCTTACCCGACCCGGCAACGACTACACCCGGTTGTTGCTGGACTCGGTGCCGGGCAAACGCGCTTGAAGCCGCGGCCCGAAGTTCAGCTGGCGACGACCGGGATGGTGAGCGTGGAACCGGGCATCAGCGGCTCGGCGTTGTCGTTCCAGCGGCGAATGTCGGCCACCTTCACGTTGTAGAGCTTGGCCACGCGGGAGAGGGTGTCGCCCTTGCGCACGGTATGGGTGCGCGTGACGGGTTTCTCCACCTTGGCGGTCTTGATGCGCGCGGGCGCCCGGGTGATGGCGGCGGGGCTCGATACGGGAACATCCGTGGCCCTGGCCACCGGGACCACCAGGGTTTGCGGCTTGGCGACCTTGCCCTTGTGCAGATTGAGGGGGTTGTATTCCTTGAGCCAGTCCAGGCTTACCCCGAACCGGGAGGCGATGCCGTGGGCGCTTTCGCCCTGGCGCGCGGCGTAGGTCTGCAATTGCTTGTCGGCGCCCTGCCGGTTCAGGTTGAACTGGAAGGTTTCCACCCGGTCCGCTGGTAGCAGCAGGCTGCCGCGGGCATCGGCGTAGATCACCCGGCGCTGGAAGGCGGGATTGAGGGACAGGAATTCATCCAGGTTCATTTCCGCCAGCCTGGCGGCCTGGCGGGCTTCCATGGGCCGGCTCAGATTCACCTGCATGAAATACGCCTCGTCGGCGATCGGGTCCAGCTTGAGGCCGAAGCGTTCCGGGTCCCGGATGATGTTGCGCACCGCCACCAGCTTGGGCACGTAATTGCGCGTTTCGCCGGGTAGCTTGATGCTGACGTAATCGGTTCCCCGGGCGCGGCCCTGGGCGCGGGCGACGCAGCCTTCGCCGCAGTTGTAGGCGGCCAGGGCCAGTTCCCAGTCGCCGAACATCCCGTGGAGGTTCTGCAGGTAATCCAGCGCGGCGCGGGTGGCTTGCAGCACATCCCGGCGGCCGTCGTACCAGGCGTTCTGTTCCAGGCCGTAGATCTTGCCGGTGGAGGGAATGAACTGCCACAGGCCGGAAGCCTTCATGGGCGACAGGGCCTGGGGATTGAAGGCCGACTCGATCATGGGCAGCAGGGCGATTTCCATGGGCATGCCGCGTTTTTCCACCTCTTCCACGATATGGAACAGATAGAGGCGGCTGCGCTGGACGGCGCGCTCCAGGTAGGCGGGACGGTTGACGAAGGCCTGTTCGTGGACCCGGGTCAGGCGCGGATCGGATTCGGGCAGCTTGAAGCCGGCCCGGATGCGGGCCCACAGATCGCCCTGGTCTTCCTCGTGGCCCTGGCTTGCGGACAGGGTGGCCAGGGAGTAGCTGATCTTGAGTTCCGGGGTCTCGCCGTGGGCGGCGAAGGGCAGCAAGGCGGCGCCCAGAATCGTGGTCAGGATGAAGAGGGCCACGCGTACAGGTGATTGGATCAAACGCATGCTGGTAGGGGCCTCGGGGCTGAGAACCCCTCGCAACTTATTGATGTGATTGCGAATTCTACCCGACAAAGGGGGCGATAATCAAGCCCGGCGACCCGCTGGTTTCCGATCTCCGGATTTAGTACTCGTCTTTCCACGCCCGGATGGCGGCAAACGTCTCCACGCCGGGGCGGACGCGGTGTCCGCCATGTCGCGATGCCGCGACACCCAGGTTTTCCCGGTCGCAGCGTAGGAAGGGATTGGTCTCCCGTTCCGTGGCCAGGCTGACGGGCAAGGTGGGCCTGCCGGCCTTGCGCAGCCTCAGCGCCTCGTCGTGACGGGCCCCCAGGGCCGGGTTGTCGGACTCCACTTCCAGGGCGAAGGCGATGTTGGCCAGGGTGTATTCGTGGGCGCAATGGACCAGGGTTTCGCCGGGCAGGGCGGCCAGCCTGGAGAGGGAGGCGTGCATTTCCGCCGGCGCGCCCTCGAACAGGCGTCCGCAGCCGCAGGAGAACAGGGTGTCGCCGCAGAACAGATGGCCGTGGCCCACATAGCAGACGTGATCCCGGGTGTGGCCCGGGGTGTCCATGACGGCCAGGCGCCAGCCCAGGCCGGGCAGTTCCACGATCTCGCCGTCCGCGACCGGACGGGAGGGCGAGGCGCCCCGGGTCGGGCCGAACACGGGCACGG
>WBZL01001686.1_pt1 | contig 22594 bp, 14 predicted proteins | sample 5204291 | NCBI WGS metagenome assembly WBZL01 (sample SAMN12344345, study PRJNA552823) | activated sludge metagenome | biome: Activated sludge suspended growth; feature: Nitrification reactor; material: Wastewater; isolation source: activated sludge from nitrification reactor of wastewater...
ATCGCACCGTTTATTTCATAAACAGCGAAATACTTGGCCCTTATTTGTCAGAAAACCTCATTGCAGCAGCAAAACCACCCCTGCCTTTTGGGTCTGCTTACCGTTGGGCTGTGTGACCAAAATCCGGTAAGTATATACGCCTTGCGGCATTTCTTTTCCATCTTTTTTGCCGTTCCAGCCCTCAGTGGCAGTGTCAGTTTCAAAAATGATTTGGCCATAACGGTCGAAAACCTGCATTTCGAAGGATTCCAGTTCCACCACATTGATGATGGGCTTGCCCGAGCAGAGGTATTCCGCCGCCTTGCTGGGCAGATGGTAGTCCGTTGTGTTGCCGAAGTTGAGCAGAAAACCGGCCTTCAGCATTTCCTCCGCAACTGCCTGCCTGGGGACCAGGCCCCGAAACCGGAACAATTCCGTCAATTCCGGATAAGTCGAAAATCCATCCATGACCCATGGCGGCAGCTCACCGAAAAAATGGATGACCAGTTGGCGGCGGTAATCCGGGAAATCCGTTAAAAACGCCTTCAGCAGTTCAAAGAAGGAAAACGGCGACCGGACGTTGCTGTAAAAGGCGCCGAAATAGGCCAGATTGAAGGCTTCGCCGGGAGGAATCACCCTGTTTTTTTGATCCGCGAGCAGCATTGGGTTCACCAACGGCGGAATAACGCGGATCTTTTCGCCGAGCTTTAATTCGGGGAAATAGGCCTGGTAGCGGTCCTTCGCCTTCTGCAAGGTCACTGTGACCGCATCCGCCCTGGATAGCATTTTGCGTTCAACGCGGTCATTCAGACGCCTGAACAAAGCGCGGTTATTCACCCAAAATTCTTTTGAATAGGCGAAGGGGTCCTCGACATCCATCAACCAGAAAATTTCGGGGAAACGGCGTTTGACCGCACCTGCGATCAAACAGGAGGTGAACGGCAGTGAAACGCTGATTATCTTATCGAAAGCGTATTTTTTGTGAAGCGCCGTTGCAGCCTGCCGCCCGGCAAAATACCAGGTACAGGCGCCGTCGGGCCAATAAATCCTGCGCCAGGAAAGATCGACGGCCCGTTCCAGAAATTTGCGCAATCGCCCCTGTTTCCGGGGGCCTTCGCCGCCGGATGGTTCCGCCCTCCGGTTTCCGGTTTTCAGCCGGTTGCAGGCCCAATCCAGCAGTGATCCGTGACCGGCCCGGTGTATCCTGACTCCCTCAATCGTTTCTGCTCCGGGCAGCGGCGACCGTTCACTGCACAGCACATGCACTTCGTGCCCCCTACCCGCCCATTCTTCGGCAATGGCCGACCAGCGGAAGACGTTCGGCGTCATGACCGGGTGATAGTAAACCGTGATGATCAGTATGCGCATGGGCGTCCGAGTATGAGCAACCGAACCCCGGTCAAGGGATCCGTCAATGTTTTTTGAGCGCAATGTTGGATCGGAAGCGGAATCTCCGCCCCCTTTTCAACAACGACAAAGTCAATCGCCTGTTGTTGAATGAAATCCATTTGGGCGTGTGAATAATCCACAAAATCGCCCTTTCTTTTCTGGTCCCGGATAAATCTGAAAAAAGGCGACCTGCGAATGGCGCCGGTTCGCTCCGGAAACCGGAACTGTTCCTCATTTTCCGGCACGCTCAATGCATTCACCCAATATCCCTTGCCGGTCAGGCCCAGAAAACTGCCGAACAGGCACATGCGCGGGTCGGCTGTATAAAAGTTTTCCTGCTCAGGGTCGGCCAGTGCGGCTCCGATCGGGTTCTTTCCATTCAGCCCGGCAATGGCGTCCTTCAGAAAATTCCCATTTACAACCGGGTGTTGCGGGCGGATAAAAGCTACCTGAACAAATGACCAGATCAATACAAACAGGATCCCGAAGGTGTAGGTGGACAAATCTCGTCTTTTCCCGGACACCTCAAACGACAGGCCGGTCAAAAAGACGAAACTGATGGCGGCCAACGGATTGGCTGTCAAAAGGAAAAATTGTTCCACTTCACCATTGGCGTTAAAGATCCCTTTGCAGAAAACGCCGCTCAGGACCAGGATCAACCAGGTTCCCAGGAATTTTCCTTCCGCCTTCATCCGGGTCCTGTCCCGGTAGAAGAGCGCCGCCGCCAGCAAAAACAACGGCCATACAAAAACCAAGTGTTTGACCACTGCCGCCGACCAGCCCCGGATCGCCCGCCAGGCGTATGCGTCCAAAGGGATCCGGGCGCTTTCGGAACCGACAACCCACTCCCCGTAAAAAGCGTAAAAACCGGTCAGAAAACCGGCTGCAAACACCGGAATCAGCAGATCAGCAAGGATCTGGGTCCATTTCCTGCCTTCCCTGAATAAGCTCCAGCCGGCGATAACCAGGAAAAAAATACCGGTTACCGGCGCATATACCGCATTCAGGACCGGCAAGCCGCTCAATACCGCCAAAGCCGGAATGCGGCCTTTTTTATCCCGGATCAGCATAAGGGCGCCGGCCAGCAGCCAATAGGCGGGCGCTGTTTTAGCCCAGATCCAGATCGGGTAATTGTATCCGCCCGAGAAGGGCCATCCCCAAAACATCGCCGGGAAATATATCGCCAGGAAAGGGATGAAAAACCCGGTCAGCCTGCCCCCGGAATACCGGGTAATGACAGCCCGGTTGGCTGCGAAACAAATGCTGCAAACTACGGGCAGGTATACATAATTGTATGCCGACAAGGTGCTCAGCCGGGCCGATTGGGTAATGGCCGCCAGCCAAAGATCCGGATAATGATAGGGTTCAGCCAGCCTGGTGGACGCAATGCCGCTCAATTCATACCAGGGAGAGGGGCGTTCAACGCCTGCCTGTTTCAAATATTCGGCCGTTGCCGCGTAAATGCCGTAATCCTCATCCCCGAGGCTGGCGACAGCCGGATTGAAATATTGGTTGGTCAACCATTGAATCACCAGATAGGCGAAAGCGGCCATGAAGACCAGCAATAGCTCTTTCCACTCGATTTGCGTTTTTTTTGTCCGGCTGTATCCCTTATTTATCTTCGCAAGGGCTCCGAGGTAGATCAGGACAAATCCCAGGCAAACAGTCCGGCCCCCGGTGTGAAAAACAGCAAATCCGGTGGTCAGGCTGACGGCCCCCAAGGCCAGTTTGCCAAAACAGGATAGCGCATCATCCCTGCCCGCAGGCCCGAACGGGGCCCATAACAACCACCCCGCGGCATAGCTCAGCGCCAATACCACCGTAATACCCGTCAGTTGTTGGATAATTTCTGCCTGCATAAAAATCAACCCCTTCTGCTCAAAACAGCTTTTTGACCAGCCGGAAAAATGACCGGTTAAACCGGTGGGTAAGATACCCGAAAAGTCCCAGATAAACCGAAACGCCTGCAATGATCAGATCGGGCGGCAATATAAACAACCCCGCGGCTGCACCCAGGGATATAAGCGCAGGTACAGCAACGGAATTTACGAATTCCCCGAAACCCGCCCGCAACAAGGGATGCAGCAGGCCGATCCAGGAAAAGCATAACAGCAGGGCATGACTCCCGGCTATCCCATAGGAAACGGCTACCAGATCCTTATCCTGCAAGAACCAGATCAGGCCTGCGGTCAGCAGGCCGTATCCCAAACTGGTCACTGTCCAGCGATTGATCTTTCCCTGGGAAAGCAGGAAGTGATCCACCGGATTTAGCATAGCGTGAAAAACAACAAACAGGCTCAGGGCGCGAAACACCCCGGCGTATTCCGTCCAATCCGCGCCAAAATACCAGGTAGTGATCCAGGGGGACAGGAAAAACAAGGCCGTATAAACCGGCAAATGCACGGTAGCAATCCCGTTGAGCAAAGCAAGATACATCGTCCTCAAACGCCAGGGGTGGCCCTGCAACCGGGAATACACCGGAAAAACCGCCCGCTCGAGGGCTTCTGTCGCCAAAGCCGCCGGCCGGACCAATGCCCGTTTGAAAACATCATAAACCCCAAGCGCATCCAATCCAAGCCATCTGCCGATCAGCAGGTAATCCAGGCTGAAAACCAGCTGGGTGACCATCCGTTCTGCCAGATGCGCGCGGCCGAATTGAAAAAAATGCTTCAATTCCCTGATGGGCGCCGGCGGAGCGTCTCTCCAATATTGATTTTTCAGCCGATGGAACAAACTTTCAACGACCAGCTTTGCAGCAAACCCGAAAGCAAGCGAAAAGGGCCCAAAATGGAGCCGGGCCAGAACAACGGTTACAGTAAAATATAAAGAAAAGCCGATTAATTCATTTATAAACAACGTTTTATACCTGAATTCCCGATACAACCATGCGCGGTGAACGCCGCCGATCGTATAGATGCCCAACCCGGCGCCGAAAACGGCAGCCAGGTTCGCCATTGATCCCTCTCCGTATTGGCAGCCCAAATAGATGCCGATCAGCCAGAACACCAGGAAAACGCCTGCCGCCGCCCACACTGATAATTGCAAAAGGCGCCGCAACTGGCCGGCGGAAATATGCTTTTGCTGGATGACGGCTGACTGAAATACGGCATACTGGGCCTGAAGGAACAAGCCGCCGAATACCTGGATCAGCGCCATGGCGGCAAAATCGGCTTTGTCCAGCAACCGGACCAGCACATAGGTTTGCACCAGGCCCAGCAAGAACTGAACACCGGCGGCGATCCCCGTCCAGCGAATGCCTTTGAAAAGATTGCCTACCAGATTTTCAGCGGTTCGATCAGCCAATCCTTGCCATTTTCGTCCTCTAAAACAAGGTACCCGCTCTGCCGGGCGGTACGATACCCAGGTGGCGATACGCCTTTTCGGTGGCCTCCCGGCCGCGCGGGGTCCGCTGGAGGTACCCCTCCATGATCAGGAACGGCTCGTGGACTTCTTCGATGGTGCCGGGTTCTTCACCGACTGCGGTGGCAATCGTGGTCAGGCCGACCGGCCCACCCTTGAATTTTTCGATAATGGCGGTCAGGATCCGGTTGTCCATTTCATCCAGTCCTCCTTCATCCACATTCAGCGCCTGGAGGCCGAATTGGGCAATTTCCAGGTTGATGACGCCGTCGCCCTTGATCTGGGCAAAATCGCGCAACCGCCGCAGGAGGGCGTTGGCGATCCGGGGTGTTCCCCTGCTTCGCCGCCCGATCTCGTTGGCGCCTTCGGGGGTAACCGCTACGCCCAATAGATTTGCCGACCGGTTGACAATCCGGATCAGGGTCGGTATATCGTAATAATCAAGGTGGCAGGTAATACCGAACCTGGCGCGCATGGGAGCGGTGAGCAACCCCATGCGGGTGGTCGCGCCGACCAGGGTAAACGGATTCAGCGTGATCTGGATGCTCCGGGCATTCGGCCCGCTGTCGATCATGATATCGATCCGGTAATCCTCCATGGCGGAATAAAGGTATTCCTCCACAACGGTATTGAGCCGGTGAATCTCATCGATAAAAAGGACGTCGCCTTCTTCCAGGTTGGTCAGCAGGCCGGCCAGGTCGCCTGGTTTTTCCAGGACGGGGCCGGATGAAAGCTTCAGGTTGGCGCCCAACTCGGTCGCGATAATATGCGATAAAGTGGTTTTGCCGAGCCCCGGGGGGCCGTGCAGCAGGACGTGGTCCAGGGCTTCACCCCGTTGCAAGGCTGCCGCTATGAAAACCTCCAGGTTATCCACAATCCGGGGCTGGCCGCTGAATTCGTCCAGGGCTTTGGGTCGGAGCGCCTTTTCAATCTGGCGATCCTCCGGGTTCATTCCCTCACCGCGGGGATCAAGGTTCGGATTGGACATGGTTAAGGTTTTTCGTAGATGACCTTGCCTTCGGCGCCGGGTTCCACCAACTGCAGGCAATCCCTGGCGGAAGGTTCGCTGCTTTGGCAGATCAGGGTTCCCTGACAGTCGTAAAGGAATGATTTCTCACCGGAGAACAGGTAGGCCCAGCCGTTGGTCCGGAACCGGTATTTGGTGATTTTTGCGGATTTGAAAGCATTCAACAGATCGGGCATCCAGCCTTTTTCGGGTACGCGTTCCAGGTCGAGGCAATCCGGCCGGTTCGGGATCTCATCGGTCTTCCCGGCGGGCGTCCAGCAAGTGATTTCCACCATCGCGTCTTCCGCCATGCAGATGCCGGCCATGCCTTCGAGCTTGCGGTAACCGAACCGGGCGGATTGGCCGGCCTTGAGTTCCAGGCCGTCAACCGAAATTCTGGCAGGCAGCAATTTTTCACCGGACTCCGTAACGATCATCAAACCGCATCCGTCCAAACCGGTGAGATCCTCAACATGACCGGTTGTGTTGCAATCTCCGCCGTTTTGCTTCGTTTTGCAACCCGCCGCAGTCACAACGAGCAACAGTATAAAAATTCTTACGTACATAAGGGTTATTTTAAATTCAAGCGCGGGGTAATTTATTCTTTAAAAACCCAAGTAATTATTACTTTTGCGCTGCTTTTTTTGAACCTTCGTCCCCCTTGCGGGCAATCAACTCGCGCTCCGGCGCATCCTGCGGGAGCCAAATCAAAATATCAAAACCAATGAGCGGAACAAAAGTAACCATTACCAACGGAAAATTAAACGTGCCGAATGACCCGATCATTCCTTTTATCGAAGGCGACGGTACCGGGCCCGATATCTGGGCGGCATCTGTGCGCGTGCTGGATGCAGCTGTAGAAAAGGCCTACGGCGGTCAACGCAAGATTGTATGGAAAGAAGTGCTGGCCGGTGAAAAAGCCTTCAACAAAACCGGCGAATGGCTCCCGCAAGAAACGCTCGACGAGATTGAAGCCAACCTCATCGCCATTAAAGGCCCGCTCACGACCCCGGTCGGCGGCGGTATCCGGTCCCTGAACGTAGCCCTGCGCCAACGGCTGGATTTGTACGCCTGCGTACGTCCGGTCCAATACTTTTCCGGCGTACCTTCTCCCGTGAAAGAGCCGGAGAACGTGGACATGATCATCTTCCGGGAAAACACCGAAGACATCTACGCCGGTATTGAATACCTGAACGGAACGCCTGAATTGGACAAACTCAAGAAATTCCTGATCGGGGAAATGGGCGTAAGCCAGATCCGCTTCCCGAACACGGTATCCCTGGGCATTAAGCCGGTTTCCGTTGAAGGCACCGAACGCCTGGTCCGCGCAGCCATCGAATACGCCATCGACAACAAAAAATCTTCCGTTACCCTGGTGCACAAGGGCAATATCATGAAATATACGGAGGGCAAATTCAAGGAGTGGGGATACCAGCTGGCCGAACGCGAATACGGCGACAAAGTATTCACCTGGGCCCAGTACGACCGCATTGCCGCCAAGGAAAGTACGGAAGCTGCCAACAAGGCCCAGAATGAGGCCATCGCCAAGGGGGCCATCATCATCAAGGATGTGATCGCGGATGCTTTCCTGCAACAGATCCTGACCCGTCCTTCCGAATATTCCGTGATCGCTACCCTCAACCTGAACGGCGATTACATCTCCGACGCATTGGCGGCACAGGTAGGCGGCATCGGCATTGCTCCCGGCGCCAACATCAACTACGTCAACGGTTGCGCCATTTTTGAAGCCACCCACGGTACGGCGCCCAAGTATGCCGGTCTCGATAAAGTGAACCCAAGCTCGGTGATCCTTTCCGGCGAAATGATGTTCCGCTACATGGGCTGGAAAGAAGCCGCCGACCTGATCATCAAGGCCATCAACGCTGCCATCGGCAAAAAGCGGGTTACCTATGATTTCCACCGCCTGATGGATGGTGCGACCCTGCTGAAATGTTCCGAGTTCGGCGACGAGCTCATCGGCAATATGTAATTGAATATCCCTCCAGCGGGAAAGATACCTCCGGGCAGCTGTCCGGGGGTATTTTTTTTGTTATGGCTGAATCCGGAAAGCTGCCAGGAATGCGATCATCAGCAAGGCCGAATACCCCAGGAATACCGGCAAATCCAGGTATTTCCCCGGGCTAATGCCGTGTTTCCGGTACAAATATACGGCCGCCAATATTTTTTCGAGGGTAAAGGCCAATACCGTCCCGACGGCTGCGCCAATCAGGCCGATCCATTGCAGGAGCATCCAGCTCAATATAAGGTTGGCGCCGATTTCCACCAGTAGGATCCACAGGGCAGCCTTGTTCTCATCCAGGGCGATCATGACCGTCCTGGAAAATACCAACCGGTTGATCAGGATCAAAATGAACATATTGAAAATGGGGACGCTCTCCTCAAATGACCGGTTGAAAACGAGCGGTATCAGCCACCGGCTGGTCAGGATCAATACAATGGACGGCGGAAAAAGTAGGTGAAACAACTTTCGGGATTTCACCTTCAGCGTCTCCATGCCCGACGCCAGATCTCCGGAAATCAGCGGTATCATAGCCGATGAGAAGGCCGCGGTCATGGCGATCACAAAAGGCATCTCGCGGGCCCCATACCTGAAAACGGCAAATAAATGGTCGTTGCCGGGAAATTGAAAGCTGATCAGCCAACCGTCCAAAGACTGGTTCAATCCGGCAATGAGCGCATAACCGACCAGCGGCCAGCTCAACATCAGCCAACGCGACATGATGCCCCGGTCGTATCCGGGCTTGCCAAGCCCCAGCAAACAGGAGATCAACCAGATATGTTTGATGACCGCAAGCCCGATCAGGCCGTAAAAGCTCCAGCGAAAATCAAGCCCGATAAAGGGCGGAAGCGCCACGGCCAACAGGTAACCCAATCCTGAAAATATCCCGAACCGGAAATTGGACATCGGTTTGTCCTTCAGGAGATAAACATTTTCCAGCAGGAAGGCAGGCAATTGAATAGCCAGATACCAGATGAAAAGCCTGTAATACGGCAAATCCGGAGCGCTGGTCAACACAAGCAGCACCTGCCGCTCAAAAACCAGGCAAATGCCCAGCAGCAGCAACCCGAGTCCGGTGAGGAACAGGTAGGTGTTCCATAGAAAAACGGGCCGTTCGCTCGGTTCCAACTTCGGAAACAAACTCAGCAAGCCCTGGGTCAGGCCGGAAATCCAAAAAGCGCTGAGCAAAAAACCGATATACAGCAGCTTCTCGTAAATGCCGATATCATCCGTTGACAACCCCGACTTTGCCAGCAGGACGGCAACCGCCAGGACCGCCCCCTGGCGCATGATATGAAAAGCTTGCAGGGCTTTTACATTCGTCATCCAGGCCCTGAGCAGCCTGTTAGCCAATGATGGTGTCTTTTTCCTGGAAATGAACCCCGTATTCGCGCAATTCCGCCAATACCGGCGCATAGACCTCTTTCATCACCGGAATGTTGACCCCGGTGGATGTGATCTTTTCTTCCATGACCAGCCTGACGAAAATACCCAACGGCAGTCCGACCAGTTTGGCCATGGCCGTATCGACCTCATTTTCGCCTTTCATGACCATGGTACTCGTCAGCAGGTGCTTATTGCCCTCCATTTCGTATTCGAACTCATGCTGCATGATGACCATATCCTTGTCGCCGGTTTTCAACTTCCATTTATCCCGCAGCAGGTATTCCACGATCAGGGCCGGCGTGGCGTTGGCCAGTTGGATCCGCTTCCGCCGGAAAAGCCCCAGCCATTCCAGTTTTTGCATCACCTCCGAATCGGTTTCCTGTTCGATCAGGGCGGCAATGCGGTCTTTAACGGAGCCGCCGTCCATATGCGGCACATAGGCTTCCATCAATTCCCGGTAGGTGATCTTACCGGAATCCAGGATGGGGAAAGAGCCGTCCGTCAGGCCGATCCGGATCAATGCATCCCATGCGTTGCAAAACCCTTTGTGGCGGATAGTGCCGCGCAACAGATTGGGGATGCCGCTCAGGCCGTAGTGATCCCGGTAGAGGAGCGAATCGCGGTTGGCGTACACTTCCCATTGCCCCATACCCGGCACTTCGATGTTCCAGTGTTCGCGGTAAAGGCGGTGATAGGGAATATATTTGAGTTTGCCGTCTTCGAGATACTGAGCGGTACCCTGACCGCTCAGAACCACGTTGCGGGGGTTCCAGGTGAGTTTGTAGTGCCAGGGGTTGTCGTCGCTTTCGGGCGCCACCAGTCCGCCCGTATAGGACCGGAAGGCAGTGATCTGACCGCCTTTGGCTTTGATCTCATCGATTTTTTCCTTGGCCGACATATGGTCGATCCCGGGATCCAGCCCCATTTCGCCCATGAAGATCAACTCGCGGTCGCGAACTTCGTCGGCCAGGCGGTACATTTCATTGGAAACGTAGGAAGCGGTGATGAGGTGTTTGCGAAGTTTGATACAGTCCTGGGCTACTTCAAAGTGGAGGTGTGCAGGAAGGAGGGATACCACGATGTCTGCGCGGCCGATCAATTCCCTTCGGTCGTTGACCTTGAGGACATCCAGCCAGGCGGCCCGGCCGTTGGGATGTCCCGCGATTTTTTTCTCAGCCAGTCCGGGGTCGGCGTCCGCCACTGTGACGAACCACCCTTTTTCCTTACTTTGTTCTAGCACGTATTTTATCAGGGCTGTAGAGGATAGGCCTGCGCCTATAATCAGAATATTGCTCATTTTCATTTGTTTTCGGGCCAAAGATAAGGCAATGGTTGGATTGTTCGCCGGTTCTGCGGCGGTATTGTTGGATTGTTCACCTCCGGCTGGAAATAATATCCGATCCCTGCCCTGAGGCCCAGGGAAATACAATTATGTTTAATTTAGCGTTCTATCTCAAAAAATTAATATGAGGAAATCCTGGATCCTGCTCCCTGCTGTTTTTTCCGTCGCCCTTTTATCGGGCTGCTATTCCTTTAAAGGCATCAGCATCGAGCCCGACGTGAATACCTATTATGTGGGGAATTTCAAAAACAATGCCGTTAATTCCCCTCCCGTATTGCCCCAGACGGCGGCGGAAGCCCTGCGGGAGAAACTGCGGACGGAAACCCGACTGAAGCAGTCCAATACCGCTCCGGATATTGAATTCAAGGGTACCATCGTGGATTTCAGGGTGACCTCTGAAGCCCCGAAACCCGGAGAAAGTACGGCCATCAACCGGCTTACCATTGTAACCGCAATCGAGTACATCAACAACAAATACGAAAAAAAGGGGTGGAAGAATAACTTCTCCTTTTTCTACGATTTTCCCAGCAACCAGAGCCTGAGCTCGGTTCAGGATGACGCCGTTACTTCCATACTGGACCAGATGATGGAAGATATTTTCAACAAAGCCTTTACCGACTGGTAAGCCGGTAGCCCTCATCCGGGATTTAAACACTTAAGATAGACTAAAACCAACTTATGCTTTTCGATCTGTTTATCCGGGAAATTCACCGGCGATTAATTGATGAGAGCCTGCCCCGGCTGCGCAAATGCCTGGGCATGCTCGATGAATCCGCGATCTGGTATCGCCCCAATGTACACAGCAATACGGTCGGCAATCTGGTGTTGCACCTTCATGGCAATGTACGCCAGTGGCTTGGTGCGGGCCTGATGAAAATGGAGGATGTCCGGATGCGCCAAACCGAATTCGACGAGGAAGGGCCGATCTCTTCCGCCGAACTCCTGGCCATAATGGCGCAAACCGAGCTGTTGATCGAAACCACCCTGAAAAAAGTGCGGCCCGAAGACCTCACCGCTTCACACCGGGTACAGGGCTTTGAAGAAAACGGGGTTGCCATCCTGGTCCATGTGACGGAGCACTTTTCATACCATGTCGGGCAGATCACCTATATCACCAAAGCATTGAAAGATCTGGATACCGGTTACTTTGCCGGCATCGACCTGGAGAAAAAAGACTGATATTTATGCCATCCTTATGCGCCGGATCATGTACAGCAGAATAACTTTTTTGCTTCTATTTATTTCAGCCCCATACCTTGGTGCGGCGCAATCTCCCAAAAGATTCCACCTTCCCAAAGACCTGATTGAGGTTTCAGGCCTGTTCTACGCAGGTAAGGACAGCCTCTGGTGGCACAATGACAGCGGCAGATCCCCTACCCTTTTCCTGACGGACGGACGGGGTAAATTGCTGACAAAACGCGACCTCTACCCGCTGACCAACCGGGATTGGGAGGACATCACTTCGGATCCGTCGAGCAATATTTATATCGGCGATTTCGGCAATAATGCCAATAACCGGAAAGATCTGAAGGTCTATATCCTCTCGCCCGACAAACGCATCGACTCCCTGCTTTTCCAGTACCCGGACCAAAAACGATTTCCGCCGCCTGCACAAGCCGCCAATTTTGACATGGAAGCCTTCTTCTGGTATGCGGACTCCCTTCACCTTTTTTCCAAGAACAAGCTCGTCAAAGGGAATTATTTTACCAAACATTACCGGCTGCCCGCCAGACCGGGAACCTACACCGCAGATCTCCAGGACAGCCTTTACCTGAAGAAACGGGTGATTACGGGCGCCGCCGTCAGCCCCGACGGGCGCCGGGTAGCGCTGGTCGCTTACAATTTCAAGCGTTTTCTCGGGTTCATTCCCACCTCAGCCGCTTCGGTCCTCTGGTTTGACGATTTCTCCGGCACAAAATTCCTGCAAGGAACCATGCACAAGGTCAATTTAGCCTGTTTGCTGGCTACCCAATATGAATCCATCGATTTTGAGGATAATGACCGGGTAATCGTAGCCTCAGAACGAACGGTGATCATACCGCAAAAAGCCCGGAGAATCCGCCTGAAACGGTGACCCTGGTTTCGGGTGTTAACAAAAAGCCAATTCATGGCCCCAAACTCGGCCAAGAGAAATGGCTTTTTTAAATTGCAGGCTGTTTGCAATCCGACGCTATCCAAATTAAATCGCAAGAATATGAAACTGGGCAAATTGTTATTGCTGGCGACTATTTTGACCGGCGCTTTCCGAATGAGCGCAGCCGATCAGATTTCCAGGATCGAACCGCCCAACTGGTGGACGGGCATGAAAAACCCAAAACTCCAGTTGCTGGTACACGGCAACAGGATCAACAACCTCGATCCCAGAATCGATTATCCGGGCGTAACCATCGACAGGGTCATCAAGGTTGAAAATGCCAATTACCTTTTTATCGACCTGGTTATAGCCCCCGCTACAAAACCCGGAACCCTGCGAATCGATTTCCTGGCAAACGGTTCCATTGCCGAATCCCACAATTATGCACTCCTGGACCGGGAACCCGGATCAGCGGAGAGAAAAGGCTTTGACAACGCCGATGTGATGTATCTCATTACACCAGACCGGTTTGCCAACGGCGATCCGGCCAACGACGAGGTAGCCGGCATGCGCGAAAAACCCAACCGCGCCAATATCGGCGGCCGGCATGGCGGCGATATCGAAGGCATACGGAAAAACCTGGACTATATCAGCAAAATGGGATTTACCGCCATCTGGCTCAACCCGGTGTTGGAAAACGATATGCAGGCCTATTCCTATCACGGATATTCCACCACTGACTTCTATAAGGTGGATCCCCGCTTCGGCACCAATGAATCCTACCGGCAATTGTCGCGTGAGGCCAAAACCAGGGGCATTAAAATGATCATGGACATGATCGTCAATCATTGCGGCACCGAACATTGGTGGATGAAGGACCTTCCCATGGAAGACTGGATCAACAATGCCCGGACTTATGTGGAAACCAACCATAAAAAGACCCTCCTTCAAGATCCGCATGGGTCAGAAGCTGACAAGAGGATATTTACAGACGGCTGGTTTGTACCCACCATGCCGGATATGAACCAGCGCAATGACCTGATGGCAGTCTACCTTACCCAAAACAGCATCTGGTGGGTGGAATACGCCGGACTGGACGGCATCCGGATGGATACTTACCCCTACCCGGACATGGACTATATGAGCGAATGGACCAAAGCCCTCATGGCAGAATACCCCAACTTCAACATTGTCGGGGAAGAATGGCACGAAAATCCGGCGATCGTAGCTTATTGGCAGCGCGGCAAGATCAACCCCAACGGGTACAAATCCTACCTCAAAAGCCTGATGGATTTCCCCATGCAATCAGCCTTGTCCCAATCGCTGAACATGCCCGAACAATACGGAGAATCCTGGTCGAAACTGTACGAAACCCTTTCGTTTGATTTTTTGTATCCTGCCCCGAATGACCTGGTCGTTTTTCCGGACAACCACGATATGAGCAGGATTTTCACACAGGTGAACGAGGATTATGACCTGTTCAGAATGGCCGTAGCCTATATCCTGACCACCCGGGGCGTGCCGCAACTCTACTACGGAACTGAGGTCCTGATGAAAAACCCGGGGACCGGCGACCATGGGGTGATCCGCAGCGACTTTCCGGGCGGTTGGTCCGGCGATGCCGTAAACGGATTTACCGGTTCAGGGCTGACTGACCGGCAGAAAGCCGCACAAGCCTATGTGCAAAAATTGTTGCAATGGCGAAAAAACGCCACAGCCGTTCATTTCGGCAAACTGGTCCATTTTGTCCCCAAGGGTAATGTATATGTCTATTTCCGGTTTGACAGCCGGCAAAAGGTCATGGTGTTGCTGAACAAGAACCGGGAAGCCGCAACCGTTGATCCGGCCCGCTTTGCGGAGATCCTCAGCGGGGCGACCTCGGCAACGGACATCATAACTGGGAAAACAATCAGAATCGACGCGACCTTCCAGATTCCGGCCCGAAGTCCCATGATCCTGCAGATTGAATAATAACAAAGCGGGTGATTCAGGCGATAAAAGTATCGATTCTTCCTGTCGGGCAAAGGTAATTTTCCTACCTTTGTGTCTGCAAGCAGCCTTTTTTTATACTGGCCGTCCAGCGATTTGCGTTCTTATGGGGTCTTGAATAAAAAGGGGCTGAATCCCGAAAACGATCCGATCGCATCATGCGGAAACTCGTAATCCTGTGGCATATCGCATTACTGCCCGTGTTGGCGTACAGCCAGAGTTGCGGCCTGTCGGATACTATCCTCCTCTCGACCAACTCCGAGCAATTCATCGACCTTAACATCACGGATTTTTTCAACAACAACCTGGCGGATCCGGCACAGGGGCTTTGCGAAATAGAGCTCAAATTCGTTCATCAATTATCGGAAAACCTGGAGGTCTGGCTTACGTCACCCGCCGGCCAAACCATCCAGTTGATCGGTCCGAATACGGATGACCAGTTCGCCTTTACCTTTTCAGCGGGATGGAATATTTCCTTTATCCCTTCCGGGGAGACCGCAGTTCCGGACCCCGGCCATCCGGCGCACTGGGACAACAACCAACCCAATAATTTTGTGGTCGGCGGCATCTATACCGGCAGCTACTACCCCTATATCGGCAGTCTTGAAAATTTCAATACCGGCCCTGTAAACGGCATCTGGCGCTTCCGGGTCCGCAATAATCCCTCCAGCTATAGCGGCGCTTTTTTATTCATCAGGCTTGTTTTTTGCGACAGCAGAGGAGTGGATTGCTGTTTTGCGAAAGCCGGGCAATTGACGGCGCCGGACCTGGTCACCTGCCAGGGAGATACAAGCCTGGCCTTCGACCCTTCGGTGGTGATCGCCGGACCACCCGCGGATACGGCGGAGTTTGCCTACACCTTCATTTACAGCCGGGCCGACACCATTATCGGCTACGATACCCTGGCGGACCTGAGCGGTTACCCTGCCGGGAATTACCAGATCTGCGGACTGTCCTACCGAAAATCACAGGTAGACAGCCTTCCCGTTGCCTGGACGGTAGACAGCCTGAGGACCAACCTTGAGAGTTTTACGCCCAAATTTTGCGGACAACTGACCGGGAGTTGCATCGAGGTGGAGATCGTACCGCCGCCGGATACCACGATCCTGGATCGCGCAATCTGCGACGGAGATTCCTTTTCCATCGGCGACAGCACCTGGACCACTGCCGGCCAATTTCAGATTCCGCTTCAAAGTTTTGCCGGTTGCGACAGTATCGTCCGGGTCAACCTGATGGTCTATCCCATACCGGTCACCCAAATAGATACCGTCATCTGCGCCGGCAGCGCTTACGCTGCCGGGACCTCAACATATACCGTTTCCGGAACCTATCGCGATACCCTGCAGGCTTTTACCGGTTGCGACAGCATTGTCATCAGCAATCTTACGGTCCGGGACCCGATTACGGCGGTTTTCGATACCACTGTTTGCGCCGGCCAAACGGTAATTTTCGGCGGGCAGCCCTTTTCAGCTGCCGGACAATACCAGGTGGTTATTCCATCAACCGAAGGTTGCGACAGCACCATTACCGTTAACCTGACGGTTATTGACGTTCAGGCAGTGATTACAGCGCCCGATATCCTAACTTGCGCCAATCCGGAAATACAGCTCAACGGCTCAGGCTCTTCGCCCGCAGGCCAGATCAGTTTTGAGTGGCAGGATTCCGGAGGCGCGACGCTTGGCGCGGGTCCCGTGCTTGCCGTTTCTGATCCGGGATCCTACCAGCTTCTGGTAACCCGAACGGTGGATAATACCGTCTGTTCGGATCGGGATACAGCGACCGTTGCGGTCAATCAGGTTGTTCCGTTTGCTGATCCCGGACCACCGGACACCCTGACCTGCACCCGCACCCAGATCTCATTGGGCGGCCCCGGCACCAGTACCGGGCCGGATATTATTTACAATTGGACTTCCCCGACCGGCCATTTTGCAGGCCCTGACAACGTCGCCGAACCGCTGGTCGATCAACCCGGAGAATATACCCTCATCGTCACCGATCAGCAAAACGGCTGCCGGGACACAGCCGCTGTGGCGATTTCCATTGACACCATTCATCCGGCCATCAACCCGATTGACCATTTCACCATCAATTGCCTGGTTGCATCGGATACATTGTTCGGCGCGGCAACCGCCGCCGGTCCGCTGGAGTACCTGTGGTCGGGCCCTTGCCTGGTCTCCGCTCCGGCCAATGACTGGGTGATTGTCAATTGCGCGGGCCAGTATCTATTCCAGGCCACCAATACCCTCAACGGCTGTTCAACACAGGCGCAGGTCACGGTAGATGAAGACCTTGCCGTACCGGCCGCGCAGGTGAGTTCGCCAGATCCTTTATTAACCTGTTCGCACCAGGTTGTTACCCTCGATGGAAGCGGCTCCGTGCCGGGCAGCAGGATCCGGTTCGACTGGGCTGACCCTGCGAGTAACCCCATTGGGCAAACACCGGTCATTAATGTCAGTCAGGCCGGAAATTATCTGCTCACCGTAACGGATACCATCAACGGTTGTACCGGGACGGCAACGATTGACGTCACAATTGACACCCTGGCGCCGCAAGCCCTGGCCGGTCCGGATCAAACCATCAACTGCCAGGTGACCGAAGTATCCATCGGCGGTTACCAGAACCCTTCCCCGGAATGGGTCTTCTCCTGGACCATTCTGGAGGGACGCCTCACAGGGCCGGCCAACCAACCCGTTACCACGACGGATACCTCCGGATATTTTCAGCTGATCGTAACCGATCAATCCAACGATTGCAGGGATACCGCTCTGGTCCGCGTATTTGCCGACCTGGAAAAACCCTTTGCCAATGCAGGCAGTGACGAGACCATCAATTGCGGTACGGATGTCATTATCCTGGACGGATCCCAGTCCAATTTCCCGGCAGGCTCCGCCATTGCCTGGGAAGGCCCTTGTTTGATGAACGATCCGGCGGAATTGGTCAATTCGGCTGACTGCCCGGGGCTCTTCATCCTGACGGTAACGAACCCTGATAACTTTTGCACGGACCGCGATACGGCGGAGATTTTCCTGAATCCGGCTGCGCCTTATGTCGTCCTCAGTTCGGATACAGCCGTAATTTCCTGTACGGACGGTATGGCATTGCTGGATGCTTCCGGTTCTTCGGCCGGTTTTTATGACTGGTACTTCAACGGTGTATCACAGGGTGTGAACAGCAAGACCTTTACCGTCAGCGAACCCGGCACTTACATCTTCGAGGTAGCCAACGGCGACAGAACCTGCGTAGATCAGGACTCTATGGTAGTGGTCATGGACTGCCTGCCGGTCATCAATATTCCAACACCGGATTCCATAATTTGCGGCAGAGAGGTTGTCGCTATTGCGGCAAATGTTGTCCCTCAAGGTCCCGAATATATTTATAGCTGGTCGGGCCCGGATGAAAGCTGCATTGTGAGCGGACAAGGAACCGCCTCCATACAGGCCAGTTGCGGCGGCGTCTATTCTGTGACCGTTACCAATCCGGCAGTCGGTCTGGAGGCGCAGCGTGTTGTCACGCTTTTGGCAGACCTCAACGTTCCCTTTGCCGAAGCCGGTCCGCCGGATACCATCAACTGCGTACAGAGCCAGGCTACCCTGGACGGATCGAACTCCTCCGCCGGGCCCAACTTCATTTACAGGTGGACGGACGGCATCACGGGGAACCTGATCGGAGAAAATCTGATGGAAACGGTTTCCACTCCCGGCACCTATTTCCTTGAAGTCATCGATACGGTCAATCAATGCAGTTCCAGCGATTTCGTGCAGATCCTGAAATCGGATACGCCGCCTACCGTAAACTTCGGGTCTTCGGTCTTTCCCTGCGACAGGGATACATTTGGTCTGGAATCCTTCGTTTCCCCGCCGTCCGATTTTTACGTTTATTCCTGGTCGGGACCGGGCATTGTCAGCGGCGCCGATGGACCGACAGCGCAGGTGGATGCCCTTGGGGAATATACCCTGCTGGTGGTCAATAGTCAGAATTTATGCCAATCTGCCGGATCGGTTACGGTTACCGACCAGATCTGTGCGCCATGCCTTGATGTTGCCGTCCCGGACACACTGAACTGCCTGACAAATTCGGTTGCGCTCCAGGCAGCGTTTTGCTATCCTTGCGTCGATTGCCAAATCACTTGGCAAACGGATACCGGACAGCTGGAAGGCCCTGTCGACGGACTTTCCGCAACGGCAACTGCTCCGGGAGCCTACCGGATCACAGCCACCGATACCCTGGGCTTTTCTACCACCGTGGAAATTACGGTCATCCGAAATGCAGATCCGCCGAAAGTCATGGCGGGCCCCGACCGGCGGTTGACCTGCGACAGCACCCAGGTAACGCTTGGAGCCCTTACCACAGCAACAGGTCCGAACCTGATATACGAATGGACAAGTGAAGGGAACAGTGCAATAACCATCCAGGCTGACCCGCGATTTGCCCGGGTCGGATCGGAAGATACCTACATTTTAAAAGTCAGCGATCCCGGTACAGGCTGTTTTGCAACCGATACCGTCCTGGTCACCAGGGATACAACCCCGCCGGTCGCGGAAGCAGGTCCGGCCTTTACGCTGACCTGTACCCAACAACAGGTCATTCTGAACGGCGCCGGCTCCAGCACCAGCAATGTCTTATACCAATGGTCGGGCCCGGCCAGTTCGGCATGCCTGACGGGGCCCAATACACTGAACCCTATCGCAAGGTGCCCGGCAACCTATTTTCTGACCGTTACAAACCTGAGTAACGGTTGCGCTGCAACCGACAGCACGGTGGTGAACCCCGCGCCTGACCTGCCCCAAATTGTTCCGTTCCCGGATACGACATTGACCTGCAGCAATCCGGAAATCACCCTGCTGGGATCGGTTCCCGGACCAACGGGCTATTCATTCGGCTGGGTCATGGAGGATCAAAACGGCAACCCGGTTGCAGGAAGCGAAACGCAGGAAATGGACCGGCTCGTCAATGCTCCGGGCAGATACCGGTTTACTGTGACAGACCAAAGCTCCAATTGCCAGAATCAATTCACCGTTCTCGTCGGCAATGATCAAACCCCACCTCAGGTAGACGCCGGGCCGAATGCAACACTTGATTGCACGATCGGCAGCCTCTCATTATCGGGCACTGTGACGCCGGCTTCCGGCAATTACGCCGTTTCCTGGACTTCCCCTGAAGGATTCCCTATTGACAACCCCGGTTCGCTGACGCCGCTGGTCCATCAGCCCGGCAAGTACTTTTTGCATATTGACAACATGGATAACGGCTGCAGCGATCAGGATTCCGTTCAGATCCTCAGAGACCTCAACGCACCTGTCATCTCAGCTGGGTTGGATACCAGCCTATCCTGTCTGATCACCCAAATCCGCCTCTCCGGCAGTCAGCAAACGATGAGCGGCCAGGCGATGATCACCTGGATCGCTTCAAATGGCGGGAATATTGTCTCCGGAGGAAATTCCCTGAACCCGTTGATCAATGCACCCGGGGTTTATCAACTTACGGTAAAAGACCCTGTCAATAACTGCACCGTTATGGCCCAGGTGATGGTTTCCGCCAATGATGCGCCCCCCCAGGCGGATATTGCCGGCCTGGATACCCTGACCCTCGATTGCACAAGGGATACGATTGTATTGGATGCTGGAAATTCCATTACAGATACCGGCGCCCCTGCTGCTTTCAAATGGAGCGTCCACGGCGAAGGCCGGCTTTTCCCCGACCTGACCGCTTCATCGGTAATGACCGATGCGGCAGGCAACTACCGGTTGATCGTAACCGATACCGGGAATGGTTGCATGGATACCCTGGCGTTCAACATCACTGCGGATTTCGAACTGCCGACCCTGGCCTATCAACCTATCATTCCGCTTACCTGCCTTCGACAGGAAACCCAGCTCGCGATCGCAGGCTCTGTACCGGGAAATTTTTCGCTGACCTGGTTCGATCCGGCGGGTTTGGTCCTGGGTGAAGAAACCCCGATGGTCGCTACAACAACAGGAGGCAACCATCGCCTCATCATTGAAAACACGACAAACGGCTGCACCAATGAACTGGTGCTGACGGTGCCGACCGATACCATGCCGCCGGTTGTGCGAATTGCCACTCCGGATTTTCTGGATTGCGATATGCCGGTAGTCGACCTCGATGGATACAATTCCTCCAAAGGCATCCGGTATATTTATGACTGGTCGACTCCGGATGGCCGGGTTGTGGCCGGTCAGGACCAATTAATTGCCCGGGCCGACCTGCCGGGAACCTACACCCTGTCGATTGCGGATACACTGAACGGATGTACCGCATCAGCGAACGTAGCGGTGGAAGCCCTGGCATTTCCGGTTCAAAATGCCGAAGTTGAGGTCATCCCTCCGGGGTGCGGCAATCAAGGCGGAGGCGGAATTCAGGTAGTAGCTGTAAGCGGCGGCACAGGTCCGTACCGATACAATCTGGACGGCGGGATATTGCAGGCCGAACCCGGATTTGGCCCGCTTGCCCCCGGCGCCTATCTGCTGGGGGTTACGGACATCAATCAATGTACCTGGGACACCTTGATCGTGGTCCCGGAAGCCGATCCCATTCAGGCTGACCTCGGGCCGGACGTCATCATTTTGCTGGGCGACAGCACCCGGCTTAGCGTACAGCATACGGCTGCCGATCCGGATACCATTATCTGGTCGCCCGCTCCGTTTGCCGTCACGGGCTCTCCGGATGAGATTGTGGTCAAACCGTTGGAAACGACCATCTATTCCGTTACCGTTATCGACCGGAACGGCTGCAAAGCTACCGACCGGATCATCGTACAGGTTGACCGGAGGCCTGCCGTGTTTATTCCAAACGCATTCTCCCCGGACAATAAAGGCGACAACGACTGGTTCACGGTCTACGGCGGCAGCGGCCTGGAAAAGATCAATGTTCTGAGGATCTATGAACGGTGGGGCAATATGGTATTTGAGCGCAAAGATTTTCCGCCCAATGACCCCACCTTGGGTTGGGACGGCACCCTGAACGGCCGGGTACTGAACGCCGCCGTTTTTGTCTACTATCTTGAAGTCGCGTTTTCTGATGGAAAAACGGCCGTTTACACCGGCGACCTCACCCTGATGAGATAAGGCCATCCAACCATTTACGCCTGATTTCCGTCTAACTTAAAAACCGGAAACATGAAAAACGCCAAGTATGGAATAACCCTCATCCTTATGCTGGCCGGAATATCCCTGGGGACAACTGCGATTTGTCAAACCGGGACCTTCACCGAAATCCGCCAAATTGCCTGCGGCGATACGGCATTTATCGGAAGCCTGGGCTACCCTACCTGGAATCCGCCGCAGATCATCGACCGCCCCGATCTGGGCCATGCAGTCCTGCTGGGTGATTTTGTAGAACCGAACCTGTTGCAATACATTGCACCGATCTGTTATAGCGGAAATGACACCCTCGTAATCGAGTGCGCCCACGCCACCCAGATCACGTGCGACACCGGCATATACATATTTGAAATCAGTTGCCCTGAAAGCATTCAAACCGTCTATCCTGCAGAAGTCATGTGCAATGACTCCACCTACGTTGACAACCTCAGCGGATTCTGGGGACCGGCCATTTTCCAGGCTCCTGAACACGGTTACGCCTCGATCATCCTGGAACCTACTGACGGCGCCGGCGTTTTTTACCGGCCTGATCAGGGATTTGAGGGATTGGATGCAGTTAAGGTTGAACTGACCGCTACGCACGATACGGTACTTTACTTATTTCAGGTGTATTGCGAGAAATTGGTCAGCAGCCAGTATGAACCGATAGCCCGGGAAATCGATGTCTACCCTAACCCAACCGACGGCAACTTATTTTTTGAGCTGAAGGAGGCGATTCTGACGGCAGAAATATTTGATTCGGCGGGGAGAAGGTCAAACTGCGGTTTCGGCCGTACCGGGCAAGGCTGGATGATGGATACCCACAACCTGGGAAGAGGTGCTTATCTGCTTAGAATAACAACCGCAACAGGGGTTTATACGAACCGGTTCATAAGGAATTAGACCCTTTCCGAAAAAAAATTGCTCCGCACGGCTGAGGATCGCTGTG
>WBZL01001687.1_pt1 | contig 22586 bp, 16 predicted proteins | sample 5204291 | NCBI WGS metagenome assembly WBZL01 (sample SAMN12344345, study PRJNA552823) | activated sludge metagenome | biome: Activated sludge suspended growth; feature: Nitrification reactor; material: Wastewater; isolation source: activated sludge from nitrification reactor of wastewater...
CGCCTCGAAGGCCTCGGGCGGGCACAGGTCCGCCAGGGAGCGGCGCAGCATCTTGCGGCGCTGGTTGAACGACCTGTCCACCAGGGCCATGAGCACCGTCGGGTCGGCGTCGGTGGCGGGCTCGGCCCGGCGGACGATCTCCACCAGCGCGGAGTCCACCCGGGGTCGGGGCAGGAACACATCGGGCCCGACCCGGCCCACCAGCCGGGCCGTGGCCCGGTAGGCGACCTTGACCGACGGGATGCCGTAGGCGTCGTCGCCCGGGCCGGCGGCCAGGCGCTCGCCGGCCTCCTTCTGCACCATCACCAGCATCCGGGTGATGGCGGGCACGTCGGCGAGCAGGTCGAGCACCAGCGGGGTGGCCACGTTGTAGGGGAGGTTGGCCACCAGGGTCCACGAGGGGTGGGCCGCGAGCAGGTCGGTCCAGTCCAGGGTGAGGGCGTCGCCGTGCACGAGCCGCACGTTGGGCCGGTCGGCCAGCACGTCGGTGAGCACGGGGATGAGGTGGCGGTCGGTCTCCACCGCGGTGACCTCGGCGCCGGTCTCGGCCAGCGCCAGGGTGAGCGAACCGAGCCCGGCGCCGATCTCGACCACGGGGGTGTCCGGGCCCACGTTCGCCAGCCTGGCGATGCGGCGCACGGTGTTCGGGTCGACCACGAAGTTCTGGCCCAACGCCCGGCTCGGCCCCAGGTCGTGCTGCTCCAGGAGCTCGGCGAGCGCACGCCGGGTGTGGGTCACCCCCGCATCATGACGCACCCCCCGGTTTGGCGCGACGGTGGGAGCCGTCCTAGCGTGGCCCCACCATGGGTTCACTGATCAAGAAGCGCCGTAAGCGCATGCGCAAGAAGAAGCACAAGAAGATGCTGAAGCGCACCCGTTGGCAGCGTCGGGCAGCCGGCAAGTAGCCACCGGGTCCGCAGCCAGCCTGAGACCTCGACCACGACCGCCCCACCGGGGCGGTCGTGGCGCGTCCGGGCGTTGGTGGCGGTCCGCCTATCGTGGGCGGCGCCCGATCGGGGGTAGTTCAGTTGGTAGAACACCGGCCTTTGGAGCCGGCTGTCGCAGGTTCGAGCCCTGCCCCCCGAGCCCCTGCCCCCCGAGCCCTGACCGGTGTCGGACTACGGTTGGTCGCTCGTGTCCGTCGTCACCGCTCCCGCTCCGACCCCGGGCTCGTCGGGCCCCGCCGCCTCGGCTGCCGTGGCACCGGCCGGCGCCGCCCGGCTGAGCGGCTACCGGCCACACCTCGACGGGATCCGCACGGTGGCGGTGTACCTGGTGGTGGTGTTCCACGCCGGGGCCGACCGGCTGGCGGGTGGGTTCATCGGCGTCGACGTGTTCTTCGTGTTGTCGGGCTACCTGGTGACCCAGGTCCTGTTGCGAGACGTGGCCGGCAACCGGCGGGTGCGGTTCGGGCGGTTCTACGCCCGGCGGGTCCGGCGGCTGCTGCCGGCGTCCGCCGTCGCCCTGTTGGGCACGGCGGTGGTGTTCTCGTGGGTGTCGTCGCCGGTGGAGGTGGGCGATGTCGCGGGCGGCTTCAAGGCTGCGTTCTTGTACAGCGCGAACTGGTTCTTCATCGGCCAGGCCAGTGACTACTTCGCCGCCGACCAGACCAGCAGCCCGGTCCTGCACTTCTGGTCGCTCGCGGTGGAGGAGCAGTTCTACTTCGTGTGGCCGCTGGCCTTCGCCGGGGCGTTCGCGGTGGCTCGACGGTTCGGCCGGCACCAGCGGCGCGTGGTGCTGGGCCTGGTGGCGGCCGGTGGGCTGGCCTCGGTGGGGTGGGCGTGGCACCTCAGCACCGCGGCGCCCACCCGCGCCTACTACGGCACCGACGCCCGCGCCTACCAGTTGTTGTTGGGGGCGGCCCTGGCGCTGGCCCCGTCGTTGGTGGTGCGCTGGCCCCGGCTCGACCGCCTGGCGGGGGCGGCGGCGGGTGGTTCGCTCGTCTTGTTGTGCGTGTTGGCCACGTCCTACGTGGGGCCGCGGCCGGTGTTGCGGGGGATCGCCGCGTCGCTGCTCACCGCCGGGCTGATCGTGGCGTTGGAGCGGGCCGACAGTCCGGTGCGGCGCTTCGCCAGTTGGACGCCGATGGTGGAGCTGGGCCGCATCTCCTACGGCACGTACCTGTGGCACTGGCCCGTGATCATCGTGTTGCAACGTCTCGGTGGGTTCAGCGCCTGGCAGGTGGCCGTGCTGGCTGTCGTGCTGGCCACCGGGCTGGCTGCGCTGAGTGCCCTGTTGGTGGAGCTCCCGATCCGGCGGTCTGGTCCGCTCGACCGCATGCCCCGCGTGGTGGTGGCCGGCGGGTTGGCGGTGAGCCTGCTGTGCGGGGTGGTGCTGGTGGAGCCGGTGCTGGAGCGCGGCGCGAGCGGGCCGAGGCCGACCGCCACCGGCGGCGACGGCGGACTGGTGCTGGCCCCCGTACCGGCCTCGTTCGACCAGGAGGCGGTCCACGCCGACCACTACCGACGGGGCATGGGCTGCGACCCCACCACGGGTGCGGGCTGCACGTTCAACCCGGGTACGGACACGCAGGTGGTCGTGCTGGGCGACAGCAACGGCATGATGCTGAACGAGGTGCTGGTGGGCCTGGCCACCGAGCAGGGGTTCACGCTCACCATCGCCACCGCGGCGGGCTGCCCGTGGCAGGACGACCTGGTCTACCCAGACCACGCGGACACCGTGCCGGGGTGCCAGGCGGTCCACGAACACAACTACGGCGGCATGCTCGCCGACCTCGCCCCCGACCTGGTCATCGCGCTCAACGTGCGGGAGTACTGGACCGTGGGGGTCGACCAGGCCCCTGACGAACCCCGGGTGGACGACATCCGGGTGGCCACCGAGGCATCGGCCGACGCCATCCTCGCCACCGGCGCCCAGCTCCTGGTGATCGAGCCCCTGCCCCGCACCAAGGACGGCTGGAACCCGCTCACGTGCCTCGGCACCGCCACGTACCAGGAGCAGTGCCGCTTCCAGGTGTCCGACGGCCCGTTCTGGCACGAGGTCGACCTGCGTGCGCTCGCCGCTGAGAACGAGGCCATGTCGACCCTCGACCTCGACCGGGTCGTGTGTCCCGCGCTGCCGATCTGCGATCCGTTCATCGACGGGATCGTGGTCCGGTGGGACGGCGCCCACCTGAGCCGGCGGTTCGGCCTGACCCTGGACGACGACCTGGTGGCGGCGATGCGTGACCTCGGCGTCCTCAGTCCCTGAGCCGGCGGCTGGTGTGGCTGGTGGGTGGCCCACGCTGACCAACGGGGTCGCGGTCCGACGCGCTAGACCGTTCCCATGACCGAACGCAGCCTCTCGGCCATCGTGCTCGCCGCCGGACAGGGCACCCGCATGAAGTCGTCCCGGCCCAAGCCCCTGCACCTGCTGGCCGGGCGGGCCATGCTGCTCTACGTGCTCGACTCGCTGGCCACCTGCGAGGTGACCAGGGTGGTCGTGGTGGTGGGCCACGGTGCCGAGCGCGTCACCAAGAAGCTCCAGGCCGAGGAACCAGACCTGCACCTCAGCTTCGTGGAGCAGCACCAACAGAACGGCACGGGCGATGCTGCCAGCGTCGGCCTCACCGGTCTGCCCGACGACGACGGCCCCGATGCCGACGACGAGCACGTGCTGGTGCTGCCGGGCGACATGCCGCTGCTGCGCCCGGCCACCATCGCCGCCATGGTGCACGAGCACCGCAGCTCGGAGGCGGCCTGCACCGTCCTCACCGCACGGGTTCCCGAACCCGGTAGCTACGGTCGGGTGGTCCGGGGCCGGGACGGGCAGGTCGAGCGCATCGTGGAGCGAGCCGACGCCTCGCCCGACGAGGTGCTGATCGACGAGATCAACACCTCGGTGTACTGCTTCCGACGGTCGCTGCTCGCGCCGGCGCTCCGACGCCTCAGCCCCGACAACGCCCAGGGCGAGTACTACCTCACCGACGTGGTGGCCGTGCTCCGTGAGGCCGGCTACCGGGTGGGGGCGGTCACCGTCGACGACGCCCAGGAGGCCGAGGGCATCAACGACCGGCTCCAGTTGGCCGCTGCCGAGGCCGAGCTGCGCCGCCGCACCAACGAACGCTGGCTCGCCGAGGGTGTGACCATGGTCGATCCGGCCAGCACCTACCTCGACGCCACGGTGCAGCTGGGTCCCGACGTCACCCTGTTCCCAGGCACCATCCTCCAGGGATCCACCCGGGTGGGGGCGGGAGCCGAGATCGGGCCCCACACCCGTCTGGTCGACTGCATGGTGGGTGCCGGCGCGGTGGTCGAGCAGTCGAACGGGCGCGACGCCGAGGTGGGGGCCGACGCCAAGGTCGGGCCGTTCGGCTACCTGGCCCCGGGCGCCTCGGTCCCCGACGGTGCGGTCACCGGTCCCTTCTACGCCGCCGGCGGCCCCGACGACGGTTGACCCCGCTCGTGGCTCCAGCGGCCGGTCCTATGCTGCGGGCGGTCCGTGAGCGGGCCGAGCCGCACCGCCGAGGGCACCCGACCCCGAAAGGCACCCATCCATGGAGCTGGTCACCAAGAAGAAGCTGATGCTCTACTCGGGCGACGCCCACCCGGAGCTGTCGCTGGAGATCGCCGAGCGGCTCGGGGTCGAGCTCGGTGAGACCAACCTCCGCCACTTCGCCAACGGCGAGATGCACTGCCGCTACGGCGAGTCCATCCGCGGCGCCGACGTCTTCATCATCCAGACCCACGGCGGCATGCCCGTGAACGACGCGCTCATGCAGCAGCTCATCATGATCGACGCCGCCAAGCGGGCCTCGGCCAAGCGCATCACGGCGGTGTGCCCCTACTACGGCTACGCCCGCCAGGACCGCAAGGCCGAGGGCCGCGAGCCCATCACCGCCAAGCTGGTGGCCGACATGCTCACCGTGGCCGGCGCCGACCGGGTGGTGTCGGTAGACCTCCACACCGGTCAGATCCAGGGCTTCTTCGACAAGCCGGTGGACCACCTCACCGCCCTGCCGATCCTCATCGAGTGCTGCAAGACCGCCGGTGATCCCAACGACCTCGTCATCGTGTCGCCCGACGCCGGTGGTGTGAAGGCGGCCAAGCGCCTCGCCAACCACCTGGGCGCCGACCTGGCGTTCGTGAACAAGATCCGCCCCAAGGGCGTGGCCAACGTGGTCGAGGCCTCCAACGTGATCGGCAACGTGGCCGGCAAGATGTGCATCCTGCTCGACGACATGATCGACACGGCCGGCACCATCGTGGCGGCGGCCCAGCTCCTCAAGGACGAGGGGGCCACCGAGGTCTGGGCCATGGCCACCCACGGGGTGCTGTCGGACCCCGCCACCGAGCGGCTCAAGAACTCGGTGCTGGAGAAGGTGGTGGTCACCAACACCCTCCCGCTCGGTCCGGAGAAGCAGATCGACAAGCTCGAGGTGCTCTCGATCGCCCCCATCGTGGCCGACGCCATCACCGCCGTGTTCGAGGACGAATCGGTGAGCGAGATCTTCGGCGGCGAGAACCAGAAGTAGGTGGCGAGCACGAGAGGTAGCGGGTCCGGACCGACCCCGGTCGTTCGGGCTCCGCGTGCTCGAGGTGGTGGTGCGCTAGACCACGGCCATGGCCGGAAGCACCGCACGTCACCCGTCGCCCGCCCTCGCCGGGCTGGCCCTGGGGCTCGTGGCCCTGCTGGGGTTCCCGGCCCCCGTGGCCGGGGTCGGAGCCCAGGGTGGTGGCGCAGCGCGCACCACCGACACCGAACCGTCGCTGGAGACCCCGTCCACCGCGTCCGCCGAGGGTGACGTCATGTCGTTCGGCCCCGGTGGCGGCACCGTGGCCGGTCTACGCGTGTTCGTGCTCGAGCTTCCCGAGCTCGCCACCGTCACCGACGACGACGGGCACTGGCGGATCGAGGGGATCCCGTTGTCCACCGATGTCACGTTCGTGCTCGAGGGTGGTGACCTCCGCTATCCCATGCAGACGGGAACCTTCACCGATCTGGACCGCGACCTCGACCGGGTCACGTTCCAGTCGCCCGCCCTGGAGATCGTCGACCTGTTCGAGGACCTCATCGGTGAGGCCACCGACCCCGGCCGCTGTCACATCGCGTCCACCGTGACCCGCCGGGGCTTCTCGTTGTACGGCGGGGCCGCCGACGGCACCCACGGCGAACCCGGGGCCACCGTCACCCTCTCGCCTCCCCCGGCGCAGGGCGCCACGCCGATCTACTTCAACGGCCTGTCGTTCGACGTGATCTGGCCCGACCGCACCCTGGCGGAGACCACGGCCGACGGTGGCGTGCTGTTCGCCAACGTGACCCCGGGCACCTACACCCTCACCGCCCAGAAGGCCGGGGCCGAGATCCGCCCGGTCACGGTCACCTGCCGGGCCGGGTTCCTCACCAATGCATCACCCCCGTGGGGCCTGCAGGTGCTGAGCGGGGGTCTGGACCCCGACGACACCGTGCCGTTCCCCACCCAGACCACCACCACCGCACCCACGTCGCCGCCGCCGACCTCGATGCCGGCCCGCCCCGGCGGGGCCCCGGGCGCGATCCCCGTCCGGGGCTCGGCCGCCTACACGGGCTGAGCGCCGCTCCGGGTGGTGCGTGGTACCCGTCGAGGGTTGGGAGCCCGGGCCCGGGGCCCCGTAGGCTCGTCGATTCACAACCGACCTGCGCTCCGGCGCGATCTCTGAAGTAGGAGCACCCGATGGCTGAGATCACCCTCAAGGCTTCCACCGGCCGCGAAACGGGCAGTGGCCCGTCCAAGCGCCTCCGTGTCGACGGCAAGGTTCCCGGCGTGGTGTACGGCCTGGGCGTGGACCCCGTCGCCGTCACCGTGGAGTGGCGCCCGTTCCGCGAGACGCTCATCACCGACGCCGGGCTCAACGTGCTGATCGACCTCGACATCGACGGCGACGTGTCGCTGTGCATGGTGAAGGAGCTGCAGCGGCACCCCATCCGTCGCAACGTGCTCCACGTCGACTTCCTCCGGGTGAGCCGCGACGCCGCCATCACCGTCGAGGTCCCGATCGTGCTGGCGGGCGAGGCCCGAGAGGTCGAGATGGCCAACGGCACCATCGACCAACTGCTGCACGCCCTCACCATGAGCGCCAAGCCCGCCGACATCCCCAACGAGATCGTCGTCGACATCTCCGGGCTCCGCGTCGGCGACCACGTGTCCGTCGGCGACCTGAACCTGCCCGCCGGGGCCACCACCGACATCGATGTCGACGACATGGTGGTCACCACCGGCCACGGTGCCAGCGAGGCCGAACCCGCCGAGGGTGAGGCCGAGGCCGGGGCCGACGCCGGCGGCGAGCCCGCCGAGGGCGACGCCGAGGGCTGATCCCCTCGGACCAACGGCCGGCACCGGACAGGATCGGGCCCGTGGCGTTTCGGCGGGGTGGTGCGTCCGAGCGGCGCGGCACCCCGGCTGACCTGGTCGTGGTCGGCCTCGGCAACCCCGGGGCCGACTACGCCGGTACCCGCCACAACGTGGGTGCCGACGTGGTCGCCCTGCTCGCCGACCGCCACGGCGGGCGCCTGAAGGCGGGCAAGGAACGCTCCCTGTCGTGCGAGGTGCGCATCGGTGCGCACCGGGTGGCGCTGGCCTTCCCGCAGACCTTCTACAACGACTCCGGACTCGCCGCGGCCGCCCTGTTGCACCGCCACGGCGTCGACGATCCGCACCGGCTGGTGGTGGTGCACGACGAGATGGACCTGCCCACCGGCAAGCTCAAGGTGAAGGTCGGTGGCGGCCTGGCCGGCAACAACGGCCTCAAGTCGATCAAGGCCCACCTGCACACCGACGACTTCGTGCGGGTGCGGATCGGCATCGGCAAACCACCCGGTCGCCAGCAGGGCATCGACCACGTCCTGAAGCGCCCCGGCAAGGCCGAGCGGGCCGAGCTCGACGTGGCCATGGCCGAGGCCGCCGACGCCGTGGAGCTGCTCCTCGCCGAGGGCGTCGAGGCCGCCATGACCCGCTACAACCAGCGGGCCTGACTAGCCGGCGGGCCGATCGTCGATGGCCAGGCCCACGTCGACCAGGTGGTGGAGCGGGTCGTGGATGAAGTAGCGGCTGAAGCTCGCCACCGTGAAGGCGGCCCCGTCGCTTCGGCGCCCGGGACGGTGGAGATGCTCGGGCTGCACGGCGTCGAACGCGGCCGCCGCTGACCGGGCCACGGCGGCCAGCTCCGCGGCGACCACCACCGGGTCCTGCGCGGCGTAGGCGGCCTCCACCGCGGTGGCGTCCTGGTCCCAGTTGGGGAACAGCGGATCGTCCTGATCGAGCATGAGGCCCAGGCGGTACTCGTAGAGGGCCAGCACGTCGCGCACGTGGCAGGCGTACTCCAGGGGCGACCACTGCTGGGGCGTGGGTCTGGTGCGCAGGGCCTCGACGGGCTCGTCCACCAGGAGCTGACCGAGCCGGTCGGCGCAGTACCGGATGAGCGTGCCGACCCGGGCCGGGTCGATCTCCGCCGCCGCCACGCCGCAGCCCGGGCACCGCTCGCCCAGCACCCAGGTCCAGTCCTTGTCGTCGGGAACGATCGTCATGGCCGAGACCGTACGAGGCCGGGCCCGCCGGTCTCACCGAGTTTGGCCCGGATCGGTGGACAGGCGGATCGGTGGACAGCCGGATCGGTGGACAGGGGGCCCGGTCCGCACCGGTGACGGGTGGGGGACCGACGACAGCGGCCGGTAGCGTGGCGACTCTCCTCGACCCCCCGGTGCCCCGGCGCCGGGGGCGAGCCCGCGCGTGGCCACCGGCTGCGCCCCCTCCCCGCCAGGACGCCCCATGCCGCTCGCCGACCTCCCCACCCTGTTGCGAGACGACCCCGCCATGCTGCAGGTGCTCGGGCGGTCGGCCGCGGTGCTCGCCGTGCCCGAGGCGGCCCGCCCCGTCACCCTGGCCGCGCTCACCCGGGTGGGGTCCCGGCGTCCGATCCTGGCTGCGGTGCCCACCACGGCCGAGGCCGAGCGGCTGGCCCACGACCTGGCCACGTTCCTCGGTGACGACGCCGTGGAGCTGTTCCCGGCGTGGGAGACGCTGCCGTTCGAGCGGGTGAGCCCCGGTACCGAGACCATGGGCCGTCGGCTCCGCACCATCTGGCGGCTCCGCCACGCCCCCGCCGACCGCATGCCGCTGGTGGTGGTGGCGCCGGTGCGCGCCCTGGTGCAGCGGTTGGGCCCGCACGTGGAGGACGTGGCCCCGCTGGTGGTGCGGCGCGGCGAGGTGCGCGACCAGGGCGAGCTGGTGGGATGGCTGGGCGCCAACGGCTACCGCCGCGAGCCCCAGGTGGAGCACCGGGGCGAGTTCGCGGTGCGGGGGTCGATCGTCGACCTGTTCCCGGCCACCGCCGACGGACCGGTGCGCATCGACCTGTGGGGCGACGAGGTCGACCGGCTCACCTCGTTCTCGGTCAGCGACCAGCGGTCGGTGGCCGACCTCGACGAGGTGGAGGCCTTCGCCTGCCGCGAGCTGCTCCCCACCGACGAGGTGAGGGCCCGGGCCCAGGCCCTGGTGGCCACCGAGCCGTGGGGGCGGGAGCAGTGGGAGCGCCTGGCCGACGGTCAACTGTTCGACGGCATGGAGTCGTGGCTGCCGTGGCTCGCCTCGGACCATCGCACGATCGTCGACATCCTCCCCGACGGTGCCCAGGTGGTCCTGGTCGAACCGCGCCGCCTGCGTGACCGCGCCGCCGACCTGTTGGCCGAGGAGGCCGATCTGGCCGCCACCCTGGCCCGCACGTGGGAGGTGGGGGAGGGGCGCACGTTCCCGGCGCTCCACGTGCCCTTCGCCGACCTGTTCGGGGCCAGCTCGTTGCCGGTGTGGACCATGACCGTGACGCCCGACGGTCCCGACGTGGCCACGGTGGGCGCCATGGGCTGGAACCCGGTCGTGGGCGGCGGCGAAGGCCTCACCAACCAGCTGCGCCAGCTCCTCGACGACGGCTACCGCATCGTGGTGGCGGCCGACAGCGAGGCGTCGTCGGTCCGCCTCGCGTCGCTGCTCCGCGAGCACGGCCTGGAGCTGGTGGTGGAGGTGGGTGCGCTGGAGCGGGGCTGCATCCTCACCGGCATCAAGCTGGCGATCCTGGCCGAACCCGACGTCACCGGCCGGCGGCGGGCGCACCGGGCCCCCCGGCCCCGCAAGCGCGACACGGCCGGCTTCTTCGACGACCTCAAGCCCGGCGACCACGTCGTGCACCACCAGCACGGCGTGGGCCGGTACAAGGGCATGGTCAAGCGGGCCATCGGCGGGGTGGAGCGCGACTACCTGCTGTTGGAGTACCGGGGCGACGACAAGCTCTACGTGCCCAGCGACCAGATCGACGCCGTGCGCCACTACACCGGTGGCGACAGCCCGTCGCTCAGCCGCCTCGGCGGGGGCGACTGGACCAAGACCAAGGCCCGGGTGAAGGCCGAGGTCCAGGCCGTGGCCCAGGAACTGGTGGTGCTCTACCAGACCCGGTTGCACACCCCCGGCCACGCGTTCCCACAGGACACCCCGTGGCAGCGCGAGTTGGAGGATGCCTTCCCGTTCCGGGAGACGCCCGACCAGCTCAAGGCCATCGACGAGGTCAAGGCCGACATGGAGGAGCCCAAGCCCATGGACCGCCTGGTGTGCGGCGACGTGGGCTTCGGCAAGACCGAGGTGGCGGTGCGGGCCGCCTTCAAGGCGGTGCAGGACGGCAAGCAGGTGGCGGTGCTGGTACCCACCACGCTGTTGGCCACCCAGCACTACCAGACGTTCAGCGAGCGCTTCGCCGCCTTCCCGGTGCGGGTCGAGGTGATGAGCCGGTTCCTCACCGCCGGCCAGGCCAAGCAGGTGGCCGAGGGGGTCCGCCTCGGTGAGGTCGACGTGGTCATCGGCACCCACCGCCTGCTCTCCCAGGACATCCAGTTCAAGGAGCTGGGCCTGTTGGTGGTGGACGAGGAGCAGCGCTTCGGCGTGTCCCACAAGGAGCAGATCAAGCAGATCTCCACCAGCGTCGACGTGCTCACCCTGTCGGCCACGCCCATCCCCCGCACCCTGGAGCTGAGCCTCACCGGCATCCGCGACCTCACCCTGCTCAACACGCCGCCGGCCGAGCGCCAGCCGATCCTCACCTACGTGGGCGAGTACGACGAGCGGGCCGTGGCCGAGGCCATCCGGCGCGAGCTGCTCCGCGAGGGCCAGGTGTTCTTCGTGCACAACCGGGTGCGGGACATCGAGGACTGCGCCCGGGGCATCCGCGAGCTCGTCCCCGAGGCCCGGGTGGCGGTGGCCCACGGCCAGATGGACGAGGGCACGCTCGAGAAGGTGGTGTTCGACTTCTGGGAAGGCCAGTTCGACGTGCTGGTCTGCACCACCATCATCGAGTCCGGCATCGACATGCCCACGGTGAACACCCTGGTGGTGGACCGCGCCGACCGGCTCGGCCTGGGTCAGCTCCACCAGCTCCGTGGCCGGGTGGGCCGATCGGGTCAGCGGGCGTACGCCTACCTGTTCCACCCGCGAGACATGGCGCTGAGCGAGGAGGCCTACGAGCGGCTCAAGACCATCGGCGAGGCCACCGAGCTGGGCTCGGGGTTCCGCATCGCGATGCGGGACCTGGAGATCCGCGGCGCCGGCACCCTGCTCGGCACCGGCCAGAGCGGCCACATCGCGGCCGTGGGCTACGACCTGTACGTGCAGATGGTCACCGAGGCGGTGGCCGAGCTCAAGGGCGAGCCGGTGCGCGAGCCGGCCGAGGTGAAGCTCGACCTGCCCGTCGACGCCAACCTGCCGGCCGACTACGTCACCAAGGAGGAGCTGCGGCTCGAGGCCTACCGGCGCCTGGCCGAGGTCACCACCGACGCCGAGGTCGACGACATCCGCACCGAGTGGGAGGACCGCTACGGCCCGGTGCCCGAGGAGGCCGCCCGCCTGCTCGACGTGGCCCGCCTGCGGGCCGAAGCCCACCGGCTGGGCATCCGCGAGATCAACGTCACCAAGGGCCCGGCCTTCGGCGGGCCGGCCTGGACGGCCCGGGTGTCGCCCCTGCGCCTCAAGACCAGCCAGACCATCCGGCTCGGCCGGCTGTTCAAGGGCTCGGTCTACAAGGAGGACGCCGGCCAGGTGGTCTTCCCCATCGCCAAGACCCCCGACCTCACCGGCACCATCGTCGAGCTCCTCCGCCTCCTCGTCCCCCCGGGCGAATGACCGGCAGGGACCTAGAGCACAGGTAGGTCGGTTCGCCTGGTGGGCTCGTCTCCTAGGGCCCGGTCCATCCGAGTTGGGCGAGGAGCTGCTTGCGTAGGCGTGCATCTTCCGCGGCCTCGTCGTGTTCGTTCCACCCGGCGCCGAGCACTGCGACCTCATCGCTGTCGGTCCCTCGGCGGTGGTGGTTTCTGTCGTCGTGCCGGTGGTCTCGCGGTTGGCCGGCCTCCGCTGGGTGAGGAACAGGCGCGGGCGCGACGGCTCGGGTCGCCGGCGGACCGGGAGCCATGGTGTGGGTCGGTGCGTCGGTCGCGGGATTGACCGCGGCACTCACGGCGGGTGAGGACGCAGCCGGGTCCGGGAGTTGGGTGTGGTGGGCGTCTTCGAGAGGCGGATGGACGGCAGGATGGCCGAGGGGGCAGGGCCGCTGGGAGCGCAGGAGCCGGTTGCGGCGCCGGATCCAGGCTCGGGTGGAGCGGGGCAGGTGGCCGGGGCCGTAGAGGCCCCGGCCCAGGCGCACGACGCGGCCGTGCGCGACCTCCCACCGCAGGGCGTCGGACACGGTCTTGGATGGCCGCCCACCCACCACCAGCCCCTCGGCATGTAGCAGAGCCAGGATCTCGGCCACCCGCAACGGCCCGTGGTCGAACAACAGCTCGGTGAGCACGTAGCGCTGTCCCCGCCCCCACAACTGGATGCACCCCACTGGTTCCATGCGTTCATCATCGTCAGGGGGTGTGACAACGAAGCCGCCGCCAGCGAGACGCCCGCCGCGGGAGCGCGGAACCCCTTGAGCTCCACACCCCGTACCACCGGGAGGGACGTTCGGGGTGCACCGCAGTGGCGGGTGACGCGCCCGCGGGCGCGCCGCCGAGGCGCGGGATTGGGGAGCTTCGTGGTCGGTGCGGTGCAGCGTGGCAGCGACACTCACCTGACCACGTGGGCGTGGTCGGGTGTGGGGCCGCTGCTCAACGAGTTTGTCGCTCCAACGCTGCACGGGCGGGTGCACCCTTGCCCGTGGGCCGGAGGGCAGAACAGGATTATGAGGACGTCGACGCGCCCGCGGGCGCGCCGCCCCTTCGCCTGCCCACCGAGCGCTGGTGATGCCGGGCCCACCAGTGACATCGACCTGCTCTACGAGCTTGAGCCGGGAGCCCGGCTCGGGTGGAACATCGAGACGCTGACCGACGAGTTGGCCGAAGTCATCGGCCGGCCAGTCGACCTCGTGTCTCATCGGGCCCTGAACCATCGTCTCCGAGCCATAGTGCTGGCCGAAGCCCGTCCCTTCTCTGCGCCGTTAGGTCCGTCTCCTCGTAGAGAAGCTGGTGATTTGAGGTCTTCGAGGCGAACGCGAGGGTCCTGACCTCGGGGCGACGGGCAACGTTGTTGTCGTCCGATCGGGGTGGTCGGTGCTCTCTAGGGTCGTGGAGGTCATGGTCGAAACGACACGCAAGGAGGCGTTCTCGGTCTTCGTGATCGACGCTGAGCCGCGGCTGCGGCGGGCGCTCTGCGCCATGCGCGGGCCGGCGGCCGGTCGGGACGCCGTGGCCGAGGCACTGGCGTGGGCGTGGGAGCACTGGGACCGGGTCCAGGCCATGGAGAACCCGGTCGGTTACCTGTACCGCGTCGGTGTGAGCCGAACACGCATCCGGCGGCTGGAAGCAGTTTCGGTCCCGGAGCCCGTGAGCACCGGCACCGGCCACGCATCCGTCTTCGAGCCTGGACTGGGCCCGGCGCTGGCCCGCCTGACGGAGCGCCAGCGAACGGTGGTGGTGTTGGTGCACGGCTGCGGCTGGAGCTACACGTAGGTTGCGGCGGCGCTGGACCTCTCGAAGTCGGCGGTGGGCACGCACGTGGCCCGCGCCATGGAGCAACTGCGAAGCGACCTGGGGGTCGAACCATGAGCACCGAACTGGAAGATCGCATCCACCAGTGGGTCGACGGCGCGGTCGCCGGCGTGGCGTCGGTGACCGTCGACGAGGTTCTGGCTCTCATCCCGTCGGCGAGCTCGCGCTCTCAGCCGGGGGACCGCCGGCGCCGTTGGTTGGTGCCCTCGGTGGCCGCGGCCGTCGTGGTTGTCGCCGGAGCGCTGGCGTTCGCCGTCCTCTCCGGTGACGCCGAAGGTCCGGCGGTGCTGACTGTTTCGTCCTCCCCCGAACCAGAGGCAGGCACCGGGCCTGACCCGACCTCGGTCGAGGGAGCCGCCGCCGAGCGGTGGGAGACGTTCGTCGAGCCCAACTTCGGCTGGACGTGGGAACAGCCGGTGGCGTGGACCAGCCAGTCCCAGCGCGACTACTGCGGCGAGGGCGATCGCAGCGGCATCACTTCGACATTGGTCACCAACACGGAGCGCCGGTACTCCCATCCGTCGATGGACCCGCGGGAGCTGTACGAGTCCGGCTGTGATGCGGCCGCTCGTGGTTGGCTCCTTCCCGATCCTCTGCCCAGGGGATTCGTCGGTGTGGAGGTCGTTGCCCCTGGGGACATGGGGCCAGTCCCGCCGCCACGCCCAGACAGCGCCTTCCCGTTGGACGTTGGCGGTTTTGCCGAGGCACCCACAGACAGGGTGCCAGGCGGTACCAGCCGGACAATGTCCGTCGTTGTCGAACGTTGGAGCTACACGGTCACGCTCTACGAGGGCTCCGACGTGAGCGTCCAGGATCGTGCGGCGCTCGCTCGGCTGATCGGCTCGATCGAACCGACGGACCTGCCGCTAGCGGAGCCGATCACGTTCGGCTGGATGCCCGAGGGGGCACGAGCGCACGGGGGTCTGACGGACCCGACCGTTGCGCCCTACGCGAGCCTGGACTTCCCGGATGAGAACGGGACGAGTGACCCGGATCTGAGCCTCCAAGTCCGCCTCGATACTGCACAGCTGCCCCTGCAACTCCTGCGACTGGACCTCGATTCGCCAGAGCCGGTGAGCCCGCCCAACGTCGAGCGGGACGTGCCGGTGGAGCGAACGCGGATCAAGGTTCGCGGCGTTCCGGCCGTGCTGGACCACTGGGCGTACGGAGATGCCCGATACGTACGGGTCGCCTTCCTCGACTACGACACCCTCGCCGTCGAGGTCACCGCGCACGGGCTCTCGGACGACGACGTGCTCCGGATCGTCGAGGAGCTGGAGCTGGTGGCCGTCGGCGGGCCCTGACTGTGGCCCAGCGGTCCGCTCGGCGGCGCCCTACTCGTCGATGAGGGTGCCGTGGTTGTAGGCGTCGTAGGCGGCGAGGTCGAGGAAGCCGTGGCCCGAGTAGTTGAACAGGATCACCTTCTCCTCGCCGGTCTCCTTGGCGGCCAGGGCCTCGTCGATGGCGGCCCGGATGGCGTGGGCCGTCTCGGGGGCGGGGAGCTTGCCCTCGGTGCGGGCGAACAGGGTGGCGGCATCGAACACCTTGGACTGGGGGCACGCCACCGCCTCCATGCGGCCGGACTTCACCAGGGCCGACACGATCGGGCTGGCGCCGTGGTAGCGCAGGCCGCCGGCGTGGATGGACGGCGGCATGAACTGGGCGCCCAGGGTGTACATGGGCAGCAGCGGGGTGAGCCCGGCGGTGTCGCCGAAGTCGTAGTCGAACCGGCCATCGGTGAGCGTGGGGCACGACGTGGGCTCCACCGCCACCAGCCGCACGTCCTCGTCGTTCATGAACGGGAAGGCGATGCCGCCCAGGTTGGAGCCGCCGCCGCACGAGGCCAGCACCACGCTGGGCCCGTCCTCTCCGGCCATGGCGAGCTGCTCCTTGGCCTCCAGGCCGATCACCGTCTGGTGGAGCAGCACGTGGTTGAGCACCGACCCGAGGGCGTAGTGGGTGTCGGCCCGGCCGCCGGCGTCGGCCACGGCGTCGCTGATGGCCATGCCCAGCGAGCCGGGGCTGGACGGGTCGTCCACCGGCGAGGGCACGCACTCGGCGCCCCAGGTCTCCATGAGCATGCGGCGGTAGGGCTTGGCCTCGAAGGAGGTGCGGACCATGTACACCTTGCACTCGATGCCGACCTGGGCGGTGGCGAAGGCGAGCGACGTGCCCCACTGGCCGGCGCCGGTCTCGGTGGTGATGCGGGTGATGCCCTCGGCCTTGTTGTAGTACGCCTGCGCCACTGCGGTGTTGGGCTTGTGGGAGCCGGCGGGGCTCACCGACTCGTCCTTGAAGTAGATGCGGGCGGGCGTGCCCAGCTCCTGCTCCAGGCGCTCGGCGCGCACCAGCGGGGTGGGGCGCCACAGCTTGAGGATGTCGATCACGTCGCCGGGGATGTCGACCCACGGCGCCGTGGTCATCTCCTGTTCGATGAGCGCCATCGGGAACAGGGGCGCCAGGTCGTCGGGCCCCACCGGTTCCCTGGTGCCGGGGTGCAGCGGCGGCTGCATGGGCTCGGGCATGTGGGCCAGGGCGTTGAACCACGCCGTGGGCATCTGATCGGCAGTCAGGTCGAAGCGCATGGTCCGGAGCGTACGACCGCAAGGATTCCCGCGCCGGCTGACCCGGTGGCGGCTTTCAGGACGGGAGGCGGTCCCAGTAGGTGCCGTCGAGCATGGCCCGCAGGGTGGCCCGGTGCATGATCATCTCGTCGGGGTCGGTGGGGCGCACCGCGTCGCCGAACAGCACGGCCCGCTCGGTGACCCGCCGCATGATCACGCCGTGGCGCATGGCGGCGTAGGCCTGGTACCAGCGCAGGTCGCTCACCTCGCGTCCGGTTTGCTCGCGGTAGAGGTGGGTGACCGTGCCCGCGGTGAGGAAGTCGGGCAGGCCGGCCACGCCCAGTTCTTCGGCCAGGTCCTGGAAGAAGCGGTGGAGGTAGGTCATCCACCCCAGGTCGACCTCGGGCGGCGCCACCGCGGCCATCTCCCAGTCGAGGACGGCGGTGACCTCGAAGTCCTCGAAGAGCATGTTGCCGATGCGGGCGTCGCCCCACGACAGGCGGGCCTCGGTGGTGGTCGGGCAGGTGTCGCGGAGCCAGGCGAAGCACTCGTCGAGCAGCGGTGAGCGCTCGCCCTCGGTGGTCCATTCCCGGTACTGGTCCCACCAGTCGAGGTGGCGGGCCAGCGCGGTGTCGCCGGCGACCGGCCGGGTGAGGTCGTGGTGGTCGAGGAAGGACAGGTCGTGGGTGGCGGTGGTGATGGAGTGGACGGCGCCGACGGCGGCCACCGAGGTCCGTTCGATGCGGGCCCGGTCCTCGGTGCTGCCATCGGTGACCCAGCAGTCGCCGAAGGTGTACGGGAGGATGTCGGGCGGCACGATGCCGTCGACCCGGCCCATCACCAGGAACGGCGCCCCCACCACCTGGGGATCGGGTTCGAACCAGAGGGTGGGCGGCACGGGGGCGCTCGTGGCCTCACCCACCAGGCGCATCACCTCGAACTGCATGCCCAGCTCGTAGCTCGGGAACACCGGCAACTTGTCGAGCTCGGGTTCGATGCGGGCCACGCACCGGCGTTCGACCGAGGTCCCGTCCTCCACGGTGGTGACGGTGAAGAGCAGCGTCTCCGACGACATGCCGTTGCTGGCGGGGCTGGTGACGTCGCTCACCTCGGGGCTCGAGTCGGGGTCGAGGACGGTGGCGAGCCACGCCTCGATCCGCTTGGCGAGGTCGTCGAGGTCTCGGGTGGAGGTGGTGAGCCCACCCTCGGGGTCGGTGAGTTCCACGGGGTCCCCTCCCGTCGTCTGCGGGGACGTGGTCCCCGTCGGGCCGGAGCATCCGGCGGAACGGAGGGTAGCCACCTACGGGATGCGGCGGATAGGGCCGTCTCCCGGTTGCACTGCTCGCCCCGTCGGGGGTCGTCACGGCCCGGGGAGGATCCAGTCCTTGGCCCAGAGGGTGCGGGGTTCGGCGGCGAGGTCGACGGTGGGGTCGATCCAGCGGCGCGCCGGGCGGCCGTTGAACGACAGCCAGGCGTCGACCCGCACCTCGACGCGGTGGCCGCGGGCCGCCTCCTCGTCCCGGATCGCCCGGGCGGCCTGTTGGATCAGATCGGGCTCACCGCTCATCACCCGGATCTGGTTCGGCGTGTACAGGGCCTCGGCATCAGCGGTCCAGGTGCGGCCGCTGGTCGGTTCGGACACGACGAAGGTGACCGACCCGCTGCGCTCCACCAACAACACGTTCCACCCGAACCGGTAGCCCTCGGTGGTCCAGCGGTGGTCGCCCGGATAGGCCAGGTGGCGCAGCGGCAAGGCCACCTGCACCGCCACCCAGCAGGCGGCCGCGCCCAGCACCAGGGGTCGGACCCGGCGGGGCGGTGCCGCCGACACCGGCGGTGCGGGCGCGGTGGTGGGCGGGTGGGCGGAGGCGACGGGTGCGGCCTCGTCCGTGCCGTCGGCCTCGGGGTGGCGGGCCAGCAGAGCCCGGGCCCCACGACGGGCCCGCACCGGCCAGTCGGGCTCCCAGAACACGGTGGACACGGCGATCATCAGCCACGGGAACACCCCGATGGGGAACAGGACCCAGGTGGCCACGTGGAACCCCACCAGCGCCACCCAGGCGAACGGACGGCTGCGGCGCCACAGCAACCCGGCGACCACGAGGCAGTCGTACCCGGCCCCCGCCACGGCCAGCAGGTGGGCGGTTGCCGGCTCCGCCAGCAGGGGGCCCACGACCGGCAGGTCGGCGCGCGCCGGCAACCACAGCTCGAGCGGCAGGGCGTGGACCAGCCAGTCGGGCTGCAGCTTGGCCAGGCCGGCGAAGCAGTAGACGACGGCCACCTGGAACCGGATCAGCCAGACCCAGCCGGCGGCCACCTGCGGCCGGCCGTCGAGTGGGGCGACCACGGCCAGCACGGCCAGCAGCGTCACGAACCAGTAGTGGTTGAGGTAGGTGGTGGCGTCGATGGCCTCGATCCACCCGAACGTGACCACCAGGAGCGCGGCGAACCAGCGGTGGGCCCGACCCGTGATCAGCCCGATCCCGGCCACGGCCACGCCGAGCAGCAGCAGGCGGATGCCCAGCGGCCCGGGCTGGGGCACCCAGTCGAGGCCCAGGTAGGTGAACCGGTGGCGGGGCCGGCTGTAGAGGCTGTCGGCCCACCCGTACGTGAGTGTTCGGGCCGCGCTGGCCAGCACCACCACGCCCAGGGCCACCCGCACCACCACCAGCGACGCTCCCGACACCGGGGCCGCGGCCCGCTCGGCCCAGGTCGGTGGCCGTCCGGACGGGCCGGTGGCGTGGTGATTCGTGGGTCGCGCCCGCACGTTGTAAGGTTAGCTTTACGTTCTATGGAAACCCAGCGATCAGGAGTGCAGGCATGAGGGTGAACCGTCTCGGTCGGGTGTTGGTGGCGGGGCTCGTCCTGTCGGTCGCCGGCTCCGCCTGCTCGGGCAGCGACGACGACGCTGACGGGGGCGCCTCCTCCACCACCGTGGTCGGGTCGTCCACCACGGCGTCCACCGGCCCGGCGTTGGCCCTCACCGCGGCCGACGCCTCGGCCGCCGCCACCACCTACGCCGACGTGGTGTTCGCCTCCTACCGGGACACCGTCGCCGCCACCACCGAGATGCAGACGTCGATCCGGGCGTTCACCACCACGCCCAGCGAGGCCACCCTGGCCGCCGCCCGCCAGACCTGGGTCCGGGCACGCGAGCTGTACGGGCCCACCGAGGTGTTCCGCTTCTACGACGGCCCGATCGATGCGCCCGAGACCGGACCCGAGGGTCGGATCAACGCCTGGCCGCTCGACGAGTCCTACATCGACTACACGGCCGAGACCCCCGAGAGCGGCATCGTGAACGACGTGGCCGGCGTGCCCGACATCACCACCGAGGTGCTGGTGGCGGCCAACGAGCAGGGCGGCGAGACCAACATCTCCACCGGCTGGCACGCCATCGAGTTCCTGCTCTGGGGCCAAGACACCGACCCCGAGGGCCCCGGGGCCCGCCCGGCCACCGACTACGCCACCGCCCCCAACGCGGCCCGCCGGGCCACGTACCTCAACCTCCTGGCCGACCTCCTGGTGGCCGACCTCACCTCGGTTCGAGACCAGTGGAACCCCGAGGGCGGCCCCTACCGCGCCGAGTTCCTCGCCGATCCCACCCTGGCCGTGCAGCACATCCTGCGGGGCATGGGGGCGCTGTCGTCGGGTGAGCTCGCCGGCGAGCGCATGGCCGTGCCCTACGAGACCAAGGAGCAGGAAGACGAGCACTCCTGCTTCTCCGACAACACCCTCAACGACATCATCGGCAACGCCCGGGGCGTACGCCTGGCCTACACCGCCGAGTACGAGGGCGTGCAGGGTGACTCGTTGTCCGCGGTGGTGGCCCGCCTGGCCCCCGAGGTCGACGCCGACCTGCGCAAGCAGCTCGACAACAACGTGGCCGCCGCCGAGGCCCTGCCCGGACCGTTCGACCAGATGATCCAGCGGGACGACGACGATCCCGGTCGGGTGGAGCTGCTGGCCCTGGTGGAGGACCTCCAGGACCAGGGCGACGCCATCGCCGCCCTGGCCTCGTCGCTCGGGCTCGACATCAGCATCGAGATCTGACCGATCGCGTCGTCCCGGTGGGCATGAGCTGATGTCGACCCTGCGCAGGATCCGGTCGCCCCTCGGCGCGCCGCGGGGCCGGGCCGGTTTCGTGGACCCGGCCCGGCGGACGCCGACCCTGGTGGCCCTGGCGTTGCCGGGCCTGGCGCTGTGGGGTCTGCTGGTCGCCGGGTGCAGCAGCGAACCCGACCCCTCCGCCGTCCCCACCAGCTCCACCCGGGTGCTCACCAGCGAGGAGCTGGCGCGGTCGGGGGGTGCCGCCACCGTGTTCAATGACGGCGCCGGTGCGTTCGAACAGCCGGTCCCCGGTCTGAGCAGCCGGGACCGCCGCACCTTCGCGGTGGGCAACAGCCTCTTCAACCAGAACTGGGTCACCGCGCCGTCGTCCACCACCGGACGAGACGGGCTGGGCCCGCTCTTCAACGCCCAGTCCTGTTCCTCGTGCCACTTCCGCGACGGCCGGGGTCAGCCCCCGGCCACGCTCGATGACCCGGTGCGGGGCCTGCTGGTCCGGCTGAGCGTGCTCGACGAGGAGGGTGACCCCGTGTCCCACCCCGAGTTGGGCGACCAGTTCCAGGACCGGGCGGTGCAGGGCCTGGACCCCGAGGGCAGCGTGCGCATCACCACCACCGAGCAGCCCGGCACGTTCGCCGACGGCACGGCGTACTCGCTGGCCGTGCCCCGCTACGAGCTGGTCGACCAGTCCGGTGAGCCGGTGGACGACGTGCTGGTGTCGCCGCGGGTGGCGCCCCCGGTCTTCGGCGTCGGCCTGCTGGAGGGCATCGAGGGCGATTCGATCGTGGCGGCCGAGGACCCCGACGACGCCGACGGCGACGGCATCTCGGGCCGGGCCCACTGGGTGACCGGAGCCGACGGCCAACGGGTGTTGGGCCGCTTCGGCTGGAAGGCGGCGGTGCCGACGGTCGAGGCCCAGAACGCCGGCGCCTTCAACGGCGACATCGGGGTCACGTCGGCCCTGCACCCCGACCAACCCTGCACCGAGGCCCAGGCGGGCTGCCGGGACCGACCCGACGGCGGAAGCCCCGAGCTGGCCGACGACAAGCTGGCCACCGTCACCTTCTACACGCGCACCCTGGCCGTGCCGGCCCGGCGACAGGTCCGCCGACCGGCCACCGACCGCGGCGAAGCCGTGTTCGCCCGTCTGGGGTGTGCGTCGTGCCACACCCCTGAGCAGCGGTCGGGCCCGTCGGAGGTGACGGCGCTGTCCGAGCAGACCTTCCGGCCCTACACCGACCTGCTGCTCCACGACATGGGTCCGGCCCTGGCCGACGACCGCCCCGACCGCGACGCCTCGGGATCGGAGTGGCGCACGCCTCCGCTCTGGGGCGTCGGCCTGGTGCCGGTGGTGAACGACCACACGCGCTACCTGCACGACGGGCGGGCCCGAAACCTCGCCGAGGCGGTCCTGTGGCACGGTGGGGAGGCCGAGGCGGCCCAGCGCCGCTTCACCGAACTGCCCGCCGCCGACCGGCGGGCCCTGTTGGACTTCCTGGAGTCGTTGTGAGACCTGTGACCTCTGCCCGGCGGGTGTCGGCGCTGGTGCTGACCGTCGCCCTCGCCGCCGGCACCGTCGTCGGCTGCTCCGGCGACGACGACCCGACCGGGACGGGCGGGTCGCAGCCGGCCACCACCGTGCCCCAGGCCGACACCGGCGAGGTGTTGGCGGCGGTGGTCGACGGCGTGATCACCCCGGGGTACGTCCGCCTCACCGTGTCGCTGCGGGAGTGGGCCGACGCCCTGGGTGCGCTGTGCACCAACCCGGGCACCGACCCCCTGGAGCGGGCCCGGCAGCTCTGGCGGGAGTCGGTCACCGCTTACGAGTCCACGGTGGCGTACGAGGTGGGACCCGCCATGGATCTGCGGCTCATGAGCGATGTGGGCTTCGCCCCGCGGGTGGCGTCGATCGATGCCCTGCTCGCGGGGGTCGACCCGGTCGACGTGGCCACCATCGCCGATCGCGGGGCCAACGTG
>WBZL01001688.1_pt1 | contig 22584 bp, 24 predicted proteins | sample 5204291 | NCBI WGS metagenome assembly WBZL01 (sample SAMN12344345, study PRJNA552823) | activated sludge metagenome | biome: Activated sludge suspended growth; feature: Nitrification reactor; material: Wastewater; isolation source: activated sludge from nitrification reactor of wastewater...
GCCAACCCGTCGAGGTGGCCAGCACGCAGCGGTTCTTCACCGGTGGGTGGCGCCGCGCCGTCGAAGTCCGCGACCGCGTCTGCCAACACCCCACCTGCGACATCACCGCCGAGTACTGCCAGGTCGACCACATCATCGAACACGCCGACGGCGGCCCCACCTCGGTGGCCAACGGTCGGCTGCTGTGCCCCCAACACAACCACCAGCGCCCCGGCCGCAAACCACCACCGGCCAGTCGCCGAGACCGGGGCGATGGCGGCAGCGGGTCCGGCGAGGGCAACGCAGAGCGTGGCGACGACGGAGACCCCGACCAACCCTGACCCGGGTTGCGGGTCCCTCGCGGCGGCTCGACCGGCCTGGCGGGAAAGGTCCCGGGCGGGGCCGAGCGCTGTCAGGTCGACGGATGGCCTGAACGAGGCTGGTCCGCCCGATGGGGGCCGGCAACGTGTGGGTTCGGCGGGCTTCGAGTGCTCCGGTGCGCCGTCGGTAGCATCGGCTGCGTGTCGACGCCTGCCCGCTACCGGTGCACGTCGTGCGGGAACCTGACCCGCTTCGACGTCACCACCTCCCGCCGCACCCGTGCCTACCACCACTACACGGTGGGCGGAGACCTCACGGTCGAGGACGAACAGGTGCTCGACGAGTCGGTGGAGTCGGTGGAGTGCCGGTGGTGCGGCTCGGCCGGCCGGGTCGAGGCCGTCGAGGCGGGCGACGTCGGCGAGGCCGCGGCCGCCCAGGGGCCCCAGCAGGAGTAGGGCCCACCCCATCGCCGCCGACCCCGCCGCCGACCCGACTCCCGGGCCCGCCTTCGACCCCCGGCTGCTTCGAGAGGCCTGCCTGCTGGCCCTGCGCGTGGCGGCCGAGGGCGAGGTGGCCGAGCCGCGGGTGCCGTCGCCGTCGGCCGTGCGGCCGCTGTTCGGGTTCACCCGCCTGTCGGCCGCGGCCTACGGAAGGCTCCGGGGTGCGATGGACGACGACCCCGCCTTCCGCGAGCGGGTGGCCGAGGTCGCCGACGAAGCCGTGGTCGGCCGGGCCGGCTGGCTGTGGCTGACGCGTCCCGAGGGCTGGGAATCCGACCCTGCCTTCGCCGAGGCACCCCCGGCGACGGGTGGACGGGCCAAGGGCCGCGGCGGCAAGGGCCGTGGCGCCAAGGGTCGTGGCGACGACGCCGAGTCCGGGCCGGACTCGAAGCTCGACGCCAAGCTGGCTCGGGCCCGCGAACAGGCTGAACGGGCCGACGAGGCCCGCCGCCGGGCCCAGGAGCAGCGGGCCGACGCAATCGCCGAGCTCGACCGGGTGTCGGCCGACCGCGACGCGCTGCAGGCGCGGGTCGACGGGTTGGAGACCGAGCGCAACACGGCGGTCCGCACCCAGAAGGCGCTGGAGGCGGATCTGGCCCAGGTGCGTCGAGACCTCAAGCTCGCCCGGGAAGCCGCCCGCCAGGCCGAAGCCGAACTGCTCGCCCGACCGGAGCCGACCGCCGCGCCGGCCCAGTCGGCTGGGGGTGCCGGGTCGGCGGCCGGCGCGGCGGCCGGCGCGGCGCCTGGTGGCCGTGGCGTCGGCGGAATCGCTGCCGGTGGACCCGGCCCGGGTGGGTCTGATCGTGGTGGGACCGGCCGTGGCGGGTCTGGTTCTGGTGGGTCTGGTTCTGGTGGTCCGGGGTCCGGTGGCGCGGGGTCCGGTGGCGCGGGAGCGAACGCCATGTCTGGTGGCTGGGACCGTGACCACCGCGGTTCCCCGGACCTCGACGCGGTGGCGGCTCGGGCGGCGGTGTCGGCGGCAGCCACGGCCGCGGCCGAGATGGCCCGTGCTCTGGAGGCGGCCGCCGCGGCGCTCGGGCCAGCGCCAACCCCGGAGCCCGGGACCCAGGACGGCCCGTCCGGCTCGTCCGGCTCGTCCGGCTCGCGTGGCGCCTCGGGCTCGACCCGGCCGGCGGCGCGACGGGCCACGGGGCGTGACCGCCGCACCGGACGGCAGCGCCGCCGTCAGCCCTCGCTGCCGCCGGGCCTGTTCGCCGACTCGCCCGAGGCCCGGCGCCACCTGGTGGGCGATCCCGCGGTGCTCGTGGTGGTCGACGGCTACAACCTGGCGCGGGAGGCGTGGAGCGGGCTGACCCCCGAGGAGGAACGGCGCCGCATCGTGGCGCTGCTGGAGGAGGTCACCCACCGGTCCGGGGCGCCCGTCACCGTGGTGTTCGACGGCGACGACTCGGCGGTGGCCCCGGCGGCCAGCCGGGTGGTGCGGGTCCGGTTCTCGGCGAGCGGCGTCACCGCCGACGACGACATCGCCGCCCTGTTGACCACCGTCCCCGCCGACCAACCGGTGCTGGTGGTCTCCACCGACCGCGAGGTGGCCGACGACGCCCGCGCCCAGGGCGCCATGGTCCTCTCCAGCGCCGAGTTCCTCGCCGCCATCGGCCGCTGACCCCACCGTCGGCCGCTGAGCCCACCGTCGGGCGGGTCTAGCCTGCGCGGGTGCGAGCCATGTGGCGGTGGGTGATCGTGGTCCTAGGCCGACCTTGGGTGTTCTGGCCGTGTCTGGCCGTGGCGGCGCTGCTCAACCGCGGACCCGACCTCCACGAATCGCCCTGGCTCTGGGCTGCGGCTGTGCTCGCCGCCGGACCGGGGCTCGGTCTGGCCATCCATCGGTTCGCCGCGCGATCCACGCCGACGCAACCTCGCGGGCCCTTGCGCCGCTAACCGCTGATCGTTGGCAGCTGGCACACCTCCGAGGCGCCGAGGGAAGCGGATCTGATGCTGCCAACCTGTGGCTGGCCGTCGGGTGGTGGCGGGCGTGGCGGCGTGCGCGGTGGCTTCGTTGTCATACCCCCTGGGGAGGATGGGTCCTGTCGCCAACGGCCTTGCCGTCCGCCTTCCCCGGAGCGCCTCCCGATGACCAAGGACATGACCAATGACATCACCAATGACATGACCAACGACTCGACCGACGTCCCGTTGCTGATCGACTGCAACGACTGCGTGCTGCACGACTCGGCGGCGTGCGCGGACTGCGTGGTCACGTTCATCTGCCGGACCGACGCCACCAGCCCGGTGGTGGTCGACCTGGCCGAGGTGCGCGCCATCAAGCTGTTCGACACCGCCGGGCTGGTGCCGCCACTCCGTCACCGCCCCGGCACCACCGACCTCACCGGGACCTGACCGGCGGGGGTGGCGCTGCGAGGATGGGGGCATGGCCGCCGTCCCCAGCCTCGAGGAGCTCCGGGCCCTGGCACTCGGCGCCGGGCTGCAGCACCTGGGGTGCACCGACGCCGCACCCTTGACCGAGGCCCGCGAGGCCCTGGAGGAGCGCAAGGCCCAGGGGCTCAACGGGTCCATGCAGTTCACCTACAGGAACCCGGCACGCTCCACCGACCCGCAGGCCACCCTGCCGGGGGCCCGGTCGATCCTGGTGGGCGCCCGCTCCTACCACCGCCACCAGCCGCCCGCCCCTGACGGGGTCGGGCCGGTGGCCCGGGTGGCCCGCTACGTGTGGGCCGACGACCACGACGTGCTGGTGGCGGGGCTCGAGACGGTGGCCGCCGCGCTGAAGGCCGCCGGCTGGCGGGCCTGCGTGGTGTCGGACCAGAACCACCTGGTGGACCGGGGCGTGGCCCACCGGGCCGGTCTGGGCTGGTTCGGCAAGAACGCCAACCTGCTGATCCCCGGGGCCGGGAGCTGGTTCATCCTGGGGTCGGTCCTCACCGACGCCCCGGTCAGCGAGGTCGCGACCGCCCCCGTGCCCGACGGGTGCGGCACCTGCTCGCGGTGCGTGCCGGCCTGCCCCACCGGGGCCATCGTGGCCCCCGGGGTGGTCGACGCCCGGCGCTGTCTGGCCTGGTCGCTCCAGACCACGGGCCCGTTTCCGGTGGACCACCGGGTGGCTCTGGGCGACCGCATCTACGGGTGCGACGAGTGCCAGGAGGTCTGCCCACCCAACCGGCTGGAGGTGCGCCGGGCGGCCCCGGGTGGTCGGAGCCACCTCGACCACCTGGACCAGATCGGCGACCCCGACCGGGCGTGGGTGGCGGTGCTCGACCTCCTGGAGTCGAGCGACGACGAGATCATGGCGGCCCACGGGCGGTGGTACGTGCCCGAGCGGGACCCCCGGTACCTGCGCCGCAACGCCCTGGTGGTCCTGGGCAACCTCGCGGTCGGTGCGGTCGGTGCGGTCGGTGCGGTCGATGCTGGCGAAGCCGAACCTGTCGAACCTGAACCTGTCGAACCTGAACCTGTCGAACCTGAACCTGTCGAACCTGAACGTGTCGAACCTCGGGTGCGGGCTGTGTTGTCGCGGTGTCTCGCCGACGACGATGCGCTGGTGCGGGCCCACGCGGTCTGGAGCGCCCGACGCCTCGGGTGCGACGATCTGCTGGTGGACCTGGCCGACGACCCCGACCCGTTGGTGCGCGAGGAGTTGGCGCGGCTGGTCCCGCCCCGCTCTCCCCGCCGGCCCGCGGCCGACACGACCGGGGCCTACAGGATGCCCGACGGTGTGATGCCCGACGGTTGGATGCCCGACGGTGGGATGACCGCCAACGGGACGACGAGCGGTGAATCGACCGCCGACGGGGTCGTTGCCGCCCCGTGAAGCACCTGCTGGTCACCAACGACTTTCCGCCCAAGATCGGCGGCATCCAGTCGTACCTCTGGGAGCTGTGGCGGCGGCTCCCGGCGGATGACGCCACCGTGCTCACCACGGCGTACCCCGGCGCAGAGGCGTTCGACCGGGCGGCGGGGTTCCGCATCGACCGGGTGCCCGACCGGGTGCTGCTGCCCCGGGCGGCGCTCCGGGACCGCATCGACGCGCTGGCGGCCGAGGTGGACGCCGACCTGGTGCTGCTGGACCCGGCCCTGCCGGTGGGCCATCTGGGTCCGGACCTGGCTCGGCCCTACGGGGTGATCCTCCACGGTGCCGAGATCACCGTGCCCGGCCGCGTACCCGGGCCGCGCCACGTGCTCGGCCGGGTGCTGCGGGGCGCGTCGGTGGTGGTGGCCGCGGGCTCGTACCCGGCGGCGGAGGGGGAGCGGGCCGCGGGCCGGCCGCTGCCGGTGCTGTCGGTGCCGCCCGGGGTGGACACCGACCGGTTCGTGCCGATCGACGACGAGCGCCGAGGCGCCACCCGCCGGGCGTTCGGGGTGGCCGCCGATGCCGATCTGGTGGTGTCGGTGAGCCGGCTGGTGCCCCGCAAGGGCATGGACGTGCTCATCCGGGCCGCCGCCCGCCTCCGCACCCACCACCCCAGGCTGGAGGTGGTGATCGGCGGCTCGGGTCGGGACCGCCGGCGCCTGGCCCGGCTGGTGGCCTCGCTGGACGCCCCGGTCCGCCTGCTGGGCCGGGTGGACGATGCCGACCTGCCGATGCTCTACGCCAGCGCCGACGTGTTCGTGATGAACTGCCGCAACCGCTGGCTCGGTCTCGAGCAGGAGGGCTTCGGCATCGTGTTTCTGGAGGCGGCCGCCTGCGGGGTGCCCCAGATCGCCGGGAACAGCGGGGGGGCGGCCGAGGCGGTGGCGCACGGGGTGACCGGCCTGGTCACCCACGATCCCGGGTCGGTCGACGACCTCGCCGACGCCCTGGCCACCCTGCTCGCCGATCCCGAGGCCCGCCGGCAGATGGGCAAGGCGGGTCGCGAGCGGGCCGTGGCCGAGTTCTCCTACGACGTGCTTGCCTCCCGCCTGCACGACGGTCTCCAGCAGTGGGAGCCGACCCGATGAGCCCAGAAGCGATGAGCCCCGACCAGCCCGACCAGCCCGATCAGCCCGATCAGCCCGATCAGCCCGATCAGCCCGACCGGCCCGGGCCCGACCCGGCGACCGGAGTCGCAGACCAGTCGGATGACCGCGCGCCCACGGCCGGGCTGCCGATCGTGCGGGCCGACCAGATCGGCACGGTCGCGCTGGCCGTGGCCACGCTGCTGGCCTCGGTGGTCGACGCCGACGCGGCGCAGGCGGCCTACCTGGTGGTGTGCTCGGTCCTCTTCGTGGGCGGCTGCGTGGCCTTCGCGGTGGGGTTCCTGCGGGCCGCGGGCCGGAGCCGCACCGAGGTGATCGACCTGGCCGGGCTCTTCTACCTCACCGGCGCGGCCCCGCGGCCGGTGCGACGCATGCTCCTCGGGCTGTGGTTCGCCCAGATCGCGGTGGCCACCGCCAGCGTGGCGGTCACCCACCCGCCCTTCGCGGTGATGGCGCCGATCTGGGGGATAGGCGTGCTCACCCTCTGGTCCAGCCGGCACGGATCCTTCCCATCCCGCTGAGGAGCCGTGCTGCAGGGCGGGCGGCGTGGTGCCGACCGGTCTGGGGCAGAATGGCCCCATGGCAGACCGGGTCATCGAGCACACCACCATCGCCGCCTCCCCCGACGCGGTCCGGGCGGTACTCCTCGACTTCGAGCGGTACCCCGACTGGGCCCCCGACCTGAAGGACGTGGAGGTGCTGGAGGTCGACGACGCGGGACGGGGCACCTCGGTGCGGTTCCGGGCGGCCGGGTTCGGCAAGTCCACCAGCTACACCCTCGCCTACGACCACACCGACCCCAACGTGATCGCCTGGACCCTCACCGAGGGCGACATCACCCGCAAGCTCGACGGCTTCTACGAACTGCTCGAGGGCGACGAGCCCGGTTCCACCGAGGTCACCTACCAACTCGAGGCCGACCTCATCGTGCCCATCCCGGGGTTCATCAAGCGCCGCACCCAGGGCCGCATCATGCACACCGCGCTACGCGAGCTCAAGGCCCGCGCCGAGCGGTCCGGCCAGTGAGGGTCCTCCTCTTCACCGGCAAGGGCGGGGTGGGCAAGACCACCACCGCCGCCGCCACCGCGCTGCGCTGCGCCGACGCCGGCCTGCGCACCATCGTCCTCAGCACCGATCCGGCCCACTCGCTGGCCGACGCCTTCGACGTGGACCTGGCCGACCACCCGGTGGAGGTGGTGCCGGGTCTGTTCGGCCAGCAGCTCGACACCCAGGCCCGCATGGAGGACACCTGGGTGGAGATCCAGGCCTGGTTGCTCGACGTGTTCGAGTGGGCGGGCGTGGCGGCCATCGAGGCCGAGGAGCTCTCGGTCATCCCCGGGCTCGACGAGATCTTCAGCCTCAGCGACATCAAGACCTACGCCGACAGCGGCGAGTGGGACGTGGTGGTGGTGGACTGCGCGCCCACGGCCGAGACCCTGCGGCTGCTGTCGCTGCCCGAGGTGCTCCGCTGGTACATGGACCGGGTGTTCCCCATGAGTCGGCGGCTGAACAAGGTGGTGTCGCCGATCCTCGGCCGGGTGGCCGGTCTGCCCACGCCCGGCGACGAGGTCTTCGGGTCCGCGTCACGCTTCTACGACCGCCTCGACGGGGTCCGCGAGCTGCTCTGCGACACCAACCGCACCAGCGTGCGGCTGGTGGTGAACCCCGAGAAGCTGGTGGTGGCCGAGGCCCGCCGCACCCACACCTACCTGTCGCTGTTCGGGTACCGCGTCGACGCGGTGGTGGCCAACCGCCTCCTGCCCGAGGCCGTCACGGATCCCTGGTTCCAGGAGTGGAAGGCGCGTCACGCCGAGCACCTGGCCACCATCGAAGAGGGGTTCGCCCCGCTGCCGATCCTGCGGGCCGAGCTCGCCCCCACCGAGCTGGTGGGGGTCGAGGCGCTGCGCGGGTTCGCCGAGGGGTTGTATGGCGACACCGACCCGGCGGCGCTGCTGCACGAGGGCGAGCCGGTCGAGGTGGTCCGCAAGGGCACCGGGTTCGAGCTGGTGATGGAGCTGCCCTTCGCCGACCGCGACGACCTGGAGCTGGGCCGGCGCGACGATGAGCTGCTCATCCGCGTGGGCAGCTACCGACGGGCGATGCTGCTGCCCGACTCGCTGCGACGGCGCCCGGTGGGGGCGGCCAGCCTGCGCGACGGCAAGCTGCGGGTCACCTTCGCCGGCGACGCGGGTTCGGCCCGTGGGGCCGCCGTCGGTGGCGCTCGTCGGGGCGCCCGGCGGACCGGTTCGGGGGCCCGGTGATCCGCGGCGACGGCCCCGGCGCCGGCTCCGACGACGGCCCCGACGCCGGTTCAGGCGGCGCCTCTGGTCGCGCTGACGGCTGGGATGACGACTGGGACGACGACTGGAATGACCAGTGGACCGACGAGTGGGGCGGTGACCCGGGCGGCGACCGCGATGAGCGGTCCCGGCCCGGGCTCGACGATCCGCGGGTCGCCGCTGGGATCGAACACCTGCAGCGAGCGGCCCGGGAGGTGATCGCGGCGTCCCGCGCGCTGCTCGACGCCGCCGAGGACCTGGTCGACCAGCCCGATGGCATCACCCGCCTGGCGGGCGTGGTGGCCGACCTCGGCGACCTGGCCGGCCGTACCGTGCGGGCCGCCGCCGGTGGTGCGGCACCCCCCGGCCGACCCCGGCCGGGCACCCACGGAACCGACGACCCCGACGACGACCCGCCGGTGCAACGGATACCGGTGTCCTGAGCACGACGACACCCGCCACGGCCACCGCCACCGCCACCGCCACCGCCCGGGCTCGCGCCCGCCGCTGGCCAGCAGGGTTCCAGCAGGCACGCAGCCGACCAGCCGACAACCAGACGACCGACGAGACGGAGCAGGACGACACGATGGGGAGGACTCCGGTGCACGGGAACGACGCGATGGTGCGCCGATGAAGGTGCTGCACCTGCACGGGGGCACCTCGGCCGACGTGGAGGTGTCGTTGCACCCCCAGGTCACGGTGGTCCGGGGTCTCCACGATCCGGCCCGGCAGTGGTGCATCGACACCCTGGGTCACCTGGCGGTGGGCCGCGCTGCCGAGGCCTCGGGTGAGTTGGAGGCGTCGGGTATCCGCTTCCCGCTCACCGACACTGCGCTGTCCACGCTGGGTCTGGTGGTGGCCCACGACGCGGTGGTGGTCGCCGCCGACCTGCGCCCGGCCCCGGTGGCCACCGCAGCCGTCGGGCCGGCCGCGCTGGGCACGGGCTACGTGGCCGAGCTGGGGCCTGGGCCCATGGCGGCGGGCCAGCTCGGTCCGGGCCGCGATCCCGACGGTCGCCTCGCCCCGGCCCTCGCCCCCGTCCTCGCCGCCGAGCCGGAACCGGAGCCGGAGCCGGAGCCGGAGCCGGAGCCGGAACCGGAACCGGATGGCGTCCAGGCGGTGATCGATCGCCGCCTGGCCGCCCTCCGTCAACGGCGGCTGGAGCTGCACCGACTCGCCGAGACCCTTCCCCCGGTCGACGTCACCGGCGTGGCGCGAGCGTTGGAGGAGCTCGAGCAGGTGCCGCCCGGCACGCCGGTGGCGGGCGCGGCGGAGCTCGCCGACCGATGGCGAGATCTGCAGCGGGAGCACAACGCCATCGAGCTGGGCACCACGTCCGAGGAGCGGGCGGCCATGGCCGAGCTGCTCCGGGCCGAGCTTGCAGTGGCGGAGGCCGAGGCCGTGCTCCGCCAACCCCAGCTCACGCCCGAGCAGATCCGGCGGATCGAGGCCGCGCACGCCGACTACGTGGAGGCCAGCGACAAGGTCGAACGCCGCTTCGGCGGGGGCCGGGCCCGCAAGCTCCTGGCCGACGCCGAGGCCGAGGAGGCGCGGGTTCTGGCCCGCTTCGGCTTCGACTCGTGGGTCGACTACATGCTCAGCACCTCCAAGCGGGCCGCCGATCCGGAGATGCGCCGGGAGCGGGCCGATCTGGAGGAGGCCCGCAAAGAGGTTGCGCACTGCACCGGCGAGCTCGACGCCATTCCTGGGGCCGTGGCCCGGCGCCGGCGCCGGGCGGAGTTGAGCACCCGCCAGGACGAGCTGAGCACCGAGGTGGCGGCGATGCTGGGCCACCAGCCGGTGGGCGCCGACGTGGAGGACGAGTTGCGCAACCTGTGCATCGAATCGGACCGCTCGCGTGAACGAGATCGCCTGGTCGCCGCCCTCCGCGCCGTCGACGTCGATCCGGGGCCCGATCCGGTCGAGGTGGACGACGCCGTGGCGGCCGCTCATCGCTTTCTCGACACGGCGGCCCACGACGGGCGTCGCCGAGAAGATCTGGTGGCGGCCGTGGCCGCCCTCGACGTGCACCTCGACGCGCTCGCCGAAGCCCGGGCCGAGGGTGGGCCGGACCTGCCCGATCTGCCGCCGCTGCCCGACATGGCCGAGCCGCCCGTGGGCCTGCTCGACCTGGTGGCCGACACCCATGTGCACGCGGTGCCCCAGGGTCCCCCCGTGGCCCTGCCGCCGGACCTCGTGGTGACGGTGGAGGAGCCCGCGCCGCCTGGCAACGGCTTGCCGGTCGACCCCCGGGACCTGGCGGAGGCCGACGCCTTCACCGACGAATCACCCGAGTGGCTCGACCGGGCCACCGCCTGGTCGGTGGGGCCTGACCCCGTGTCGCTCGCCTCCACCGACCCGGTCGCGGGACAGGGGCTCGAGGGGTCCGACCCCGCCGACGTCGCCGACCCCGCTGACACTGCTGACACCGCTGACGACCAGTCCGGCGCGGTTGAAACCGCCGACGACCTGGCCGATGGCGGGGAGCTGGCGGCTCCGGCATCGGCCGGCGTCGGTCCGCCCGTCGTGGAGCCGGACCCCGTCGACCGCCATGCCGTGGTCGACGACGTCATCTGGCGGGCCATGGCCCGCATCGCCGACTGCCGGGCCGATGGTCCGGCCGGTCACCTCCCGGTGGTGTTCGACGACCCGTTCGGTGACCTGGACGCCGACGAGGTGGTGGAGGTGCTCTCCCGGCTTTCCCGGCTCACCGACCTCGTGCAGCTCGTGATCGTCAGCGACCGGCCCGAGATCGCCGCCTGGGCCCACGACCTGGGTCGCGAGCACGCGCTGGTGGTGGGGTAGTCCGTGGTCGACCTGGTGTGCGGGCTCGACCTGGGGGGCACCAAGCTGCTGGCGCTGGTGGCGGACCCCGCAGACGTGGGCGCGTCCGAACCGGTGGCCGTGATCAAGGTGCCCCGACCGGCGTCCGACGTGGTCGCCGGGTTGGCTGAAACGGCCCGCACGGTCATCGAGCAGGCGGAGGCTGCCGCTCCGGGCCGGCGGGTGACGGCCGTGGGGCTCGGTGCCCCGGGCCTGGTGGACCGTTCCGGGGTGCTGCGCTACGGCGCCAACCTGCCGGGTGTGGTCGACCTGGCGCTGGCCGACGAGCTGGCCGATGGCCTGGGCCTTCCGGTTGTGGTGGACAACGACGCCACCTGCGCCGGATGGGCCGAGCACGAACGGGGTGCGGCCCGGGGTTGCAACCACTCGATCACGATCACCCTCGGCACCGGGATCGGTGCCGGGCTCACGGTGAAGGGCGAGGTGCTCCGCGGCGCCCACGGCTACGCCGGTGAACCCGGCCACATGGTGGTGGACCCCGCCGGCCCCGAGTGCCGTTGTGGGCGGTTCGGGTGCTGGGAGCAGTTCGCGTCGGGGTCGGCCCTGGGCCGGTTCGGGCGCGAGGCGGTGGCGGCCGGCCAGGGTGTGGCCGTGCTGGCCGCGGCCGGTGGCACGCTCGACGACGTGCGGGGCGAGCACGTGGTGGCGGCGGCCCGGGTCGGCGACGCCGATGCCCGGGCCGTGATGGGCCAGTTCGCGTGGTGGGTGGCGCTCGGCATCGCCAACCTGGTGAACGTGCTCGACAGCGAGGTCGTGGTGATCGGTGGCGGGCTGGTCGAGGCGGGCGACCTGCTGCTCGAACCGGTGCGGCGCTGCTACCACGAGCTGCTCATGGGCGCCGACCACCGCGAGGTGGTGCCCATCGTGGCCGCCACGCTGGGGGAGCGGGCCGGCGCGTGGGGTGCGGCTCTGCTAGCCGCGGCTCGCGTCCCCGACTGATCGACCCCGGCCCCGCTACGGGGTCAGGCGAAGGTGGTGCCCAGGGCCCGCTGCTGGCTCTCGGCGATCTCGGCCTCGGCCTTCTCCCGGCCCTCGAACCCCTTGGTGTTGGCGAACTTGCCCGGTTCGAGCTGCTTGTAGACCTCGAAGAAGTGGCCGATCTCGTCGGTGAGGTGGTCGGGCAGCTGGTCGATGTCCTGCACGTGGTCCCAGCGGACGTCGCCGTAGGGGACGCAGATGATCTTGGCGTCGGGGCCGGCGTCGTCTTCCATCCAGAACACCCCCACGGGCCGGGCCCGCACCCGGCAGCCGGGGAAGGTGGGTTCCTCCAGGATCACCAGCGCATCCAGGGGGTCGCCGTCCTCGCCGAGCGTGTGGTCGATGTAGCCGTAGTCGGCCGGGTACACGGTGGCCGAGAACAGCCGGCGGTCCAGCCAGATCTCACCGGTCTCGTGGTCGATCTCGTACTTGTTGCGGCTGCCCCGGGGGATCTCGACGACCATCGGGACGAAGGGCTGGTTGGACGACATGGCCCCATGGTGGCAGACGACGGTGCGGATCCCGTACGCCGCGGACCGGGCCACCGCGTAGGTTTGCCCGGATGGAGTTCCGTCGCATCACCGGCCTGCCCCCGTACGTGTTCACCATCATCGACGGCCTCAAGGTCGAGGCCCGCCGGCAGGGGCTCGACGTCATCGACCTGGGCTTCGGCAACCCCGATCTGCCGTCTCCGGCGATCGCGGTGGAGAAGCTGGCCGAGGCCGCCCACAACACCCGCAACCACCGGTATTCGGCCAGCCGGGGCATCCCCAAGCTGCGCGAGGCGGTGGCCGACCTGTACCTGCGCCGGTTCGGCGTGGCGCTGGATCCCGACCGGGAGATCATCGCCACCATCGGGGCCAAGGAGGGCTTCAGCCACCTGATGTGGGTCCTGCTCCAACAGGGCGACGCCGCCCTGGTGCCGTCGCCGTCGTACCCGATCCACATCTGGGGCCCGCTCTTCGCCGGGGCCGACGTGCGGGAGATCCCCATGGGCACCGGCACCGACTTCTTCGAGAAGATCCAGGAGGCGTGGGAGTACTCGTGGCCCAAGCCCCGGGTGATCGTCCTGTCGTTCCCGCACAACCCCACCACGGCGTGCGTGGAGCTCGACTTCTTCCAGCGGGTGGTCGACTTCGCCCGTGAGAAGGACGTGGTGATCGTGCACGACAACGCCTATGCCGAACTGGGCTTCGACGGCTACGAGCCGCCCAGCATCCTCCAGGCCAAAGGGGCCAAGGAGTGCGCGGTGGAGCTGTACTCCATGACCAAGTCGTTCTCCATGGCCGGCTGGCGGGTGGCCTTCCTGGTGGGCAACCAGGAGGTGGTGCAGGCCCTGGCCAAGCTCAAGAGCTACCTGGACTACGGCACCTTCCAGCCCATCCAGATCGCCGCCACCGTCACCCTCAACGAGGATCCCGACCACCCGCGTGAGGTGCTCCCCATCTACCAGGCGCGACGAGACGCCCTGTGCGACGGCCTCAACCGGATCGGGTGGGAGATCGAACCACCCCGGGGCACCATGTTCGCCTGGGCGCCGATCCCCGAGCCCTACCGCGAGATGGGGTCGGTGGAGTTCGCGTCGTTCCTGGTGCGGGAGGCGCAGGTGGCCACCTCGCCCGGGGTGGGCTTCGGCCCGGGCGGCGACGGCCACGTCCGCTTCGCCCTGATCGAGAACGAGCAGCGCATCGGCCAGGCCGTCCGCAACCTCAAGAAGGCCCTCACCCGCCTGGCCTGACCGAACCGCAGGAACTCACCCGAGGGAGCTCAGCCGGGGGCAGCTCGTGCCGTGTCAGGCAGCGTGTGCCCGGTCCTGCAACGGCACACCGGGGACGGTTGGGTCAGCAAGGGGCGCTGTATATCCTTGATGTATGTCAGCGACCAGGACGCAGATCTACCTGACCGATGCCCAACGGCAGCGGATCGACCGATTGACGGCCTCCGAGGGCATCCCGATGGCCGAAGTCATCCGTCGCGCCCTCGACCAGTACCTCGGCGACGAGGTCGATGCATCTGCCGCGCTGCGCTCGACGTTCGGCGCCGCCCCTGACGCTGCCGTGCCTTCCCGAGAGGACTGGGAGCGTGGCTGACATCCTCGTCGACACCGACATCTTCATCGATCACCTCAGAGGCTCAGCGGAGCTCAAGCCGGGACGGAACCGACTCCACTACTCGGTCGTCACTCGCGCCGAGCTCTTCGCAGGCAACAGTGCGACCGACCTCGTCACCCAGGTGCTCGCGCCGTTCCGGGAGCTCGTCGTCGACCGCCCGGTCGCGGAACGTGCCGGTCGAGTCGCGCGAGAGTTCCAACTCCGGATGCCCGACGCCCTCATTGCGGCGACAGCACTGGAGAACGGCCTCACCCTGACCACGAGGAACCGCAAGGACTTCGACAGGGTCAGAGGGCTACGGCTCCGAACACCGTGATGCGCTGACTGACGAGTCCGTCGGACGATCGGGTGCGTCAAGCGAGGCTGAGAGCCTCGTGGTGGAGGACATCTGGAGCGAGATCTGCGCCGTTCGGCCAGACCACGGTGCCGAGCTCGGAATCGACCGCAACCTTGGCGAAGTAGGTGACATCTCGGAGCGGCTGGAGCATCGGGCCTTGCGGACCCTCGAAACGACTGGCGAGGTCGACATCGCCGACGAAGCCATCGGCGAAGGTCAGCCTCAGCCGGTGGCCACCGAGGTGCTCGACGGCAGTGATCTCGTAGGGAGCAGTCATGGCAGTGGCTCAATGCTAACCAGGGGCTCGGCTCGCTCGGCTCGGTGCCAATCGTCCAGGAGCTCTGCTCGGCGTAGCTCGGTCCACTGGGAATGTCAACCCGGATTGGCCCCACCGTGCTCGCTTGATTTGGCCCCACGTGTGCGGCGTTGGCGGGTGGAGCGGAGCCGGTAGGACTCGGTGCCGGTTTCGATGATGTGGGCGTTGAAGGTGACGCGGTCGACGATGGCGGCGACGAGGCGGGCGTCGGGGACGACTTGGCCCCATTCGCTGAAGGGGAGGTTCGAGGCCAGGGCGATCGAGGACTTCTCCTCGCGTTCGGTGAGGATCTGGAACAGGAGCTCGGCGCCGCGGGTGTCGAGTTGGACGTAGCCGAGCTCGTCGAGGCAGAGCAGGTCGAGGCGGCCGTAGCGGGCGACGAGTCGTGACAGGCGTCGTTCGTCGGCGGCTTCGGCGAGCTCGTTGGTCAGTTGGGCGGCGGTGACGTAGCGGACTCGCAGGCCGGCTTCACACGCGGCGATGCCGAGACCGATGAGCAGGTGGGACTTGCCGGTGCCTGAATCGCCGAGTAGGACGACGGGGTCGCCTGAGCGGATGTAGCCGCCGGCGGCGAGGGTGGCGATCACGGCGGGTTCGACGGTGGGTGCGGCGTCGAGGTCGAAGTCCGCGAGGCGTTTGATGCGCGGGAAGCGGGCGTCGTGGATGCGGCGGGCTCGGCGGCGTTCACTGCGGGCGTCGATCTCGGCTTCGAGGATCTCGGCGAGGAACCCGAGGTAGGAGAGCTGGGAGCGTTCAGCGTCGGCGGCGACCCGGGCGGCGTCGGTGCGCACGACGGGCAGCTTCAGTTCCCGGGCGGCGGCTTGGATCGACGCGGTTGCGGCGGTGTCAGCGGCGGTGGCGGTCATGGGGTGTTCTCCAGGAGTTGGTCGTAGCGGTCCAGGGCGGGCTTGGGCCGGTCGAAGCCGGTGTGGGTGCCGATCGGGATCACCGCGGCGACCGTGTCGGCTTGTGCTGCTCGGCGGGCTTCGATGACCACGACGTGGGGGTCGACGCTGCCCGCGGCGAGTGCCCGGCTCATGCCGGCCACGACGGCGTCTGGGGCCAAGCTGCGATGGGCGAGGAGCACCTCGACGGTGGCCCTGGTGCCCTGGGCGTCGCCGAGTCGGCGGCGGGCCTGGGCCCAGAACCGCTCATGGGTCGCCGTGAAGGCCCCTGATGCACGGGCCCGCGCCAGCGGTGTCGCCGACAACATGGCGCCGGGCTTGCGGGCCAAGACCTCGAGGTAGTGGTCCAACACCAACACCTCGTCTCCTTTGCGGCCCCGGGCGTGGCGGGCCACGACCCGGGCGCCGTCGAGGACCTCGATGGTCTCGGCGCCGACACGCACGTCGAGACGTTGACGGACGTAGCGGACCGGGACCGAGTAGTGGACCTGGCGGACACAGACCCGCGACTTGGTGTCGACGCGGTTCGATCCGATCACCGTCACGTCGAAGTGCTCGGTGGGCAGCGGCCCCAGCGCAGCGGCTTCGAGAACGAAGTGCTCACCGACGGTGATGCGGCGATGGGCGATGTGGCGTCGGTCATCGACGAGCGCGGCGGCGACGAGCAGCTCGTTGAGCTGGGCCATGGAGGCGACCTTGGGGATCGGGACGAGATGACGGCGCCGGAACCGGCCGATCTCGCCTTCGACACCGCCCTTCTCATGGGCTCCGCCGATGCCAGGCAGACAGAAGAACGACTCGAACCCGTAGTGGGACCGCATGGCCACGAACCGGTCCGACTCGATGCGATCCCGGCCCTTGAGGACCTTGACCACCGCTGCTTTCAAGTTGTCGTAGCGGACCCGCTCGGGGACCCCGCCGAAGTGCTCGAAGGCGCGGACGTGACCGTCGAGGAACACCTCCTGGGCCTCGTTGAGATACGCGCACGCGAACGCCCGCCCTGACGCCGACAGGCGCATCACGAACATGGCCACCTCGGTCAACACGCCGGCCAGATAGACGTGGATCGACCCGAAGTCGACCTCGGCCTCCTCGCCCAGCGGGTGACGCTGCGGGACAGCGACCTCGATCAGTGGGGTCTCGTGACGTTCGCGGACCACCTTCACGTACCTGCGCACGGTCGACTCCCCGACATCGGCGCCGTGCTCGTCGACCAGGCGCTGCCACACCCGCCGGGCGGTGTGGCGCTGCTTGCGCGGCAGCGACCGGTCCGCCTCCAGCCAGGCGTCGATGATCGACTTGAACTCATCCATCTTCGGCGCCGACCGCTGCGGGATCTTGCGCGGCGCCGGCACCGCCGACTCCAGCGCAGCTCGCACCTCACGCCGATGCACACCGAAACGGCGGGCCAACGCCCGGATCGACAACTTCTCGCGCTCATGGACGCGACGAATCTGCTCGTAGAGCTGCACCTTCGACCTCTTCGTCATCCGCACACGCCAGCCACCACAACCGGTGGGGCCAAATCAGACGAGCACTACCCCGCCAAGTGGGGCCAGATCAGAGGAGCACACCCAGTCCACTCCTTCACGAGCCTCGATGCGGAGCGAGGGAGCGAGCCGTGGAGCACGTCGCCAGTTGCGATGGCGACCTGGGCCTCGTGCTCGCCGTACCTCGCGTGGAAGTGCGGCGGTGGGTGATCATCGAAGTACATCACGATCACGATCCCGTAGAACGAGCAGATCCGGGGCATGCGCCGAACCTAGGCATGGGGTACGACAGCGAAGCCGGAGTGCCACCTGTCGCCGGGTTCAGGACGTGGCATCGAGGCGAACGTTGCCTGACACGACACGAGCCGGAAAGAGCTCAGCCGGAGTGGGCTCAGGTTCGGGGGCCGCGGATGCCGTGTAGGCAGAAGCCCACGGCGGCGTCGACCACCTCATCGGTGGCCTCGAGTTGGCCCTGCACCACCTGGAGCACCAGGTGGGTGTGCACGCCGATCATGAACTGGGCCAGCAGCTCGGCGTCGGCATCGGGGATCTCCCCGGCGGCCATGGCTTCGCTGATGTGCTGGGCGGCGTCTCGCACCGCCACCTGCTGGCCCTTGCGCACGCCGGGGCTGAACCGGTCGTCGGTGGCCGCGAACTGCACGAGGCGGAAGTGGTCGGTGTGGTTGACCGACCACTGGATGGAGGCGCGGATGCCGCGCTCGATGCGCTCCATCGGGGTGGAGCCGTCGGAGATGGCGGCGCGTTGGCGGCGGCGGAGGTCTCGCTGGGCGTCGGCCAGGATGGCCCGCAGGAGCGATTCCTTGGTGTCGAAGTACCAGTAGAAGACGCCCTTGCCCACGCCGATGCCCTCGACGATCTCGGCCACCGAGGTGGGGTGGAAGCCCTTCTGGGCGAAGCGCGCCGCCGCGAACTCCATCAGTTGGGTGCGGCGTTCTTCGCCGCGCTGGGTCAGCTTCCGGTCCACGGCCGCCACGGTACTTGACCGACCGGTCAAGCGGAGGGATCGGCGTGGTCGGACGCGTATCCGGCCGCCGTTGCCGGCCCCGGTGGGACTGCCGATCGAGTGACCGCCATCGTGTGACCGTCGTCTCGCGCCGTTGCGGGACAGGAAACCGACAGGAAACACGGGTGCCGTAGGGTCGCCGCCATGGAGAGCTACGTGTTGCGCGTCTGGCTGCCCGACCGTCCGGGTGCCCTGGGGGCTGTCGCCAGCCGCATCGGCGCGGTCAAGGGCGACGTGGTGGGGATCGAGATCCTCGAGACCGGCGCCGGTCAGGCCGTCGACGAACTGGTGGTGCAGCTGCCCGAGGCCACCCTGGTCGACCTCCTGGTCAACGAGGTGCGCCAGGTCGACGGCGTGGAGGTCGAGGAGGTGCGGCCGGTCGGCCCCGACGGCCACGACCCCCGCCGCGACACGCTCGTCACCGCCGCCCGGCTGGTGGCGGCGCCCACCCGGTCCGAGCTGCTGGCCGTGGTGCGCGACCAGGCCCCGCGTTCGCTGTCGGCCACGTGGGTGGCGGTGGTCGACGTGGAGCAGGGCACCACCCTGGTGGCCGGGGCCGGGGCGCCGACCGACGGGTGGCTCGGTGCCTTCGTACACGGCGCCAGCACCGCCGCCTCGTTGAGCGGCAACGACAGCACCCAGAGCGACGTGATCTGGGCCGGCCTCGAGGGCTGTGGCCTGGCCCTGGTGGCGGGGCGCGACCGCATCGCGTGGCGCGACCGGGAGCGTCGCCAGGTCGATGCCCTCGCCGACATCGTGGCCCTGCGCTGGGTCGAGCTGCCCGACGACCTCTAGTCCCGAGGACTTGACCGAAGAGGCCGCCCAGAGACCTGGGAGACCTGCTCTCGCCCGTGGCGGCTACCAGTGGCTGGGTGGTCTGGGTGGTCTGGGTGGTCCAGGACGGGAGAAGGGCGACAAGTACGACTGGGACGATCAGGCCGTCGACCAGGCTCGGGACCGGTCCACCGCCTCCAGCCAGCGGGCGTGGGTCCGGTCGGCGTCGGCGGGCGGCGCCACGGGGTGGAACTCGGCGTCAAGGGCCCAGTTGGTCTCGATGTCGTCGGTGGAGCCCCACACGCCCTCGGCCAGGCCGGCCAGGTACGCGGCGCCGAGCGCCGTGGTCTCCTGCACCAGGGGCCGTCGCACGGGCACCTGGAGCTGGTCGGCCTGGAGCTGGAGCAGCAGGTCCATGGCGCTGGCCCCGCCGTCGGCCCGCAGGCCGGTGACGGCATGGCCCGACCCGGCGGTCATGGCGTCGACCACGTCGCGGGTCTGGAACGCCATGGCCTCGATCACGGCCCGGGTGAGGTGGGCCTTGGTGGTGCCGCGGGTGACGCCCACCAGCGTGCCCCGGGCGTAGGGATCCCACCACGGGCTGCCGAGCCCGGTGAAGGCCGGCACGAAGTAGACGTCGTCGGTGGACGGCACCGATGCCGCCAGGGGCCCGGCGTCGGCGGCCCGCTCGATGATCCCCAGGCCGTCGCGGAGCCACTGGATCGCCGACCCGGTGGCGAAGATGGCGCCCTCGAAGGCGTAGTCGGTGCGCAGCCCACCGGGGGCCGCCGGGTCGGGGATGGTCCACGCCACGGTGGTGAGCAGACCCTCGACCGGCTCGGGGCAGGTGGTGCCCACGTTCATCAGCACGAACGAGCCGGTGCCGTAGGTGTTCTTGGTGGCGCCGGGGGCGAAGCAGGCCTGGCCGAACAAGGCGGCCTGCTGGTCGCCGGCGATGCCGGAGATGGGTATGCCCGGGGGCAGACCGCTGTCCGCGTGGGTGACCCCGAACCGTCCGCTGGACGGCCGGACCTCGCCCAGGGCGTCGATGGGCACGCCGAACAGGTCGCACAGCTCGGGTGACCACTGGTGGGCCCGGATGTCGTAGAGCATGGTGCGGCTGGCGTTGGACGGCTCGGTGGCATGGACCTCGCCGCCGGTGAGCTTCCACAGCAACCACGAATCGATGGTGCCGAGCGCCAGGTGGGGGCCGGGCTCCACCCCGCCGTCGGTGAAGAGCCACTCCAGCTTCGACGCCGAGAAGTAGGGGTCGAGCACCAGCCCGGTGGTGTGCCGCACCAACGGCAGTCGCCCCTCCTCGACGAGCTGGTCGCAGCGGGCCGCGCCCCGCCGGTCCTGCCACACGATGGCCCGGTGCAGGGGCCGGCCGGTTCGGCGGTCCCACGCCACCACCGTCTCGCGCTGGTCGGTGATGCCGATGGCGGCCACGGGCGCCTGGAGGGCGGCGATCAGCTCGGCCGTGACGCCCACGATCGAGCTCCAGATCTCGTCTGCGTCGTGCTCCACCCAGCCCGGCCGGGGGAAGTGCTGGGTGAACTCCCGGTACCGGAGGTCCACCGTGGACCCGCTCTCGTCGAACGCGATGGCCCGCACACCCGTGGTGCCGGCGTCGAGGGCGATGACCACTGCCATGGGCGGGCAGGCTACCGAGTCCCAGCTGACCGAGGCCGGAAGGGCGGTCCGGTGGTCGGACGGAGGGGCGGGCGAGGGCCGGGCCGAGGGCCGCGCCGGGGTCGATAGGGTGCCCCGCATGCGCATCGGGATCCTCACCGGCGGGGGCGACTGCCCGGGGCTCAACGCCGTCATCCGGGCCACCGTCCGCACCGTCGAGATCGAACACGGTGGCACGGTGGTGGGGTTCAAGGACGCGTGGCGGGGCGTGGTCACCGACGACTGGGAGCCGCTCACCAGCGAGTCGTGCCGGGGGCTGTTGCCCCGGGGCGGCACCATCCTCGGCACCTCGCGGGACCAGCCCTACACGATGGACGGCGGGGTCGAGGCGGTGCGCCGGGCGGTGGATCGCCACGGCCTCGACGCCATCGTGGCCATCGGCGGCGAAGGGTCGATGGGCGTCACCAAGGACCTCCACCGTGACGGCGTGCCCGTGGTCGGGGTGCCGAAGACCATCGACAACGACATCCAGCTCACCGAGATGACCTTCGGGTTCCAGACCGCGGTGCAGATCTGCTCGGACGCCATCGACCGGCTGCACACCACCGCCGAGAGCCACGACCGCGTGCTGGTGGTCGAGGTCATGGGACGCCACGTGGGCCACATCGCCACCTGGGCCGGCCTGGCCGGCGGCGCCGCGGTTACCCTGGTGCCCGAGGTCCCGTTCGACATCGACCACGTGGCCGAGTTGATCAGCGCCCGTCACCGCCACGGCCACTGGTCGTCGATCGTGGTGGTGGCCGAGGGCGCGGTGGCCGCCGAGGGCACGATGGACGTGCCCGAGGTGCGCATGGACGCCTACGGCCACCAGGTGCTGGGCGGCATGGGCCACCGGGTGGCGGCCGAGATCGAGCGGCGCACGGGCATCGAGAGCCGGACCACGGTGCTGGGTCACGTGCAGCGTGGGGGCAGCCCGGTGGCCTTCGACCGGGTGCTCGCCACCCGCTTCGGGGTGGCCGCGGTCGACGCGGTGGCCGACGGTGCCCTCGGTGACATGGTGGCCCTCCAGTCGGGTGCCATCACCCGGGTGGCCGTGGCCGACGCCGTGGGCCACCTCAAGACCGTCGAGGCCGACATGCTCCGCGCCAGCTCCATCTTCCAGGTCCCCTACGACCGGACCTGACGACCGGACCTGACGACCGGACCGGCACCGCTCAGCTGGACGGGCGCAGCTCGGAGTAGTCGCTCGGGGTCACGATGGCCTTGTTGCCGTTGTCGGTGGGGGCGTCCACCATCTCCCCGTCGACCATGAACTGCACCTGGACCACGTCGGCGAAGGTGAACGCGGTGAACGCCAGCTGGGCGTAGGCCTGCTTCTGGGACTGACCGCTGATGTCGTTGATCTCCGACGTGAGGTCGATGGCAGCCACGGCGTCCACCACCTCGGCCGACAGGATCTGGGTGCCCGAGGGCAGGGCGGTGGTGAGCTCCGGTGGTGGCTCGCCCAGGGTGAACGCCAGGGCGTCGTGGAGCGTGGGGTCGTCGTCGACGGGGAAGTCGGCACCCACCAGGCGCTGGTCGCCGATGAAGTACGCCGTCACCTGCACGGCCCCCGGACGGTCGCTGGTGGTGGGGGTCACCCGGGAGTCGTCGACGCTCGGATCCACCGTGGTTCGGCTGATCGCCCGGGGGTCGTCGTCGATCGGCACCCCGCACCCCGCCGCCAGCGCCACCGCGCTCAACACCGGGACCAACGCCGCAACGGCCAGGCGTCGACGGCGACGGCCGGGCCGGGCCAGGCGCGTGGGTGGGCTCGTGGCTGGGCTCGCGGATGGGATCGTTGCTGGGAGCGTGGGGGTGGAACCGGTCACGGGACGTCGTGCTCCTCGTGGTCGTCGTGCTGGGCCAGCTCGTCCCACGCCACCGGGATCTCCACCACGAAGCGGGCCCCCTCCTGGCCGTCGGAGCGGTCCTCCACCCACACCCGCCCCCGGTGAAGCGCCACGTGCTCGGCCACGAGGGACAGGCCGAGGCCCACACCCTCGCTGCCCGTGCGCCGGCCCGACCCGGTGCCGCGCGAGAAGCGGTCGAAGATCAGCTCGCGCTCCTCGACCGGCACCCCCGGCCCGTTGTCCTCCACCACGATCTGCAGGCCCGCGGGC
>WBZL01000473.1_pt1 | contig 22570 bp, 18 predicted proteins | sample 5204291 | NCBI WGS metagenome assembly WBZL01 (sample SAMN12344345, study PRJNA552823) | activated sludge metagenome | biome: Activated sludge suspended growth; feature: Nitrification reactor; material: Wastewater; isolation source: activated sludge from nitrification reactor of wastewater...
GGAGTTTTTGCTTCAGCTTACCTTGCTTTTTGTTAATGTGCAAATGGATAAAGTCCAGCTAAGAGACTGTTTAATAAGTACTGCGGGTATTTGCTAGCCGTCGCAACCCTAAACGGATCATCAAGATGTAAATGAAAGCCTCGCTCACGGCGGGTAGTCGCTCGTAATCGCGTGCCATCCGGCGATTTCGATAGACCCAGGCATTTGTACGCTCAATCGGCCAGCGCTTAGGCAAAACTTGGAACCCTTTTTGATCTTTGGGTTTGAGAACAATTTCCATGTCTGCCTGGAGTTCATTTTTTACCCAGTCCAGCAGTTCGCCACGATAACCGCCATCGGCAAATATTTTCTGCAAGCGTGTGCGCAACTCGGGTTTTTCTTTGAGCGCAGTGAGGGTTTGCTTGCCAGCATGAACATCCTGCACATTCGCCGCAGTGACTTGGGCTAAAACGAGCAAGCCAAGCGTGTCTGTAATCAAGTTCCTTTTGCGTCCTTTCACCAGTTTTCCGCCGTCAAACCCAATGTTTTCGCCGCCTTCAGCGCTTTTTACGCTTTGGCTATCAATAATCATGGCACTGGCTTGTGGTGCGTGTCCTTCTTTCACACGCACGCGTTCGCGAATGACGGTATTGAGTTGCTCCCACAACAGGGTCTTTTGAAAAAGCCTGAAGTAGTAGTAGACCGTTTGCCAGGCAGGAAAGTCGTGCGGCAAGGCACGCCAAACGCAACCATTCTTCACGATGTAGAAGATGGCATTCAGAATATCTCGCCAGCATATCTCTCGCGGTCTGCCCATTGCATTGGGCTCAGGCAGGGATGGCGCAATTTGCGCCCATTCAGTATCATTGATGTCGGTCGGGTAGGTTTGGTTTGATTTGGTCATCAGGCAAGTTTGCCCGACTTTGCAAATTTCCACCAGCTGTTGCGCGACTTATTAAACAGTCTCTAAGCTGGACTTTATCCATTTGCACATTAACAAAAAGCAAGGTAAGCTGAAGCAAAAACTCCACCAAGAGGTTTGCCGATGCTTACCCTGCCTGATGAATATAACACACTCTTCGCGCATTTTCGCCCGTTTTTCTCCAAACGGGTGTGGCCGCTGGCCTTGCTACTGCTGGTCGGAGCCATCCTGGCCCCTGGGAAACGGACGGTCACGGCGGTGCTCCGCATGATGGGCTTGAGCCAGGAAAAGCACTTTCAAAACTTTCACCGGGTGCTCAACCGGGCGGTCTGGTCGAACCTAGCCTTGAGTGCTTGCCTGCTGCGGCTGTTGCTGAACACCTTTCTGCCGCACGGACCGGTCGTGCTGGGGATCGACGAAACGATTGAACGCCGGCGCGGAGACCAGATTCGGGCGAAAGGGATCTACCGCGACCCGGTGCGTTCCAGCAAAAGCCACTTCGTGAAAGCCAGTGGCCTGCGCTGGATCAGTCTCATGTTGCTTGTGCATATTCCCTGGGCGGCGCGCCTCTGGGGTTTGCCATTTTTAACGGTGTTAGCGCCTTCAGAGCGCTTCTACGAAAACAGCCCGCGCCCGCCGAAGAAAATCACGGACTGGGCCCGGCAGATGGGGAAACAAGTGCGCCGCTGGCTGCCAGGCCGGAAACTCATCCTGGTCGCCGACCGTAGTTATGCGGCGCTGGAGTTGTTGGACAGCCTACTGACTTTACCAGAGCCGGTCTATCTGGTGACGCAATTGCGCTTGGATGCGGCGTTGTACGAACCGGCCCCGGAACGGACCTCGGAAACCATGGGCCGCCCGCGCAAGAAAGGGGCCCGTCTCCCCACCTTAGCCGCCGTGCTCGCCAACCCGGAGACGGTCTGGCAAACGACCACGGTGCCGAATTGGTATGGGCGGGGTCCCACCCAGGTCGAACTTACCAGTGCCCCCGCCGTTTGGTATCACTCCGGGATGCCTGCCGTCCCCATCCGGTGGGTGTTGGTGCGCGACCCGCACGGGAAGTTCGAAACCAAAGCCCTGCTGTGTACCGCCCCCACCGCCCAGCCGCTGGACATCCTGACCTGGTTCGTGCGCCGCTGGCAGGTGGAAGTCACTTTCGAGGAAGTGCGGGCGCATCTGGGTGTCGAGACCCAACGCCAATGGACGGACCAGGCGATTGCGCGGACAACCCCGCTTCTCCTGGGCTTATTTTCGTGGGTGACGTTATTGGCCCACCATTCCCAACAACAGGGCAGGTTGCCGGTGCGCCAAGCGGCCTGGTATCCGAAAGCCTGGCCAACCTTTTCGGATGCCCTGGCGGTCGTCCGCACCCAGATTTGGCAGCACTGGGGTTTTTGCATGTCACCGAGGGACCCGGATATGCAAAAATCCCCTGCCTCTTTACTCCAGCGCTTGTTTGAAGCGGTGTGTTATTCAACTTGAAAGGTCCATTTGGATAAAGTCCAGCTTAGGGTCGGGTGGCAAGTGCCCACATGCATATTCATCCCGCACGCTTGCATCGCATATCTACCCAAAATTATCGTACGGCCCCTCGTAAGTAGGTACTAACCCTGACCCACAGAGATTTTTCCACAGTTTATAATCTGTACCTGCACTTATTTCAGAAAAACCTGATTGGGATGTATGAAGTTTTCAAAAAAGAGTGCCTGAAAAGATCACTCTTTTTTCATTCTTGAAAACACAAAACCTTCGAGTAATATTTATACAGGGGAGATGTCTACCTGAAAACAAAGGGGGATGGGGATTTCGGAACGAGCCTGTCAAAACCTGCACACCCAGAAAAACAGCAATGTGAACCTGATGGAACAGGTCTTAAATTAAACGAGAAGCATCCTTAATGCTAGAAAATGGATCAAAGTGATGAAATCCGCGAGTTTAGCCTTCAACTGGTTTACCGTTTTTGTGCTTCTTTTAATAACTGGCAAGGGGAGCTATCAGGATGTGACCGGGCAAACTACTCAGGTTATCCGCGGAGGAACTTGCCCAATCTTCCCACCCGATCCAATCGTAGGCCCCACTTACACGATTGTAGATTTAGGAACGCTGGGAGGGGCTAGCAGTGTGGCTCATGACATTAATAACTTGGGGCAGATCGTTGGGTCTTCATATACCACCGGGGGACAGGAACATGCTTTCATCTGGCAAAACAATCTTATGACAGATTTAGGAGCCTTGGCAAATAATAGCGTGGCGTATGCCATCAGCAACGCAGGCTTGATCGTAGGGAGTTCCGATGGACAGGCCGCGTCCTGGGCGGGAACCCCTGGCTCGATTGCGGATTTGGGCTTTTTACCAGGAGGTACAATCAGCATGGCAGAAAGTGTCAATTCGACCGGGAGAATTGCCGGTTCGGGGGATACGACAAATGTTGTGCCTTTTGGATATCGCGCCTTCAGCTATCAAGGGGGAGCCATGACGGATTTAACCACCCTGCCAGGGGGAACCTGGAGCTATGCCCATGACATCAATAGCTGGCGTGAGGTGGTAGGCAATGCTACAGTGCCCGTAGGCGGTGGGTATAACGGTCCCCATGCCACCCGTTGGGGGCTGAATGGCGTGCAAGATTTGGGCGTCCTGGCGGGGCAGGCCCCTCCGCACCGGTTCAGCATGGCGGTTGCCACCAATAACCGTTCCGAAGTGGTAGGGGATTCCTGGGAAAATCTGGTGGGTTTGTATAAAGAGCCATTTTATTGGTCCGATGCGGGGGGCATGACTGAACTCCTGCCAGGGTTTGACGCTAATTGCCCATATGGGAACGCGTTCGACATTAACAATTTCAGCCAAATTGTTGGTCTGGCGGGATCAGCCAGTTTTCGGTTCCCGGTGTTGTGGCAGGGCGGAACGCTGTATGTATTGCAATATCAACTCCTGGACGAACAGGACTGGCAACTCAGAGAAGCCCATGCGATCAATGATCAGGGGTTCATTGTGGGCTGGGGGATACGCACCGACACGGGCCAGAGTCATGCTTTCTTACTGATTCCTACGCTTTCGGCTGAACTTACTGCCGAGCATTTAGAAGTGACGCAGGCTATCCAAGACCTGGGCAATCATGTCAAGCTGGTAGCGGATAAACGCACCTTTGTGCGTTTTTATGTTACCGTCACTGGGCAAGAGGCGTGGACCTACGCCCGGTTGAAAGTGGAAAAAGACGGGGTGACGCGTTCCCTTTCCCCCATCAACCCTGGCGCACACATCATCGTCCCTACCGCACCTTTCAACCGCGCGGCGCTAAACGATACTTTTCTCTTCGAACTTCCATCCGATTTTCGTGAAGGAACCGTGACCCTCACGGCAGAAGTTAATCCTGTAACCTCCTGGCGCGGTCGCACCCCTCAAGAAACGAACTACACCGATAACACCCTCTCGACAACAGTCACTTTTGAAGCAGTGCCGCCCCTGCCGGTCACGATTTTTAGCTATGGGTATGCCATCGCCCCCAATACCCCTTATCTCTATCCCTTGCCTTCGGAAACCTGGGCATTGGAATCCTGGTTGGAACGCGCCTATCCTATTCCTGATGCCAATGTAACATATCGCCAACTCACTTTATTTGAACCGGCTATTCCGGGGCAAGATTTCAATTGTAGAGATGTCAACCAATCCATGCTCTCTTATCGTGCCTGGGCGGGCTGGACGAGCAATCGGCGCATCTACGCCATGTACACCGATGAAGGTGGGTATACCCTCGGATGTGCAGACGGCATTCCTAGCTTGGCTGCCTCTGGCCCAGCGGGAGACCCGGCCTCCCGGCCCGGCTTCGATTGGGATACCGACTTCACTTACGGGGATTGGTACGGGGGACATGAACTCGCACATACCTTGGGTCGGTTTCATGTTGAATTTTGCGGCGCGCCCAATGGGGATCGGAGCTACCCATATCCCTTCGGCATGATCAGCCTCGCCCTGGATGGGCCAGACGCCTTTTTTGGGTTTGACATTCAGGCTCCCCATCAGATTTTTGATCCAGCGTGGACGGACATCATGACCTACTGCGAAAATCAATGGATCAGTAAATACACTTACGAAGGATTAATGGAGTTTATCCATAACACCTTTTCTACCTCTTTGCAACAACTCGCCCTGCTGACGGATCGTTTGCTAGTGCTTGGAACCATTACACCGTCAGGAGATGTAACGCTAAAACCGCTCTTTGTCATTCCCAATGCCGCCGATGTCGAACCCAACCTGCCCGGCCCGTACGCCCTCGTCCTGCGCGACGCGGGGGGAAACGAACTTGCCCGCTACCCCTTCACACCCGACACCCTCGCCCCAGAAGAAGGCGACCCCTTGCTGGGCATCTCCGAACTTGTGCCCGCTTTTAGTGGGATGGAAATGCTGGATGTCGAAGGCCCCAACGGAACCTTACTAACCCGCGTGACCGCCGGAGCCGCCCCGCCTGCTGTCACCCTGGATGAAATCATTACCGGGCAAACCCTCACCGCCCACGCCGTTACCGTTAGCTGGACGGCTTCCGACCCGGATGGCGATCCCCTCGCGTTTGCCCTGGAATACAGCCCAGACAATGGAGCAACCTGGGAAATCGTCGCGCCATCCCTTGTCACAACCACCCTCACCCTCAACGATACCGCCCTCGTCGCAGGCGACCAGGCCCTCTTCCGCATCTCGGCAACCGATGGCATCCACACAATTAGCGACACCTCCAACACCCCCTTCACCGTCCCGAACCACCCTCCTACCGCGGAAATTCTCGAACCTACTACCTGGATGACCCTCACCGTCAGTCAAACATTGGGTCTTGTCGGACAGGCATATGACTTTGACTCTGGCCTCCTGCTGGAAAGCCAACTCACCTGGCTCTCTGATCTTGAAGGGGCCTTGGGTACTGGCCCTCAACTCAGCATCACGGGGTTGATCACAGGCGTGCATCAAATTACCCTTCAGGTTGACGATGGAACCGACCTTGTGACCGATACAGTAAACGTCACTATCGTGGATGACCCCACTCAACTCCCCTATCCTGAGAACGCCCTCCTTGCAGCCCCTATCCCGCTCATTTTCCACTCCACAGGGGGCGGCGTAACCCAAACCCTTTCGCTTTTGAACCAAAATCCCTTTCAAACGCTGACTTGGGAGGCCAGCACGGATGTCCCCTGGCTTTCGCTCGGCGAAAACTCAGGAACCACACCTGCTGATCTGTTGGTTACATTCATCCCAACCGCCCTTCCCCCCGGCACATACCAGGGCACGATCACCCTCACCAGTCCCCAACTCCCGGATGTTAGCGTAGTTATTCCTGTTTGGGTTTCCCTGGAGCCTTATCAACTCTATCTGCCTGCAATACAAAGATGATTTTCTAAATATGCATCTAAATATAAAACCTCCCAAACGGATTTATTTCATCCTCTTCATCCTACTCGCTTCTTGCGAGCTATTCTCAAAGGCAACGCCCCTTAACCCACCAGAAGGGACACAACCCACACCCCTTTCACCCACCTCCGCAAGCGTGGGAACAGCCGGTTTCCGCGATCAACTCGCCGCGGCGGACCAGTTTTTCCTCACCTTATCTGGCATACCCACTCCCCCGGACGGTCAGGCTTACCAGGGCTGGTTACTCGGCGATGATGGCACAATGCTCAGCACCGGGATCATCTCCCTTGCCCCGGATGGGAGCGCGGCCCTCACCTGGAACTCGCCTACCAGCGAAAACCTGTTGATCCGTTACGCACAGTTCCAGATCACGCTGGAACCACTCACGGGTAGCACCCCCCCTACCGACAAGGTAGTCTTTTCCGGCAGTCTGGAAGGCGCAGCATTGGAAACCGCACGACGGCTGTTCGTCAAAAACGGCGGCGAACCGGCCACCCCGCTCGAGACCGCCTTTGCTATTGGTCTCCGCGCGGAGACCGATCTGGCTGTCCAACATGTGACAAATGCCGTCAACGCCGCCGCTATCGGGGCCTTGGACGAAATGCGCGCACATCTGGAGCATGTGATCAACATCCTCGAAGGAGCCAGCGGCCCACATTTTGGCGACCATGATGGGCACGGGACAGCAGAGAACCCTGGAGATGGGTTTGGCGTGGTCGAGTATGCCGGACAAATGTCCACCCTTCTCCCAGAAGACACGGCGATTGTCGAAATTAATGCTAGCATCCAGACCCAAAGCGCATTGATCCAGGAAAAATGCCTGGAAATTCTCAAAATTGAGGACACAGTGGGAGTCAGTGTTGAACTGAGTGAATTGCAAACTTTGATCGATCAATTCAAAACCAGTCTGGTGGACAGTCTTTATCTGGCCGCCCAAGAGTCCATCCGATTTGAGATCGTGACAGTCGAGTAAGATGTCCAGATTTCGCTCCAGCCTCCGCTACAAGATCGGCGCGTTGATGCTTTTGCTCAGTCTGGGGCCGCTTCTCGTCGTTAACGTGATTGTGCTAACCGCCACACTGGCCCAGTTGGGCGGCTTTTCGGCGCGGCTGGCAGAGACGGAAAACACCTTACGCTCGGACGTGGTCGGGCGCAATCTGGCCGGAGCCGCTGCGGATACCGCGGTGGTCATTGACAGTTACCTACTCGAACGGATCACTGATATCCGGCGCTGGAGCGAAGAAAGTGCCATTATCGAAGCCGCGCGGGAGGGCATGGTCGCGGTTCAGCAAAAGGGACTGGCTGGCCTCGAACCTGGGGAGGTGAAAGATCAACTTCAAGGCAGTTTGTTTATTCCCATTCATCAAGAGACTTTCTCACCTGCGCTGTCCTTCTTGTTCCGCCAGACCGAACGGCCCGAAACGCCCTTCGTCGAAATTCTCGTGACGGAAGCAAACGGCATCAACGTGCTCACCACTCGGCCAGTTGCGAACGTGATTCACACCGATACGAACTGGTGGCAGGCCGCGCGTCAGCAAAGTGTCGCAGGCATCGGCCTGACCGATATCTACCTTGACGAGGGAGCCGTCACCCTGGTCATCGGGGTGGCGCTACCCATCGTGGACCCAGACACCAAAGAAGTCCTGGGCGTGATCCGTGCCCTGATCCACTTGGCGGAACTCCAACGCCGCCTCTCCCAGAAGGCAGCCAGCGTGGGGGTCAGCCTCCGCGTGTTCGCCCCAAACGGGCAGGTGCTTGCTGACACGGCCTCGAATCACAACCCCACCATCATTCTTAATGAGGCAGAGAATGTCCTCGCGCAAAATTATGCTCCGGCGTGCAAAGTTCAGGAGGCCAGGCTGGGAGTGGAAGGTGCGGACTTTATGTTGGTTGACCACGCGAACGGGCGGGATGTGGTGGGGTATGCCTGCACCAGTGGGAGCGCTTTTTATGACACGCCTGCCCAACTCTCCGGCTTCGAGGGATTCAGATGGGGGGTAATCGTCTCCCAGCCAGAGAACCAAGCCTTGCAAGTGCTGGCCGAGTTGATCGAAGCCGGGCAGGCGTTCGAGCGTTTGCCCATCATCCTCGCCCACTGGTTTGGCATCGTCTTTTTCCTGGTAGGGGGTATCAGTCTGGTTGGGGCGATTTTAATGTCCGGGAGCATCAGCCGTCCATTGATCGATATCAGCCGGATGGCTCAGCGCGTGGAGGCGGGCGATTTGACCGCGCGGGTAGAAGTTCGGTCACGGGATGAGGTGGGAGTGCTGGCACACGCGTTCAACACGATGACGACCGGCCTACGCGAACGCGAGCGGGAACGCGATATCTTCGGGCGCGTCGTCTCCCCCGAAGTGCGGGAGAAATTGTTGACCGGCGAACTCCGTTTGGGCGGGGAAACCCTCTGGGTAGCGGTTCTGTTTACCGATATTCGCGGGTTCTCCACTCTATCGGAGCAAATGACCCCCGAACAAGTTGTAATCTTTTTGAACGAGTATCTGACTGAGATGACCAACGCGGTTCGACCCTGGGGTGGGTACGTCAATAACTTTATTGGAGATGCGATTGTGGTCATCTTCGGCGCGCCGCTCGACCAACCCGATAAGGAATGGCACGCGGTCGCGGCCGCGTTGGCGATGCAGGAATGCCTGGCTGAACTCAACCGGAAGCGCGTCGCGCGCGGGGAATTTCCCATTCAAAATGGCATCGGAATCAGCACCGGGGAGGCGGTCGCCGGGCAAATTGGCTCGCTAGAACGGCTGATGTACACTGTGATCGGCGACGCGGTCAACGTCGCCGCCCGCCTGGAAGCGCTCACCAAAGACTACCCAGAACACCCAATCTTGATCAATGGCCCGACGGCCAAAGCCTTGGCCCACCGAAACGAGCTGACTCTGAAGAGCCTGGGACCGATCCAAGTCAAAGGGCGAGTAGAGTCGGTGGATGTGTATGCGGTGGTCGGAATGGGAGGTTTATTTTCCTGACAAACTCATCCGCACGGAGTACACCGTCATGCCGATGAACAGCAAGATCGCAACTTCGTTCAACAGTCCGCCCCACATGCGCAGGGTATGTAAGTTGGCATAATCGGAAATCACGCGCATCGCAAGCGATGCGTGCAACAAAATTAAGTGGATATAAAACGCAGGCTGGAAATTAATGGGTACACCTAAAATCGCGGGGAAGATGATCGGTGCGTGACCGAAGATCATGGATATAACAAAGCCGACGAAGACGACATGCAGAATCGCATCATATCTTGGCCCTGCAACCTGTGCGCCAAACACCAGGCTTAATCCCCCGCCGACGCCGAGCCATACAAACCCCAATGCAAGGCACCTCGCAATGTAGCGAGTCAACGGGAGTTTGTGATTTAGGTTCCGCCACGCGATGTCATTGCGAATTGACCATAATGCGAGCAATAACAATGCCGCGCCGTTCAAGCGGGTTCCTATCTGTAAGTTAAATATTGAAACAATTATGCTTGTCACAAAGATAACAGCAATCACACCAAAAGCAATCTGTTGATTCCTTGAAGGACGTAGGACGCGGCTCAACTCCAATCGTTCGCCCGCAATCGTGAGAACGAGAAACGCCTGCCAAAAGAAAACCACTTGAAAGATTTGCCAGCCAGACAACCAGAGTAGGTTGCCTGTACACCAAACCAACATGCCAAGCAACATGGTGACAGTGTGGAGTGCAAACTCGCGGCGCGTCATCTCGATCAGAATAGCGACTCCACCAAGGCTGGCGATGGAGAGGAGAATCGGTCCCAGCGGAGGCGAAGGCATGAGGACGGTGACCAGCCACCCCAGTCCAGAAAATAGCGGAGGCAAGTACATCCATTTTTTCTGCATGGCGACGGCACGTTCCAGTGTGATAAGCGTTCCTAAAAATCCTGAGATCATGATCGGACCGTGCATCATGGCAAGGGATGGAGTAAGCATAGGCAGTTGCCAGCCCAGGCGCATCAGCCCTGCCCATAATGCGGCAAGCAGACCAAGGATGGCGAGGAAGAGGAAGGGAATAGGAAAACGGTTGGGTTGCATGCTTTCATTCTACCGCAACGGAAGCCTTGTAAGATGGAATAAAAGAACTACTCCTTATATAAAAAAAGAAGGGCTGTAAAAATCATTCCTTTTTCATTCTAAAAAAGTGACTCAAAAGGACTTACATTTTTAGCATTTAGGATTTAATGAAATCATTCCGTAAGTATTGCCGAACCTACAATCTGCGTGAGGAAACGCCCATTGAGGGCGAGTAGGATTTTGTCTGCGCGTTGAACGAGCGTTTTGGAATCCGTATTGGCAACATGTAAGAAAGGAACTATCCATGAATCTTCAATCTATTTGGTCTGCGCTTGACCGATACATATTTCTTCGCACCGTGGTCGTGTTTGAGTGAATCTGAGTTGGAAGAGTTGTCGCATCTCGCAGGTCAATTGTGGGATGGGTTGAAAAAATGATCACCGCACTTGTCCATTGGCCCTCAGGTCCCGTCCGTCTCCGCTGGGTCCCGCAACCTAACAAGTATGTGGAGCCGGTAACGGCTGTGCATTGCTTCTGTTTTGCGGGTGAAGAACTCATTCTCGTTGAGGTAATTGGGCGCGGCCTCTCCATTCCAGGAGGTCACGTAGAAATCAGCGAGAGTCTGCTGGATTGCCTGCGGCGCGAGTTGGCTGAAGAGGCATGTGTAACAGTCGATTCGCCAAACTTACTTGGGGCGGTCGAGTGTGATCATTCGGTGAACCCCACGTTTCGACCAAATCTACGCTATCCGCAACTTGGTAGCCAGTTGCTATATGTGGGTACTGCGACGCAGATTCTGCCTTTTGTTGGACGGCATGAGACATTGAAGCGGATGATGATCCCGGCGGCAGAATGCCTGGAACGATATCCTGATTGGGATGCAGTCTTCCAGGCCGCATTTGAGGATGCTCTCTTATGGAAAGCTGGCTAACAAAGCTTCCCGCGGATACAAACCGTCGGGCGCTACCTTGAAAACATTAAGGAGTCTCTCCATGAATCTCAATCCTATCTGGTCTACGCTCGAAGAGGTATACGACATACTAGGCAGTTACGGCTTCGCGGCAATGGACAAAGCCGCAACAGAGATGGAACTCAAGCCTGATTGGTCAACCTGGCTCTTTGCCATCTGGCTCTTCGGCTCGGAACCCATCGCCACCGCGAATTTCATGCGAATGTTCCCGTATGGGCTAGCGCGCCACAACGAGGAACGCTTTACTTCTGCGGTTCAGCATGGATATTTGATTTCGGGCGGAAAAAACAGGTATATCCCCACCAAGTTTGGGATGAAAGCGGCTCAAAGAGTATGGCGAGAAGCGGGCGATTCACTGGCGTCTTTGAAGCCGATGCCCGAAGCGCAAATGGAAAAGGCATTTGATTATCTCGCGCGGATAGGTGACGCCGCGCTATCTGCACCAGAACCTCCATCCCGCTACTTCATGTCCCACAAGCGCGAGAACTATCAACGCTATGAAGTCCTGTATCCGTTGGAACGTTTTGTGGTTCTCTTCGGCGAATTAGTCGCGTATCGCGACGACTGCTACATAGCCACATGGGGTGTGCATGGAGTCGAAGGTCACACGTGGGACATGCTCGATTTCCTTTCACGCAATGACGCCATGCCCTTCGACGAACTCCACGAGAAACTCAGCAGGCGCGGTGTGACGCGCGAAATTCACGCGGGGGATGTGTTGGAACTCGCGGGACGCGGTTGGGCGGGCGACGCTTCGGGGAAGATTCAAATCACATCGGCGGGCGAACAGGTTCGGGCGGAGGTCGAAGCGGAGACGGAACATCTCTTCTTCGCGCCGTGGTCGAGTCTGAATGAATCCGAGTTGGAAGAATTATCAAATCTCGCGAGTCAATTGCGAGACAAACTAAAAGGAAAATAAACATGCAAACTTCACTATGGACAGACACCCTCGTTCAACTTCTCTCCCTCGCCCTGCGGCTGGAGAGCGAAGGGCAATACGACATTGCCAAGCTCGCCCGCGCCCAGGCGGACGCAATCTCCCGCCGCGCCGCGTGGGAATTGAATCTGCCGAACGACAAAGCGACTCTCGCCAGCGACATCGAGCGCATCGCCGATGCATTGGATGTCGCCGACTTGCAGGCTGCCTTCCGCGCGGGCGCCTCTGCCCTGACCTCGGGGCGGGTTCCGCTCATTCACGAGACTCCGCACCCATACGTCTGCCGCACCTGCGGACACCTGGCTCTCACCAACGCTCCCGAAAAATGCCAAACCTGCGGCGCGTGGGGCGGGACGTTCCAATGGTTCCCGCCCGTCTACTGGCTCGAAGCGCTCGACCCCGCCAAAGCGTTGGAGCGCCTGCGCCAGACTCCACTCGAAGTCGCCGCGCTGATCGAAGGTCTGAGCGAAGAGACGTTGACGCGTCCCCCCGCCGACGGAGGCTGGGCGATCCGCAACGTCATCTCGCATTTGCGCGACGCACAGGGCGTGCTTGCGTTCCGCATTGACCTGTTCCTCAAAGAGGAAAATCCCGTGCTGGAGATGAAGCAAGTCTGGACGTGGGCAAAGGACGAGAGCGAACGTCCGCCCTCCACGCGCGAGATATTCGAGACGTATCTATCCACGCGTCGGGACGTAATCGCCAAACTCGAAACCATCCCCCTCGCCGATTGGTGGCGGACGGGACGTCACGAAGAGTTTGGGATTGTTTCCATCAAACAGCAGGTCAGTTACTTCGCGTCACATGAGTTGACGCATTTGCCACAGATCGAACGGCTGATCAGGCATGAGAAGCAATAGAAAAGGAGGCGCGTATCGGATTCAAAAATTTGGAAGAACTAACGGCATTTCTCGAAAAGTGGATGAAGGATTCATCCGCCGTTTAATCAGATCAACTCCAACCATAACACATACCATTTGAGGAGATAACGATGACCCACCAATCAACCCCTTCGCCTGCCGTCCCACCCCAAGCCCGTTTTTTCCAGTGGGTGCAGGGCTGGGCAACGCTGTTGCTCACCCACAGCCTGGTCAAGACCGGCGTCTTCGAACAGATGGCTGCTGGATCCCGCACGGTTGACGAAATCGCTGAAGCCTGCCACCTGCACAAGCCTACCCTCTACCGCGCCCTGCGTATGACCACCGCCCTGGAGATCACCGCCCGCGAAGGCGACCGCTACGCGCTGACTCCGCTGGGTCGGGCGACGCTCAAGGACACACCCGGCAGCCTGTACAACGGCATCCAGATGATGGGCACGGACGCCTACCAGCGCCCCTGGCAGAACTTCGCCTACAGCCTGACCACCGGCGAGAGCGCCTTTACGCACGTCATGGGCGCGCCCTTCTTTAACTACTTGGAGCAGAACCCGGAATTGGGTTTGCCCTTCCAACAGCAGATGAACACTTATGCCGCTATGACCGACCCCGCCCTGGCGCCGGCCTGTGACTTCTCGCCTTTCCACACCGTTTGCGACGTGGGTGGCGGCACGGGGATCTTCCTCCAGCGAGTCCTGCAATCCCATCCGCATCTGCGCGGCATCCTCTATGACCTGCCGGGCGTGATCGCCAACCACGTGCTGAGCGGACTCGACGGGCGGGTCGAAGTCGTGGCGGGCAGTTTCTTCGAACGCGTGCCATCAGCCGACCTGTTGATCCTGAAAACCGTACTGCACGACTGGTCGGATGAAAAGTGCGCCGTCATCCTGGCGCGCTGCCGCGAGGCGTTACCGCCCGAAGGCCGCCTTCTGATCATTGACCGGCTGTTGGACGAACCGCCGGACGCGCTGAGTCTCTTCTACGACCTGCACATGCTGGTGCAGATCGGCGGACGCGAGCGCACGGAAGCCGAACTGCGCGCTTTGTTGGAGGACGCCGGCCTGCAGATGCGCCGCGTCATCGTCCCCACCGAGTCGCCGATGTTCCCCCTGCGCCTGGTCGAGGCGTCGCTATAAAGCATCCGCTTATTCACACAGTTTACACAGGAGACGAATCCATGAAAGGGTTCACCTGGCGGCTTCGCATCGTCGGCTACGGCGGATTCGCCGTCATCGTTTGGTTGATGAGACTCAAACCGTTTTAATTTCCGTTCAATAAAAAAGGAGAACCACCATGAACAAAATCATATTTCTCACAGGCGCTCCCGCCTCAGGCAAGACAACCATTGCGCGCATGCTTGCCAAGAACTCCCCAAAAAGCATCCATCTTCAAGTTGACCAATTACGCGAAATGATGGTCAGTGGCTTCCAAATGCCGGGCGGCGATCATTGGCCGGACGAATCCACCCGCCAGTTCCAATGGGCACGTTCCACGGCAAGTTATATGGCGAACTTGTACGCCAGCAACGGTGTGGATGTGTTCATTGATGACGTATGTGTGCCGCATTTTTTCTCCGATCAATATGCAGAACTGTTCAAGAATCCCGCCGTGCATCGTGTCCTGTTTCTGCCGTCGGCTGACGCGTTGGTTGAACGGTTGAAGATGCGCGCGGGGCCGTTTGACTCGTTCTTTATCTCCGTGGGGGCGCCCTGGATCTATGAATATTTGGTGCCTATGCCGAAAGACGGTTGGATCGTGCTCGACTCGAGCGAATGGTCAACGGAACAAACGTTTGAGGAAGTGCTGAAGCGGATCAATTGATGATTGACATTTCCGCCTACCTAAACCGAATCAACTACCGCGGTTCCACCGCGCCAACGGTGGATACGCTGCGGGCATTGCATCGCGCCCACCTGTTGACTATCCCGTTCGAGAATCTCGACATTCACCGCAACAAGCCCATCATCCTGGATGAAGCGGCGTTGTTCGAGAAGATCGTCGTCAACAGGTACGGCGGATACTGTTATGAGTTGAACGGTCTGTTTGCGGGCCTGCTTCGCGCATTGGGATTCGATGTCACCATGTTTTCGTCCAACGTGATTCACGGCGGCATCTCCGCAGAGATTGATCATCTCACCCTGCTGATTAAACTCGATGACCGTTATATCGTGGACGTGGGCTTCGGCGATTCGTCGCGCCTGCCTCTGCGGTTGGCGGAAGGTGAACATCAATCTGGCGTGGACTCAACCTATCGCTTTGTTCGTTCGGGGAATCGCTGGTTGTTGCAGAGACTTCTTGAAACAAATGTTTGGTATGACGAGTATTCCTTCGACGCGACCATGACCCCGCTGACCTTGCCCGACATCGAAAATGCCAATCGATATTACCAGACCGCGCCCGAATCCTATTTCGTGCAGGGACACATCTGCTCTCGCGCCACAGAGGACGGCAGGATCAGCCTGACGGGCGACTCGTTGATCGTCACGCGAAACGGTCAGCGTGAGGAAATGCCCGTTGAGGATGAGCAGGCTTTCGCCCGCGCCTTGAAGCGGCATTTTGGCATCATCCTCAAATTCCGTCATTAGTATGATAAAAGCAGGTAAGATCAAGGGAAAGGCACGGTAGGCCGTTCGTCATTAGGTGCATAGACACCGTCTCGCAGTACGACCACCGTGCCTCCCATTCTATCGGCCAAGAGCCCGAACAGTTGAGAGGTCCGCAGAGACCGTATCCTGGCTAGTGTGGGCGTCCTTGGTCAACCTGAGGTATCTCCGATGACACACACACATCTTCATTTTATTGGGGTCGATGTCAGCAAGACCCAGTTGGACTGGACAGTGTGGGAACAGCCAGACGTCCAGCAGGTCCGCAATGATGCGACGGGGGTGGCCACCCTGGTGTCCCAGGTCACACCCCTGCCAGACATCCTGGTCGTGGTGGAAGCGACGGGCGGGTACGAGCAGCTCCTCGTCCACACCTTGCTCCAGCAGGGCATCCCGGTGGCGGTCGCCAATCCGACGCGCATTCGCGCGTTGGCCAAAGCGACCGGCAAACTCGCCAAAACGGATAAAATCGATGCCCGCTTGATTGCCGAGTATGCCGCCAAAATCCAGCCGCCCGCCCTGGAAGCGCGAACTGAAACCGAACTCCGCCTGCGGGCGATGGTAACGCGGCGCGAACAACTGGTGGAAATGTGTACGGTGGAAGCCAATCGGCTCGGCACCGCCCATCCCAGCCAACGGCCGGCCATCCAGGAACACCTGACCTGGTTGCGGGAACAAAGTGCCACCTTAGAAACCGAGATCGCACAGCTCAGCCAAAGCTTGCCCGCCTGGCAAGCAAACCTGGCGTCTTTGGATAGTATTCCGGGGGTCGGGGCGATCACCGCCGTGACCCTCCTGTGCGAATTGCCTGAACTCGGCCAGTTGAACCGGCAACAGGTGACGGCTTTAGCCGGTTTGGCCCCGTTCAACCGCGATAGTGGCCAAACCCGCGGCCGGCGGCGCATTTTTGGCGGACGCAAAGCGGTGCGGCGCGTCTTGTACATGGCCTGTCTGTCAGCGAAAAAGTATAATCCGGTCATTCGCCAGTTTTATGAACGGTTGCGTGCCCAAGGCAAGGTGTTTAAGGTGGCCATCACCGCCTGTATGCGCAAGATGTTGACCATTATGAACGCCATGCTCCATAACCAAGTGCCGTGGCGGGACCCACCCTCGGCCGCCGCCTAACTTGACCCCTTGACATTTAACACAGTTACTGCGAGTGGCGCGAGACGCCCCGAAGCAATCTCCTCCTGCGTCGTAGGGATTGCTCACCTGCCCTGGCGGGCGGTGCCGGGGTCGTCGGGAAGAACGCCCTCCTCGCGTCGTCGTCGGTTTCAAACCAAAGGGGCCTCAAGCCAGGCGGACGTTTGCAGATCGGCGATATTCTGGTCAAACGCGAGGTGCCGTCCGGTGCGATGGACGACATCTCGCTATGGGCGGGTTGAATTGCCGGCGCTCTGCTGGATGCAGAGTTACTCCGCGCCGTGCGCGCGGCTGGTTTTGAAGACGGCAAGATCGTTCACAAGTACAACAGTTACGTGGATACACCCGATCCCTCGGACGCGTTGGACTTCGGCACGCAGGGCATCAAGTTCCGCGCCCGCAAGCCGATATGATGTTGGCGAACATTCAAACAAGGAGAACTTCATGACATCCATCAAAACAGTGGGCATCTTCGGCGGGGGCGTAGCAGGACTGGCGGCGGGCGGATTGCTCGCGCGCGCGGGCATCCAGGTCAAACTTTTCGAGGCGAACGAAAAGATCGGCGGGTGTTGCGCGACGACGAACCTCGGCGGGTACACATTCAACGATGGTGCGTTGTATCTCGCCCTGCCGAACATGCTGGATCGCGTCTTCGCGAAGGTCGGGCTGGATCGCCCGTCTGTTTTGCCACTGCGAAAAATCACCGCGCCGCAGACGACGGTTCTGCCCAACGGCGACAAGGTCACGTTTGGCGATGGCTTGCGCGTGACTGTCGAAAAGAAAAACGGCACGGTGAACGAAGCCACGCTGAATAAAGAATTGGACGACATGATGAAACGCTGGGAGCCAGCCCTGCGCCTGCTCACCGAAGACATTCTTGTTCATCCGCTTTCGTTTTCGCGCATCCTCGCAAAGGGCTGGCGGCACTTACCCAAATTCGGCGGGACGGTGGCGGATGAATTGCGGCGGCTCTTCAGCGACGCCTCGGTGCGCGCCGCGATGTCGGGCGTTTTGCTTTACACAGGTTTGCCCCCCGAGAAACAGTCCGCCATTTCGGTGCTGGGTCTGGTGACGCTTTTCAGCGACGGCTTTCACCTGCCCGAAGGCGGCATGAGCAAAGTGCCCGAGGTGCTCAGCCAGGCGATGCTCGCGCACAACGGGGAAATCCATTTGAATAGGCGGGTGGATAAGATTGTCGTGAAGGATGGTCGCGCACGCGGGTTAGAAATTCGCGGGCAGGGCTTAGTGGAAGTGGACGCGGTCATTTCGACTGTGAGCGGAATGTTGACCTTCGGCTCATTGCTGGACGACGCCGATTCGCCGCGCGGGTTGAAGCGCATGGCGCAGGAAGCAAAGTTATCGAACAGCGCGTTTTCGGTACAACTTGGTTTGAAGAACAAAATAGACGCGCCCAGTCATTCGCATTATTTTCTGCCGCCGATGGAAAGTCAAGGCGACGTATTCACCCCCTGCGACAACGGTGTGAAGTGGCTGGTCTACGACACGCCCACGGTAACGCTCCCCGAACTCGCACCGGCAGGCGGAAGCGTGATTGAAATGTACCCGCCTGTGCGTCGCGATTTCCCAATTGAAGATTGGAGCGAAGAGAAAAAAGAAGCCGTTCTCGAAAAAGCGGTGGAAGCCCTTTCGCGCGTTCACAAACTGGATATCACCGTCAAGCGCATTGTCAGCCCGAAGGAATTCAGGAACAACCTGAACCTGTATCGCGGGGCGGTATACGGCTTGTCGCCGCAGGTCGCGCCGTGGCACCATTTTCCGCACCGCACGCCCATTCGCGGCCTGTACCAGACCGGGCAGACCACTTATCCTGGCTACAGCGTGGGGCGCGCCGCCACGTCGGGCATTCTCGCGGCGGAGGCGTTGATGCCTGAATGAGTGCCCGTTGTGCAGAAATAATGACTCGCGGGGTATCCCGCAAAAAATAATCAGGAGCGAAACATGGAAAACGGACCTTCAATGGTTCAAATCGTCGGGTTGGTGATTCTCGTAGGCGTGGTTTTGTATTTCACGGTCTATAAGGAATTGCGCGGGAGAGGGATGTTACCCGGTCAAAAGAAATTGCTTCAGACAGGGATATCGGCACGGGGCAAAGTGATCCAGGCTCAACCCACCGGAAGTTTTTTTGGCTCCAAGGGCAATACTCACCAGCTTGAGGAAATTGCGCTTGTGTTGGAAATTCAGTCACCCAATGGCCCAGCTTATTCTGTAAAAACGACACGCGCTGTCTCCATATCAGGTTTTTTAAACCCGTTTCAGGTTGGGCGTGAGTTGGAGGTAAAGGTTGATCCTTCCAATCCCAACAAGATTGCGATTGTGGGTTTTGATGGGTGATGGAAGTACATCATATGAGCATTAACCGCGCCCGATAGGATTATCTTGGATAGGGGATCCTCGTTCATGCGCGAGTGACAATATGACGATGTTTAACCTGATTCCCCAATGGATTCTAGAACGCATGGAAACCGGAGAACGGCAAGGGAATTTTGTCGCGACCGCACTCTTCCTGGACCTTTCCGGCTTTACCATCCTCACGGAAAACCTTTTGCCCTATGGACAGGCTGGGGTAGAAACTCTGGTCAACGTCTTGGATGCCCTCTTTGCCCCGTTGATTCAGGTAATTTATGCCTATGGGGGATTCATCACCACCTTTGCCGGGGATGCGTTGACGGCCGTTTTCCCTGCTCCTATACCTGCGGAACAAGCCGTTGCGGCGGGTTGGCATATTCAACAGGCAATAGGGGATGGGCGGCAATCCACCCCGTATGGCGATTTCACCTTCGCCGCCCGCGTGGGGGTGGCGGTTGGCGAAGTGCGCTGGGATATTGTTACAGCTGAAGACGGGCAACGCGCCCTTTATTCCTTTCAGGGAAGCGCGATTGATCGGTGTGCGGCCGCCGAACGCCTGGCTCAAGTTGGTGATATTGTCATCACCCCGGATGTTTACCGGGCCATACAATTACAGATTACAGCCACACCCCTGGAAGACCATTACCGCCTGACCGGGGCGGGGAACTTGCCCGGCATCGCTCAACCTGCCGCAAGCGATTTCCCCACTCTCACCTCTCTATACCCACTCTTCTACCCACCTGAAGTGCTGAACCAGACCCACCGGGGAGAATTTCGTCACGTCTTCAGCCTGTTTGTCAGCCTGCCCGCTGCGCGAACCCACACCCAACTGGCCAGCTTTGTGCAAATTGTGTTTGCGCTTCAAAACCAATATGGCGGCTTGCTCAATCATTTGGACTTTGGCGACAAAGGGTGTTATCTCCTTCTTTTTTGGGGTGCGCCGGTTAGCCACGAAAATGATGGTGTCCGTGCCTTGCGTTTTGCCCTGGAACTGCAAACCCGTAGCAGTCTTCCTCTCAAGATAGGCATCACTTACCGCCTGGCATATGCAGGATTTGTGGGCACACCTCAACGGGGGACGTACACTTGTTACAGTCAGGGAGTTAATCTGGCCGCACGTTTTATGACCTCTGCACCTCTGGGAGACATCTGGCTCGACGGGCGGACTGCCCATCTGGCCCAACATCACTTTGACCTGGAATTTTTGGGTGGGAAATCCTTCAAAGGATTTCCTGAAAGCCAGCCCGTTTATCGCCTCCTGGAACACAAAGAAGACGTAGAATTTTCTGGTTCTAATGGAATTTGTGGTTTGGAGAGAAATGAGGCATGATCAGGCTAAAACTCTGCCAGGAGAATAGCCACCATGCCTCAAAGAAAGTGTACCAAAACCAAAGCGAAAGTTACGAGGCCGCATAAGCGCATCACGCTGCCCATTGAAATGGAACACTACCGTGAAATTGTGGATAACGTTCAAACCTATCGCCAATGGCTGGATGAAATGATTGCCCAGTACCCAGAACTGTTTCCGCACAGCATCTGCGAAGGGGATACCTTGCATGATGCGCGGGCTTCTGCCAAATTGGAAGGGCTGTGCCTCCGCCGCATTTGCCTCCACGTGCGCGACGCCCAAGGCAAAAAGCAAGTTTTCACGATTGCCCCCAGTTCCGTGATGCCCTATTGTGTGGGGTGGACAGAGGCCGTCGAAAAAGCCCTGTTCCTGCGCCGCTTTGACGTGCCCTTTTGGGCTTTGACCTATGTCTTTGGGTGCGATGACGCGTATTGGTATCGGTTGGAGAACCACTTTGGGCGTTACAACCTGGTGCAGACGGTGGTCAAAGACCCGGCCAAACTCCCCAAGCACCTCTTGGCTGATGAAAAAGTCACCTGGCTGAATGGGGAAGAAGTCGTCGTGGCCACCACCGTCGGGAACGAGTGTGTGTTGGGGGCGTCGGTCGCCTTGGGGGTCGATACCCCGCATCTGGAAGAAGCCTATCCGCATTTCATGGACGAGGCCCGTCACCTGGCCCCGGCTTATCAACCGGAAACCGTCAATACGGATGGCTGGGAAGCCACCCAAAAAGCCTGGCGCAACTTGTTTCCGCGCATCGTCATTCTCGAGCGTTTCCTGCATGCGTTTATCAAGATCCGCCAACGTGGCAAACACCTGAAAGACATTTTCCCCCAACTTTCCCAAAAAGTCTGGGAGGTTTATCATGCGGGAGACGCCGCTGCTTTTCGCCTCCAAGCCAGCGAACTGCTGGCCTGGGCCGAAAACAGGATGACCGGTTCTGTGCTGGACGCGGTGCGTAAACTTGCCTCAAAAGTAGACCGCTTTGTGTTGGCCTATGAGCATCCGCTCGCTCATCGCACCAGCAATAGGTTAGATCGCCACATGAACGCCATGGCCCGCTGGTTGGACAGCACACGCTTCTTCCACGGGCACTGGGTTTCGGCCGAACGCGCCATGCGCGCCTGGGCTTTATTACACGATTTCGGGCCGTATTGTCCGCGTGCCGAAATCAGCCAGACCTATTCATCGCCCTTTCACAAACTGAATGGGTTCGTGTACCATGCCAACTGGTTGCACAATCTGCTCATCTCAACTTCTATGTCAGGCTGTTCAACTTAACCACAAAATAAATCAGAACCAGGCATTTTCGAAACATTTGAATCGTTGCAACCAGGCGAGAACTTCCTCCTCGTCAACGATCACGACCCCAAACCCTTGTATTATCAATTCCAGGCGGAACGTGCGGATCAGTTCACGTGGAATTATGTGGACAAGGGTCCAGAAGTTTGGAGCGTCGTTATTGGGAAAACCAAGTAGCTGAGGGATCAACCTGATTGCTTCAAAAGCGGATATGAGTTGCCTTTATCCATTGGGTAATTCATATCCGCTTGAGCAATGGTGTGGTCAAATTCCTTTCCGCGTCTGAAAGTACATTAGCGCAAGAATGGTAATCCAGACGACCAGCCGAAACATCATGGCGGCGAGACTCTGGTATGCCACTGTGTTGCGAAAGGCGATGAAGAGAATCAACAACACGATCGCATGGATGCCGAACGTGACAATTGATGAGATCATTGCGTAACGGTGATTTGTCCAAATCAAAACAGCGGGGATGAGAGTCAGGATTCCCATTACGAAGTTGAATACGGGAAGCCACGTGAGAACGGAATAACCAGGGTTCCAGCCTTGCATGGCTTTTCCACCTGCTACGATGGACATGATGCCGACAAGGAATGCGAGAAGCGATGCGATTTGATGGTAGGACATGACGGCTTTTCCTTTTATGCAAGCAGGTTTCTGCGCGCCTGCACATATAAAAGTGCGAGGATGATGATCCAAATCGTC
>WBZL01001689.1_pt1 | contig 22564 bp, 22 predicted proteins | sample 5204291 | NCBI WGS metagenome assembly WBZL01 (sample SAMN12344345, study PRJNA552823) | activated sludge metagenome | biome: Activated sludge suspended growth; feature: Nitrification reactor; material: Wastewater; isolation source: activated sludge from nitrification reactor of wastewater...
CGTCTCGAAAATATCTTTCTGTGGCGCACGTTTTCCGGCGATCCAGAGACCGGGAGAGGCGAAGTGACCCTTTTGCGCCGCAGTCCCTGCGACATCCGTGGGTCTGGGCGGGCCCTCGCGCACCGACATGGGATGGACCCTCAAGCGTCGCGTGCCGTTACTCGGCGCGATGACGACGGGCTGGCTCGCTCCGCTTGCCGCGTCCGTGCGGATGGAATTCTGCGCGAGCGGAGCGGTGACGGAGGCGCGTTCGGACGTCGAGCGCACCATGGTGGCGAACGCCGAAATGACCCCGGCGAACGGCTACCCCTGGGCGCCGCCCGCCCAAAGGGGGACGCGCGCGAGGATCCTGCGCCTCACCCGGAGGCGGATATCGAACCGAACCGTGCGCAGCACACTGAGCGGCACGAGGTGCGCGGCTGGAAATGCCCTAGAGCACCTTGCCGGGATTGAGGATTCCCTCCGGGTCGAGCGCCGACTTGATCGCGCGCATCGCGGCGATCTCGGCCGGGCTGCGCGAATGACCGAGCCAGTCGCGCTTCAGCGTGCCGATGCCGTGCTCGGCGGAGACCGAGCCACCAAGCTCGCGCACCAGGCCATAGCCGATGGCGTCGACGGCATGGGCGCCATCCCGGGGCCCGCCCGGCAGCGCCACCGCGACATGCAGGTTGCTGTCGCCGACATGGCCGAAGAACGAGACGTGGGCGCCGGGGAAGCGCGCCAGCAGCGCCTCGCGGCAGGCCCGGGCGAAGTCATCAAGTCGCCCGACCGGCATCGAGACATCGAGGTTGATCAGCCCCGGCAGGTGGGTGTCCATCGCGTGCCCCTCCCGAACCGTCCAGAAGTCGCGGGCCTCGGCTTCGGTCTGGGCGACGAGCGCATCGGCGACGAGGCCGGCCCCGTAGGCGCCTTCAAGGAACACTTGCAGGACCTCGGCGTCTGTCTGCGCCTCGAGGATGACCGCGAACGCCGGCGCCTCGGCGAAAAGCCGCAGCCCTGCCAGCGCGCGGTTCAGCGCGAAATAGTCGCGCCACATCGCCTCGAAGGCGGAAAGGCCCGGCAGATCGACCCGCGCCTTCGCCAGAAGCGCCAGAACGTCGGCATAGCTGGCCAAGGCGCAAAGGGCGGTGGCGCGGGCGCGCGGCAGCGGGCGCAGCCGGAACACCGCGCGCGTGACCACGCCCAGCGTGCCCTCGGACCCGGCGAAGAGGTGGCGCAGGTCGTAGCCGGTGTTGTTCTTCACCGTCTTTCCCAGGCTCGTGAGAACGGTGCCGTCGGCCAGCGCCACCTCGAGCCCGAGGATGTTGTCGCGGGTCATGCCGTCCCGGATCACGCGCAGACCGCCCGCGTTGGTGGCGATGTTGCCGCCCACCGTGCAGCTTCCCCGGGCGCCGAGGTCCACGGGGAACAGGAACCCGGCCTCGGCCGCTGCCTCCTGGGCAGTCTGAAGCACCGTGCCGGCCTTCAGCGTCATCGTCGCGGCCTCGCGGTCGATCTCCTCGATCCCGGTCAGCCGCTGGAGCGACAGCGCGACATCGTCCGCGCGCGGGTTGGCGCCTCCCGCGAGCCCGGTCATCCCGCCTTGCGGCACCACCGTCTGCCCCACCGCATGACAAAGGGCCAGCGCGCGCGACACCTCCTCGACCGTGGCGGGGCGCAGAAGCGCACGCGGCAGGGCGCGCCCGCTGCGGCTCATGTCGCTGCGCGCGGCCTCAGGCACCCGGTCACCGGCCAGGCAGCCCTGCGGGCCGAGCAGCGCCGCGAGATCGTCGATAAGCGCCATCACTCCGCCCCCTGCCAGAGCCGGCCGCGCAGGTCGGAGAGCCGCGCGCAGCCAAGCTGCACCATCGTCGTTTCGAGTTCCGCCCGGAGCACATCTATCAGATGCCCTGGCCCCCGCGCCCCGAGCGCCGCGGCGGCATGGAGGAACGGCCGCCCCACCAGCACCGCGTCGGCCCCGAGCGCGATCATCCGCGCCACATCGAGCCCCGAGCGCACGCCACCGTCTGAGAGGATCAGCGCCCCCTCCCCCAGCCGCGCGCGGATGCCCGGCAGAACGTCCGGCGCCGTCGGTGCGGCATCGAGCTGGCGACCGCCGTGGTTCGACACCACGATGCCGTCGGCGCCGAGCGACAGCGCCAGTTCCGCGTCCGCGACCGAGAGCACGCCCTTGACGAGCAGCCTGCCCGGCCAGGCCGCGCGGATGCGCCCCAGACCGTCGGGCGTGATGTGGCCGGTCATCATCCGCCCGATGAAATCGGCTGCGGCATCCAGCCCGCCCTGCTTGGGGTAGTAGGGTGCGAAATTCTCGAAGACCGGGATTCCCCGCCGCGCCATGCCCAGCGCCCAGGCGGGGCGGCCCGCGATCTGGGCCAGCATGCGCGGCCCGATCCGCGGCGGCACGACAAGGCCGCTTTGCATGTCGCGCCGCCGGCGCGTGACGCCCGGAATGTCGATGGTGACGATGATCCCGGCATAGCCCGCCACGCGGGCGCGGGCGATCATGTCGGCCTCCATCCCCGGGTCGGCGGGCGGGTAGAGCTGGAACCAGCCGCCCGGCCCGGCGATGGGCCCGATCTTTTCGACCCCGCATGTCGCATAGGTCGAAAGCACATGCCCCACGCCGGCCGCTGCCGCCGCGCGGGCGATCACCGGTTCGCAGCCCGGCCAGATCAGCCCCCCCAGTCCCAGTGGCGCGACGGCGAAGGGGGCCGACCAGACCGCGCCCGCGACCGTCACCCGGGTCTCTGGCGCGGCATCGACCGCCAGGTAGCGGGGCAACAGCCGCACCGCCCGCAGGTCGGCGATGTTGCGCGCGACCGCACCCTCGGCGCCGATCCCGCCTTCGACGTAGTCGCGGATGAAGCCCGGCAGCCGCCGCAGCGCGGCGGTCTCCATCGCCGCCGCGTCGGGAAAGCGCCGGTCGAGCCGCGGGTCGGTCACGGAAGCCGCTTCAGGGCCTGCGCCATGCAGTGGATGCCACCCCCGGTCTTGGAGATTTCCGACATGTCGATCGCCGCGACTTCAAAACCGCGGGCGCGCAATTGTGAAATCAGAACCTTGGACGAGCTTGGCGCGATCACACGGTCGCCCCCCAGCGACATGAAGTTGCAGCCGAGTGCCATCGTGTCCTGGAAGGGGACGTCGAGGATCTCGTGCCCCTTCCCTTTCAGCCAGTCGACGATGCCCGGTTCGGTGCAGGCGAGGCAGACGGCGGTCAGCTTGGGCGCGACCGGCACCACCATCAGGTCGATGTGCACATAGTATTCGTCGATGAAGGCCAGGCGGGTTTCCCAGCCTTCCTTGTCGAACCATTCCTTCACCTGCCGCGCGCCCTCTTCCTGCGTGCGGGCGCCGCCGCAGCCGATCAGGACGCAGCCTTCCTCGATCACGTTGAAGTCGCCGCCCTCGAAGGTGCCGGCCGTGACCATGTCGTAGATCGGGATGCCGAGCGCCTCGTAGGTGCGGATCGCGGCATAGTTCTCGCCGCGCCGCCACCAGTTGGCCATCGCGGTGATGAAGGCGCCGTAGGGGGTCATCACGCTCGAGTCGCGGGCATAGACCTGCATCGGCAGTTCCGGGGCCGGCTCGTGCATGTGCACCTTCACCCCGAAGTGCTCGTAGGCCGCGACCAGTTCCTTGTGCTGGGCCTGGGCGACCTGGACATTCGCGGGCGCCTCGCGCAGGTGCTTGCGCGAAAGCGAGCTGGTGGAGAGGTGCCGCAGATGCGCGGGGCTGCCCAGCAGCACGTCGGTCAGCCGGTCGGTCTCGTTGCGGAACCCCCAGCCGGTGAGGGGCGAGGTGCCGCCGCCGGGATTGCGGCGGCGCAGGCTGAACGGCTCTGGGCGGGCGGGGGCGTTCATCGGGGCTCTCCTTTCGGGGTCAGGCGCCGGGCATGGCGGAGGGAATCCACCAGTCGCGCCCGCGCGCGGTCGTCACGTATTCGGGCCAGCGGAAATGGATCGGCGGATCGTAATCGCATTGCGGCGGCAGCCAGGCGCTGCCGCCGACGCCGCCCCCGGTCCTTTCCCGGAACTCCTCCATCGCCCCGTCGCGCGCGGCGGGGTCCTCAAGCAGGCGCAGCGCCGACAGGGCAAGGATCTTCGCTGCCGTCTGCACCATCGGGTCGATGGTCGTGGGGATGCCACCGAGCGCGTTCATCACCCAGGCCGGATAGGCATAGCCGTCCGGCCCCCTGAGCGCGGGCCGGGCGACGTAGAACCGCGCCGTCGGCGCGTGCCAGCACATGTCGGTGTAATCGTCCGAGGTCGAATGAGTCTGGCTCGGCGCAAGGTCACGGCGGAGAATCGCCTCGGCCGCCTCGGGCGCAATGAGCCTCGACATCTCGCCGATGAAGGGCTCCTCCATCGGAGCAAGCCCGAGGTTCGCCTGAATCTCGCGGGCCACCTGCTTGGCGTCCTCGGCCCAGACCGGCGCGCCCACAGCCCGCATCGCGTCCCAGACGGTGTGGGCGATGGCGTGGTTGGCAAGGCCCGGGCGTGACTTGCAGACCCAGTGGCGTTCCCAGCGGCAGCCGGTCATCGCCGCCGCGGCCGCGGCGTTGCGGTCCAGAACCGCCGTCACCTGTTCGGCCATGGCGATCGTCGGCACCCGCATCATGTACTGGATTTCGGCCAGTCCGGCGGGAAGGTTGTCGGCGGTCGCCTGCCCCGCCGTGAGGATCGCCTCAGAGATCGACCAGCCGCCCTGATGCGGCAGCATCGAATCGCGCAGGCTCTTCGAGGTCAGGTACATCAGGTTCAGGGCGTCATTCGCCCCCGGCGCCCGCACCGCGCTGTGCGCCTGCGGAATCGGCGCGCCGTCATGCCGGCCCCAGCCCTCGGGCGCGTCGCAGGGGAAGCGGTAGATCATCGACCAGCCGGCGCCGCAATGCGTGTCCCAGCGAACCGTGTTGCACATCGGCAGCATGTAGAAGGGATGGAACGACAGGATCGCCGCCAGCCCGTCGTAGTAGCCCCTGGCGGCATGGATGGGCTTCGATCCCCTCACCTTCTCGGCCGGTTCGCCGGTGAAGCGCAACCCGCCCTTGATGCCGTGCCTCTCCATCGCCGCCTTGGTGGCCAGCAGCCCGCCAAGGCCCGCGATCCCGAGCCCGGAATGCGGGTCGGTGTGGCCGCCGGCCTGATAGCCCAGGCCCGCGCGCGGTTCGCGCCGCGTGGTGGCCGCCTGGCAGTTGCCGGGGATCCCGTCGTATTCTGCATACATGCCGATGACGGGGTGCCCCCTCGAGGCGGGGCCGTTGGACCATTCGGCGCAGAAGGCCGTCGGCATTCCGCCCGATCCTTCCTCGACGGTGAAGCCCTCGGCCCTCAGCCGCTCGACATACCAGGCGGCGGAGCGGTATTCGCGCCAGGCGGTCTCGCCGTGCTCGAAGATCGTCGCACACCAGTCCGACAGATCCGCGGCCCGGGCCGTCACATGGGCGAGCGCGGTGGTCTGCGCGGCGGACAGGGGCGTGACGCTCACGATGGACCTCCTCGTCGTCGGGCACGGCGTCGGGACGGGTCGCATACGCAAGACCGACACGTCCCATCCATCGGTACACGCCACACCCGTCAGGGCGAAAGTGAAACCTTTTCCCGGTCTCGGCAAACGGATTTCACCTAAGCTGGCACTCCGCCGCATCGCTGGCTAGGATGGCGTGCCGAAAGAGGACGATCCATGTCGCGCATTCCATCAACACAGGCGCTCCGCGCGCTGGAAAGCTTCGCCCGCCTCGGCACGGTCTGGCAGGCCGCCGACGAACTCCACATCACGCGGAGCGCAGTCAGCCACCAGCTTCGCCTGCTGGAGCGCGACCTCGGCTTCCGGCTGATGAACCGGGTCGGAACACGGGCGGAACTGACGCCGCAGGGAAAGGCCTATGCCGAGGACGTGCGCCGCGCTCTTTCGGCCATCGCCGGGTCCGCCTCGCGCCAGGCGGGGCGCGGGGTCACCGGGACGCTGACGGTCAGTTGCCCGCCCGGCTTCGCCTCGTCCTGGCTGTGTCCCAAGGTCGGGCGGTTCCGCGAGACCTGCCCCGATGTCGTACTCTCGCTGGTGACGCCGCGGCGGCTCGACGATGTCAGCAACCCGGACGTGGATCTCTTCATCGCTTTCGGTCTTGGCAACCAGGCCGACATGGAGGTCGAACTTCTGAAGAAGGTGGAATTCACGCCCCTCTGCAGCCCCGCGCTGCTGAACCGGCTCGGGCTGCAGGACCCTGCAGGCGTGCTGCAGGCAAATCTGCTGCACCTGACCGATTTCGAGGACTGGGTGAACTGGTTCCGCCTTGCCGGCCTGCCGGAAGAGACGGCGCGGACCGGCCAGCGGTTTTCCGACATGAACCTCGTCTACGCGGCCACGCTCGCCTCGCAGGGCGTGTCGATGGGCGACGAGTTCATCTGCCACGGGGCGATGGCGCAGGGCATCCTGGTCCGGCCCTTCGACCTCACCATCCGATCGCCGCGGTCCTATTTCCTGGTCGTTCCGCCGGAGAAAGCCGCCAACCCCGCTGTCGCCGCCTTCCGGAGCTGGATGGCGGACGAATTGCCGATGGCCTGAGATTGCTGCATCGGCAAGTTTCGTTTGCCGATGCAGCGAAAACATTTCGTTTGTCGCGACGGGACCGGCCCCCTAGCATTGGCACGTGTCGGAGGTGTCCATGCAGGCAAGAGCCAAAGCCGCCGAGATCGGTGCGACCGGGATCGGGAAGGACTTCGGAGACTTCACCGCGCTTGCCGACATCACCCTGACCGTCGGCCGAGGCGAGTTCGTGACGCTGCTCGGCCCGTCCGGGTCGGGCAAGACGACGTTCCTCATGATCCTGTCGGGCTTCGAGGCGCCGACGGCGGGACGGCTGACACTCGACGGGCGCGACATGACACGGACCCCGGCCGAGGAGCGCGCCTTCGGCATGGTGTTCCAGGGCTACGCGCTCTTCCCGCACATGACGGTGGAAGAGAATATCGCCTTCCCTCTCAGGGTGCAGAAGCGCACTTCCGCGGACATCGGGCGCCGCGTGGCCGAGATCGTCGAGATGGTGGGTCTGGGCGGGCATGGGCACAAGCGGCCGGCGGGCCTGTCGGGCGGCCAGCAGCAGCGCGTCGCGCTGGCCCGCGCGCTGGTCTACGAGCCGCCCGTCCTGCTTCTCGACGAGCCCTTCTCGGCGCTCGACAAGAACCTGCGCGGCCAGATGCAGGAGGAGATGCGGCGTCTCCACCGCGAGACCGGCACGACCTTCGTCTTCGTCACCCATGACCAGTCCGAGGCGCTGGCGCTCTCGACCCGAATCGCCATCTTCGAGAAGGGGCGGTTGCAGCAACTCGACGCCCCGCGCGTCGTCTACGAGCGTCCCGCCAACCGGTTCGTCGCCGAATTCCTGGGCGAGATCAACATCCTGCCGCTGTCCGGGGTGTCGGCGGACGGCGCCGGCGGCGGTGGCCAGTTCGAAGGGCAGACCCTTCGCGCCGACGCCGCCGACCGCGCGGGCGCCACGAGCCTCGCGGTCCGGCCCGAGTACATGCGGCTGCACCTCGCCCGGCCCGGGACGGGCAACGCCGTGGCGGCGCGGATCGATCACACGACCTACCTTGGCGCCGAAACGCGGCTGGCGCTCCGGACGCCGGGCGGGGCCGATCTGATCCTTCTTCTTCCCACCGCGGAGATTCCCGCCGGGCTGGAACCCGGGGCGCCCGTCTGGGCAGCCTGGCCGGAGACCCGCGGCTTCCTGCTTTAGCCTTCCCGCCCGGGCGGACCCGGGCGGCAAACCAGAACCGTCAACGACAACCGGGAGATGACGATGCACGAACACTTTCTGAAAGATCAGGTCGAGATCCTGAAGCTGCGCGCGGCGCGTGGCGAAATTTCGCGCCGGGGTTTCACCCGGATGGCGGCCGCACTGCTCGGCACGACCGCGCTGGGACTGCGTGGCACGGCGGCGCTCGCGCAGTCGGGCGAGTTGGTCTTCGTCAACTGGGGCGGCGACGCGGGCGCGGCCTATGACGAGGCCTATGGCAAGCCATTCCTGGCCGAGGCGGGGATCACCGTGAAGCAGGACGGCTCGGGCCCGACCGAGGGCGCGATCGCTGCCCAGTTCGAAAGCGGCAAGCCTGCCTGGGACATCGTCGACGCCGACCCCTTCTCGGCCGAGGCGCTGGGCAAGAAGGGCATGATGGAACCCATCGACTATGCCATCGTGGACAAGGCCAAGATGCGCGAGGGGTTCGGCTGGGACTACTCGGCGTCGAGCTACTTCTACTCCTACATCATCGCCTATGACGCGACGAAGTTCGGGGACAACCCGCCGAAGGGCATGGCCGACTTCTTCGACGTCGAGAAATTCCCCGGCAAGCGTGCGCTCTACAAGTGGGGTGCGGGGATGTGGGAGGCGGCGCTCCTGGCCGACGGCGTGGCGCCGGACCAGCTCTATCCGCTCGACCTCAAGCGGGCGCATGACAAGATCGCGGCCTTCAAGGACAACGTGGTCGCCTACTGGGGCGGCGGATCGGAGAGCCAGTCGCTGCTCCTGAACGGCGAGGCGTCGATGGCCCTGATCTGGTCCACCCGCGCCAAGCTGATCGAGACGGATTCGGGCGGCGACGTGAAGTTCATCTGGGATCAGGGCCTGATCGCGCCGGGCGCGATGGCGGTGATCAAGGGCAATCCCGGCGGCAAGGACAACGCGATGAAGTTCATCGCCTCGGCGCAGGACCCGGCCAAGCAGGTGATCATGTTCAACATGCTGGGCCAGGGGCCGGCGAACCCGGCCGCCGACGCGCTCCTGCCGCCCGAGGAAGCCCGCTACAACCCGGTGGACCCGGCGAACTTCGCGCTGCAGATCCCGCTCGACATGCCGTGGTACGAAACCAACTACGGCGCCGCGCTGGACGAATACCTCAAGATCATCTCGGCCTGATCCGGCGCCGCCCCCGCGCCGGTCGCGGGGGCGGCTTTTCCTGAAAGACCCCATGAGCCAGCCTTCACGCTTCCTCCTCCTGGTCGGCCCCCTGCTGCTGTTCCTGGCGGCGACCTACCTCGTGCCGTTCCTCGGCGTGATGCGCTGGAGCGTGACCCTGCCCGAGCCGGGCCTCGGGCAATACAAGGCGGCGCTGGGCGATCCCCTGGTGCTGACGGTCTTCTGGCGCACGCTGCGCATCTGTGCCGTGGTGACGGTCGCCGCCGTGGCGGCGGCCTATGTCATCACCCTGCTCTGGGTGCGCGGCGGCCCGGTGCAGCGGCTGATCGTCGAGTTGTGCATCCTGATCCCGTTCTGGATTTCCGTGCTGACGCGGGCCTTCGGCTGGCTGGCGCTCCTGTCGAACAAGGGGCTGATCAACGGCTGGCTTCAGGCACTCGGCATCCTGTCCGAACCCCTCACTCTCGTCCGGAACGAATTCGGCGTCATCGTCGGGATGACTCACTTCCTGATCCCCTTCGCGGTGTTTCCGCTGGCTTCGGCCATGCGCAGCGTGGACGAGCGCGTCCTCATGGCGGCGCGCGGCATGGGGGCGGGCCGGGCACGGATCTTCTGGCAGGTCTTCGTGCCGATGACCAAGCCCGGCATCCTCGGCGCGGGTCTCGTGGTCTTCGTCTTCGCGCTCGGGTTCTTCGTCACCCCGGCGATCCTCGGCGGCGGACGCAGCGTGATGGTGGCCGAACTCATCTACCTGCGCATCTTCCAGAGCCCCGACTGGGGGCTCGGCGCGGCGATCAGCGTGATCCTGATGCTGGCGGTCGGCATCCTGCTGGCGGCGATGATGCGGCAGGTGCGACAGGGGGCGTCGAAATGAACGTGCTGCGCCCCGGACCGCTCGCCGCGGCATTGGCAGCGCTGGTCGCGGTCTTCCTGATGATGCCGCTCGTCGCCGTGATCCCGGTCAGCTTCACGCCGACGCGCTACCTTTCCGTGCCCGATGCCGAATGGTCGCTGCGCCACTACAGGGCGCTGGTCGAGAACCCCGCCTGGGCCGAGGGCGCCTGGCTCTCGATCCGCATCGGCGTCGTCGCCTCGCTCGTGGCGACGGGGCTTGCGCTACTCTTCAGCCTTGGAATCTGGATGCTGCAGCCGCGCTTCGCCGGCATCCTCATGGGGCTGGCGCTCCTGCCGATGGTGGCTCCGCCGGTGGTTTCGGCGCTGACGCTCTACTTCTTCCTCATCACGCTCAGCAAGGTGAACAGCGTCGTCGCCTACGATACCTGGGCGGGGGTGGCGCTGGCCCATGCCGTGATGATCGCACCCTTCGCGGTGGTGCTGATCTCGGTCGCACTGGCGCAGGTGGACCGGCGCATCGACCTTGCCGCGCGCAGCATGGGGGCCGGGCTCTGGACCCGCATCACCCGCGTGATCCTGCCCAACATCCGCTTCGGCATCCTCACGGCGCTCTTCCTCACCTTCGTCCTGTCGTGGGAGGAGATCGGGGTGACGCTCTTCATCACCTCGGTCGATGCGGTCACCTTGCCAAGGCTGATGTGGATGGGGCTGCGCGACAACATCGACCCGGCCATCGCGGCGATCTCGGTCGTGCTGATCGTCATCGTTGTGGCGGTGGTCCTGACAAGGACCGCGGTTGAGCGGGGCCGCGCGCGGCGACAGGCAAGGACATAAGGCAGACCATGGACATCAGCACCGGCGTGTATCTCACGCATCTCCTGCGCGCCTACGGGGTGGACATGGTGTTCGGCATCCCCGGCGTCCATACGATCGAGCTTTACCGGGGGCTCGCAGGCAGCGGCATCCGCCATGTCACGCCGCGCCACGAACAGGGTGCGGGCTTCATGGCCGACGGCTATGCGCGCGCAAGCGGCCGGCCCGGCGTGTGCTTCATCATCTCGGGGCCGGGGATGACCAACATCGTCACCGCGATGGGGCAGGCCTATGCGGATTCGGTGCCGATGCTGGTGATCTCCACCGTCAACGCCCACGGCCGGATGGGATCGGGCGAGGGCTGGCTGCACGAGTTGCCGAACCAGCAGGCGCTGGTCGCGGGCGTCGCCGCCTTCAGCCGCACCGTGCACCGCCCCGAGGAACTGGCGACGACGCTGGCGCAGGCCTTCGCCGTCTTTGACGGCGCGCGGCCGCGGCCGGTGCATGTCGAACTGCCGATCGACGTGATGCTCGCGCCGGCGGGTCATCTGGCGTTGCCGGGGCGGGCGGCGCGCGTGACGCGGCCCGCGCCCGATCCGGAGGCCGTGGCGAGGGCGGCGGCGGCGCTGGCGGGGGCGCGGGCCCCGCTGATCCTGGCGGGCGGCGGCGCGGTCGGAGCGGCGCAGGCCGTGCGGCAACTGGCCGAGGCGCTCGATGCGCCGGTGGTGATGACCACGAACGCGCGCGGCATCCTGCCGCCCGACCATCCCCTGGGCGTGAGCCTCAGCCCCAGCATGGCCGCGACGCGGGCGCTGATCGCCGGGGCGGATGTGGTCCTGGCGATCGGCACCGAGATGGGGCCAACCGACTACGATTTCTTCGAGGACGGCGGCTTCGAGCTTTCCGGCATGCTCATCCGCGCCGACATCGACGCCGCGCAGATCCAGCGCGGCACGGCACCGGCCATGGCGATCGTGGGCGATGCGCGTCTGACGGCCGAGGCGCTGGCTGCTGGGATTGGCACAAGCGGGATGAAGGACGGCGCGGCGCGGGCCGCGGCGGCGCAGGCGGGCCGAACCGCCCTGCCCCGCGCCATCCAGGGCGACCTGCACCTGCTGGACCTCGTCCGCGGCACCCTGCCGGAGGCTCTGATCGTCGGGGATTCCACGCAACTCGTCTATGCCGGAAATACCGCCTTCGCGGCCGCGACCCCGGGCAGCTATTTCAACTCTGCCACCGGGTTCGGAACGCTGGGATACGGGCTACCTGCCGCTGTCGGGGCGCGGCTGTCGGGCGACCGACCCGTCGTTGCGCTCTCCGGCGATGGCGGACTCCAGTTCACGTTGGGCGAGCTCGCCAGTGCCGCCGAGGCACGGGTGCCGGTCGTGCTGATGCTCCATGACAACAAGGGTTACGGCGAGATCAGGTCGAGCATGATCGCCCAGAACGTCCCGCCCCTCGGCGTTGATATCCTGACGCCGGACCTTGGGGCCATCGCCGCCGCCTGCGGCTGGCGGGTGGAAAGGCTGCACAAGATCGCCGACTTGCCGGAAATGCTGCGACGGGGCATCGCGGCGGACGGCCCGACGATGATCGTCTTCGGCGATGCCCTGCGTGATGAGGCACAGGCTGCCGCCGGCTTCTGAAGCAAGAGCGCCCGGTGCCTTCGACCGCCCCCGCCCGCGGTTCAGGGCTGCACCATGGCCGCTGTCCAATCTCGCAGGAAAACGTCCTTGCGGATCCGGTCGAGATTGGCCAGAAGCCCCGGATCAAGCCGGATGGTGCGCGACGCTCCAGGGCGGCCCGACGGGGTGCTCAAGACGGATGACTGGCCAGGCACCAGGTTGATGGCGGTCACGCCCCTTTCGGACAACAGGAATTCCAGCATCCGCAGGGCGGCGTCGGGATTCGCGGCCGAACGCGGAACCAGGGCCGTGCGCAGCAATTGCAGGGTGAAATCCTCGGGCTCGATCACCAGAAGGCGCGGATCCTCGGCGGCGCGCGCGCGGGAATAGCTGCCGACCAGGTTGTAGGCCACCAGAAGCCTGCCGTCTGCGAGGTCATTGATCATCGCCCCGGAGCAGCAATAGAGACGGGCGTCGAGGCGCCCGATGACTTCGGCAAGCCGCCAAAAGGTGCTGCCGAAAGCGGCGTCCTGGCTGGCGAAAAGGTAACCCGCCCCCGATGTGGCCGGATCGTAGGTTCCAACCTTGCCGCGGAACCGTTCGGGGTCTTCGCGCAGGCGGTCGATCAGTTCGCGCCGGGTACGGGGGACCTTGCCCTGCGCGAAGGCCCCGGAGCGCACCACGATGACGACCGGCTCCACCGAGATACCGACGATCAGGTCGCGCCAGCGTGCCGTGTGGGGCACCGCGTCGATCGCGGCCGAATGCGGAATGGGCCGGGCATGGCCGTCATTGGCAAGCTTCATCTGCAGATCCATCGCAGATGAGATCACGAGGTCGAAAGGCAGTTGCTCGTCCGCGATCGCCTCATAGGCCGAGATCGTCGATGCGACGGTATAGCGGATCGAAAGATCGGGATTCGCGTTGTGGAAGGCTTCGAGAAACGGTCTTGCCGCCGACACATCGGTGGTCGAAAGGATGCGGAGCACCGGCGCGGCGTCGGCCGGACCGAGAACAAACTCCTCCTCGACCACCAGCGCTGCCGCAGGCCGGGCCAGAACCAGCGCCAGCCCGACGATCAGAACCCGGATCAGGCCAGGGGAAGACAGAGAACGGCGCAAGTGCCACCTCCTTCGCGCGGGTCCAGCCGGAACACGCCGTCATGAGAATCGCTGACTTCGGTCACCATGGTGAGCCCGAGGCCGGAGCCGACGATGTCACGGACATTCTCACCCCTCTGGAACCGCGGGGCCAGGCTGGCAAGGTCGGCCCTGGCGATGCCACGGCCGCGATCCAGCACGCTGATCCTTGCCATTCGGCCGGACACGTCAAGCAGGACATCGATCGCATCATCCGGGTTGGAATACTTGATCGCATTGTCGAGGATGTTGCGCAGGGCGGTTTCCACCAGCAGCCGGTCCCCCAGAACCACGACCGGATGCTCCGGCCGCTGCCAGTGCAAGGACAGTTCGCGAAGTTCCGCGGTCGGTCGCATGCTGGCGACCAGACCGTCCAGCAGCGTGCCGAGTTCGACCGGGCCGCGCACCTCCTGTTCGCTGCGCGACATGACAAGGGCATGGTCCATCAACTGGCTGGCCGAACGCGAACACTCCTCGGCCGAGCGGATCACCCGGCGGAGACGGGTTCTGATCTTGTCGTCCCCGGCCTGATGCAGGGCAACTTCCGCCTCGGCGCGGATCGCCGACAGGGGGGTGCGGATGTGATGGGCGGCCTCGGCGATGAAGGTTTCGGTTCTGGAATGCGCGAGCCTGAGGCGCAGGATGAAGCCGTTCAGCGCCGCGATGAAGGGTGCGAGTTCGGGCGGGACGGACTCGGCCACCGGCCGCAAGTCCTGCGGCCCGCGCCGCGCCACGCCGTCGGCGACCTCTCCGACGGGGCCAAGGATGGCGCGGGCGGCCAGAAGGCTCATCGGAACTGCAAGGACAAAGAAACCGATCCCGAGGAAACCCGCCCGCCAGGCGATGGCATCGGCAATGGCCGCCTGGCCGTGACGGGTCTGGGCGAGCGCGACCTGCACTTCGGTCTGCGCACCGTCGAAGAGAATGGCACGGGTCAGGCTGGCGGCCCGCACGGGGGTCCCGTTCACCATGGTCTCGTAGAACAGCGGCTCGTTACCCGTCGGGATCGTATCGGGAAGCGCCAGGCCCTCATATCCTGTCACGGTCTGTCCCCGCAGGACGACCCGATAGAAGACGTGATCCTCGCCCATCGCCGACAGCATCGACAGCACCGTGGCCGGCAGATCCATATCCAGCTGGTCGTCCTCGGCAAGAAGGCCTTCGGAAAGGGCAAGGGTCGCGGCGGCAAGCACGGCATCCTGCGCGGCCTCCGCGGCACGATCGGCGGTGACGCGGATCGCGAGGAACAGCGTCAGGGCCGCCACGGCCGCGGCCGCGAGGAATTGCCAGATGAGCTTGCGCTGCAGCGATCCGCCGAGACTGACGGCGGCAAGGCGGTGCGGCAAGGATCGGGGGGCCGCCGTATCGGTCATGGCAAGGTCAGGCGGTAGCCAAGGCCGCGGACCGTCTCGATCCTCACGCAGGACCCTTCGAGTTTGCGCCGCAGGCGCGCGACGTAGACCTCGATCGCGTTTTCAGTCACGCTTTCGGCAAAGGAAAACAGCCGGTCGCAGAGCTGGTCCTTCGAGAATATGCAGTTCGGCGCCCCGATCAGCACTTCGAAGAGACGCATCTCGCGGTTGCGCAACTCGCGCTGGCTGCCGGCGACCGTCAGCGTCGCGGTCAACGGATCGAAGCTGAGGTCGGCGAGCTGGCGGGTCGAACTGGCCGCGCCGCCACGGCGCCGCAGGACGGCGCGGGCGCGCGCCTCCAGCTCGGCCGGGTCGAAGGGTTTGGTCAGATAGTCGTCGGCCCCGCCGTCAAGCGCATCGATCCGGTCCGAGACGGCGCTGCGGGCGGTCATGATGATGACGGGCGTGGCATTTCCCTGCCTGCGCAACTGGGAAAGGAACTGGCGCCCGTCGCCGTCCGGCAGGGCAATGTCCAGCAATATCAGGTCGTAGGACGCACCGGCGAGGCAATCACCCGCCTCGGCAAGGCTCGCCGACCAGTCCACGGCATGTCCGCCCAGGCGCAAGAGCTCCTTGACCGACTGCGCCAGGTCCACAGCGTCTTCGATGAGAAGGTAACGCATCGCTTAGGAATTTCCGACCCAATCGAGTATCGTCGTGTCAGGTTCATGTCAGCTTTCCGCATAATCGTCACTGCCGCAAGGGGCAGGCCAGCCGAAACGCCGCCTGTCTTCGCAAGCAAAGAGGGAGGACCAAGATGAAAATGACTTCGATCCGCACCGCCTTGGGCGGCGCCGTCCTGGCGATGACGCTTGGGGGCGGCGCCTTCGCGACCGAGTGCATCGCACCGGCGGATGCAGGTGGCGGATGGGACTTCACCTGCCGCCAGATCGGCAAGCTGCTTTACGACCTGAAGCTGGTCGACCAGCCAGTCCAGGTGACCAACATGGCCGGCGCCGGCGGCGGCGTGGCCTATACCCATGTCGTGACAGAGCGCAACGAGGATGCCGACCTGATCGTCGCGGCCTCGTCGGCGACCACCACGCGACTGGCGCAGAACGCCTATGCCGGCATGACCGCCGACCAGGTCCGTTTCGTCGGTGCGATCGGCGGCGACCCCGGTGTCATCGTCGTGGCCAAGGACAGCCCCTTCCAGACGCTGGGCGACCTCGTCGAGGCAATCAAGGCGGATCCGGCATCGGTGACCTTCGCCGGCGGTTCGGCCGCCGGCGGATTCGACCACCTGAAGCCCCTGATGGTGCTGAAGGCCGCGGGCTTCACCGACTTTGCCAAGGTGAAGTACATCGGCCTTGACGGCGGGGCCGAGGCGATCACCCAGACCATCGGCGGCTTCACCCAGGCGATGACCGGCGACATGTCGGAAATCTCGGGCTTCATCAAGTCGGGCGACGTGCGCGCGCTTGCGGTGCTGACGGCCGAGCCGGTGCCCGGCTTCGAGCAGATCCCGACCGCCAAGTCACAGGGCTTCGACGTCGAGGTGGTGAACTGGCGCGGCCTCTACGTGCCGAAGGGCATCTCGGACGACGCCTTCAACGCCTGGGCCGAGAAGCTGCAGACGGTGGCCGACAGCGCCGAGTGGAAGCAGATCATGGCCGACAACGGGCTTGCGCCCTTTACCAAGGTCGGCGCCGACTTCCAGGGCTGGATCGACGGCGTCGTGGCCGACACCGCGCAGCTGTCGAAGGACATCGGGGTCATCCAGTGATGGCCAGCGACCGGATCTTCGGTCTGGTCGTGGTCATCGGGGCGCTCGCGTATTTCGCGGGCGCCCTGTCGATCCAGACCAGCTTTCTCAGCGATCCTCTCGGCCCGCGCGCCTTCCCGATCGGGATCGCGGTGGCGTCGCTGCTCTGCGGTCTGACGATACTGGCGCGTCCGGACGCAGAGCCCGACTGGCCGGGCCGGCCGGCCTGGCTGTCGATGGGCGTCGCACTGGCGGTGCTGGTCGCCTATGCCTATTCGGTGGTGCCCTTCGGCTTCCTTGTCCCGACGGCGATCGCCTCGGCCGCGATCGGTTACCTCATCGAGCCGAAGGCGGCGCAGAGCGCGGTCATGGGCGTCACCCTGTCGGTCATCCTGTTCGTCCTCTTCAAATACGGTCTGGGCCTCGGTCTCTTTGCCTTTCCCAGATCCCTGATGGGCTGAGGGAGCGCATCCATGGAAACCCTGTCTAACCTCGCGATGGGGTTCGGCGTCGCCCTGACGCCCTTCACCCTGTTTCTCGCCTTCTGCGGCTGCTTTCTCGGCACCATCATCGGTGCGCTGCCGGGCCTCGGGCCGTCGAACGGCGTCGCCATCCTGATCCCGCTCGCCTTCGCCCTGGGGCTCGACGCGACGCAGGCGCTGGTGCTCCTGACCTCGGTCTACTACGGCACGATGTACGGGGGGCGCATCTCGTCGATCCTCCTGAACATCCCCGGCGACGAACCGGCGATGATGACCACCCTCGACGGCTTTCCGATGGCCAAGCAGGGTCGCGCCGGGGATGCGCTGGTGATCTCGGGCGTGGCCTCCTTCGTCGGCTCGTTCCTCTCGACCGTCGGCCTCGTCGTCGTCGCGCCGATCCTCGCCTCCATCGCCTATCTCTTCGGCCCGGCCGAGTATTTCGCGCTTTATCTCCTGGCCTTCGCGACCCTCGGCGGCATGACATCGTCGAACCAGGCGAAATCCGCCTTCGCGGCCTGCCTTGGTCTTGGGCTCGCCATGGTCGGCCTCGACAATGCCGGCCTGCCCCGCTTCACCGGCGGCAACCTCCATCTGATGGACGGGATCGACTTTCTCGTCGCCATCGTCGGGCTATTTGCCATCGCGGAGATCTTCATCTTCATCGAGAGCCACGGCAAGAACAGCGCCATCGGCGTGACGATCGGCAAGCTGACGATCCCCTGGGCCGACCTCAAGGCCTCGTCCGGCACGATGCTGCGCGGCACCGGGCTCGGCTTCATCGCCGGCGTCCTGCCGGGTGCGGGCGCAAGCCTTGGCAGCTTCATGGCCTATATGGCGGAAAAGAGCTGGGTCGGGTCCAAGGGCCGTTTCGGCAAGGGCGACCCGCGCGGCGTCGCCGCCCCCGAGGCGGGCAACAACGCCGCCGCGGGCGGCGCCATGGTGCCGATGCTGACGCTCGGCGTTCCGGGCTCGGGCACCACTGCGGTGATGCTCGCGCTGCTGATGACGCTGAACATCACCCCGGGGCCGCTCCTCTTCAAGGAACAGCCGGAAATCGTCTGGGGCCTGATCGCCAGCCTCTTCATCGCCAACATCGTGCTTCTCATCATGAACGTGCCGCTGGTGAAGATCTTCGTGAAGGTCCTGATGGTGCCGCCATGGGTGCTGATGCCGATGGTGACCATGGTCAGCTTCGTCGGCATCTTCTCGCTTTCCGGCAGCTACTTCGACATGCTCCTGATGATTGCCTTCGGGGCCCTCGGCTACATCCTCAGGAAGCTCGACGTGCCGACGGTGCCGGTGATCCTCGGCATCCTGCTCGGCAACGCGATGGAGGACAGCCTGCGCCGCGCGATGGTGATCTCGGACGGGGACTGGACCTATCTCTTCTCGACACCGATCGCCGTCGGTCTCTGGCTCTTCGCGGCCGGCGGGTTCCTCGCGCCGATGTTCCTGCGCAAGATCGTCAAGCGACCGCCAATTCCGTCCGGCGACCTGCCGCTCGACGCCGACTGAGGAGACGACGATGCCGACCCGCGTGCTGGTACCATCCGGAGTCCTGGGCCTTGGCTTCGACCGGACGGCGCTGGCACGTGGCGTGGCGATGCGTCCCCACATCATCGCCATCGACGGCGGCTCGACCGACAGCGGACCCTTTTCGCTCGGGGCGGGACAGTCGAAGTATTCCCGCGCCGCAACCCGGGCCGAATGGCGTGAGCTGATGCTGGCGCGGGCCGAAGCGGGGGTGCCGCTCGTGATCGGAACCGCGGGCACCTGCGGGGCCGACGCGACCGTGGACTGGATGTTCGACATCACCCGCGAACTGGCCGGCGAACTCGGCCAGAGCCTGAAGATCGCACGGCTTTACTCCGGTCAGCCCGCCGAGAGGGTGATTGCGGCGCTGCGTGCAGACCGGGTCCTTCCCCTGACCCCCGCCCCCGGCATCACCGAGGCTGGGCTGTCGGAAATGACGAACATCGTGGCCCTGGCAGGGGCCGAGCAGGTTCAGGCCGCGCTGGCGACCGGAGCGGAGATCGTGATCTGCGGCCGCACCACAGACACCGCGCTGATCGCTGCCCTGCCGCTCGCGCGCGGCGACGACGCGGGCGCCGCCTGGCATGGCGCCAAGATCGCCGAATGCGGGGCGCTCTGCTCGACCCATCCGATGACCGGCACCATCATGGTGGAGTTCGACGAGACAGGCTTTACCGTGGAGCCGATGGCCCTGGCGGCGGCCTGCACGCCCTATTCCGTCTCGGCCCACATGCTTTACGAGAATTCCGACCCGTTTCGCCTGCACGAGCCGGGCGGGCACCTCGACGTCACGGCCGCGCGCTACGCCGCGCTGGACGAACGTCGGGTGCGGGTCGAAGGCTCGCGCTGGGTTCCCGGCCCCTACACGGTGAAGCTCGAAGGGGCGCGGGCAGCGGGCTATCAGACCACGATCCTCGCCATCCTGCGCGACCCGCGCTATGTCGCGCGCGCCCGCGACTGGGTGGCGGGCCTGCAAGCCTTCCTTGCCGCCGAGATATCCCGCCGCATGGGGCTAGAACCGCCGGCCTACACGCTGGAGTTCCGCCTGATCGGCATCGAAGGGGCTCTGGGTGCGATGGAAACGCGGCAGGGCCAGCCGGTCGAAGTCGGCGTCCTTGGCATCGTCACCGCGGCGTCGCAGGCCCTGGCGAGCGAGATCGGCAAGCTGATCAACCCCTTCGTCCTGCACCATCCGCTGACCCCGGACGAGGAACTGCCGACCTTTGCCTTCCCCTATTCCCCGGCCACGACCGACCGCGGCGCGCTTTACGAATTCGCGCTGAACCATGTGATGCGGATCGATGAGCCGATGGACGCCTTTCGCCTGACGGTGACGGAGGTCAACCATGCGCGTCGCTGACATCGCGCTGAAGGTCCGGTCAAAGAACGCCGGCCCCTTCTGGGTGACCGTCGACATCTTCTGCGGCACGGCCGAGGCATTTTCCAGGCTTTCGCGCCTGCAGACCGCGGCCATCGCGCGGCTCTACGGCCAGCCGGAGCAACTGCTGAAGCGGTTCGACATCGCCGACCTTAACGTGATCAAGATTTCCTTCCCGCGCCCCGTCGTGCAGGGCAGCCGCGACGACCGCGACATGCATGGCGCCCAATGGGCGCACCTTCTGGCCGAGATGGAGCTTGGCGACTGACGTCGTTCCCCCATGCTCGAGGTGCACATCCCGGACCAATCGAAGCGCGCGGAACCCTGAGTTACCACATCGCCGCAAGGTTGACGAACGCGCGGCTGGTCCTGCAATTCCCGGACCGGCTTCGTTGCGACATGGGTCAGCGCCAGCCAGCGCCCGTCCCCGCCGCGAGCCTGTCAGGTCTCGGATGACTGGCGCGCGTGCGCCGGATCGCATCCGGGGCAGACAGCGCGGCACCAGGCGAGGATCGCGTCGGCCTCGGGCGAAAGGTCGGCGGCCATGCCCCCGGCGAAACGATCGAAGGCTGCCCGGTGCGTGTCGGAAACGCCGATCAGGACCGGTACGCCGCGGCCGAGCGCCTCGGCCATCAGCGCGCGAAAGCCGCGGCCTTCCGCCTCGCTGAGACCGAACTTGTTCAGGACGACGAGGTCCGCTCCATCTGCTGCCAGTCGTGCGGTGACCAGCCCGACTGCCTCCTCGAATGCCCCGGCATCCATGCGGCAGGCGGTAGAGCCTGTTCCGAGGTCCTGCGTGATCCGGACCGCCGGCCCTCGGGGAAGGAGCCACAGGTCGCTGTCGCAATGGCCCTGCCCTTCTCCCTGCCTGGTCGGGCGCAGGGCGCCCACGACCCTCACGCCATCGTCGATGAGCCGGGCCACAACCCCGGCCAGCAGGCGATCTGTCGCCCCTCGCCCGTTCAGTGTCACACTCGCCAGCGCCATCGTCCGACCTCACCGCGGCTCGAATTGTGGGAACAGCACGTCGTTCTCGAGCCGAATATGCTCGTTCAGGTCGTCGATGAACTCGGCGAGGCCGGCATAGAGTGCGGTCCATGTGGCGCAGGCGCGGTCGGGCAGCGTGAGGTTGCGGGTCAGCCGGCGGATTTCGCCGACCTCCCGTTCGTGATCGTCATGGTCGGCGCGCATGACCGCGATCGGATTCTCTATGCCCGGCCTGCCGCCCGCTCGGATCGCGGGGAAGAGGATCAGTTCCTCCTTCTTCATGTGCACCTCCATTTCGCCGATCATGCGACGGAGGAGGTCGGACAGTCCCTTGGGCAGGGCCTCGTTCCCGAAATGCACCGTCTCGACCTTGGCGGCCATTTCGGCCACCCGCGGCAACTGGGCGCGGTGGCGCTGGTGATAGCGCGCCTCGATGTGGCGGGTCAGTCCGGCCGCGTCGTCAAGGGAAGCGTCGTCCGTCATCATGCTTTTCGTCCTTTCTTCGGCGGGAGACGGAGCCTGCACGATACGCGGCCATCTCCATCCCGGCGGCGGCCATCTGCCGGAACGCGCCGAAGATGGTGATCGGTAATTCGTCGTCCCTGCTTGAATTTGAGTTTATGACCGTTAATTGGTGCGGTAAATACCAATACGAAGGCGGAGAAAAGCGACGATGCGCCTCACCTCGTTCACGGATTACGGCTTGCGCATGCTGATGCGCATGGCGAGCGCGCCCGAACGCGCCTTCTCCACCGCCGAGTTGGCGGAGGAGTTCAACCTTTCGCGCAACCATCTGGCCAAGATCATGCAGCACCTCGCCCGCGCCGGCCTGGTCGAGACCCGTCGCGGCGGCGGCGGGGGTGCGGTCCTTGCGCGGCCAGCGGACAGGATCCGGCTCGGTGCCGTGGTCCGGTCGCTGGAGGACGGCCAGCCGCTCGTCGAATGCCTGAGCGCCAACGGCGGGGCTTGCATGATCGACGGGCGCTGCCGCCTCAAGACGCGGATGCGGTCTGCCGAGGCCGCCTTTCTCGCCGATCTGGACCGTTCCACCCTCGCCGACATCGCGCTCGGACCGGAGCCGGGGCGATGAGTTGCGGACATGAGCGGGAGGCAGGGCACATGACGAAGGTCGAGCGGAACGGCAGCGACTTTGTCGTTGCCGCCCCGGTTCTCGGCGAAGCCTTCGGCCTCGCCGAGGACGAGGTCCGGAAAGCCATGCACGATGCTGCACTGACGTCGCGCTGCGAAGCTGGTCAGGAAGCGGATGAAGGATGCTGGCGCCTCAGCTTCCGCTACAAGGACCGTGTCTTCCGGCTGACTTTGGACGCCGCCTGGAAGGCCCTGACGAGCGCGTCCTTCGCCGCCCCTCGGCCGCCACATGACCGCGGCTGAGGTCATGCCGGCGGCCGCCCCGATTTGATCTGGATCAAATTGGAATCTTCGATACCGATTTACGCTCGCAGCAGAGTGCCAACCCACGGTAGACCGTCCGACGAGGCGGCGCGGCGAGCGACTTAGACTGGGCAAGCGCGTTCGACATCGTCACGACACCACGCGCTGACCCCGTGGGATCGCACCCTGAAGCCGATCGCTGAAGCGGTCCGAATGGGGAGGCCAACGATGAGTGATAGCGACAACCGTGCGGGCACCAAGCGGGAACATCCGCCGGAGCCCATCCCGTTCATGCAGCAGGTGCTGGACAATCCGTTCCTGCTCCT
>WBZL01000473.1_pt2 | contig 22560 bp, 25 predicted proteins | sample 5204291 | NCBI WGS metagenome assembly WBZL01 (sample SAMN12344345, study PRJNA552823) | activated sludge metagenome | biome: Activated sludge suspended growth; feature: Nitrification reactor; material: Wastewater; isolation source: activated sludge from nitrification reactor of wastewater...
ATCGTCATTCGTACAGTCATCGCCACAATACTGTCAATAGCCACCACATCCCGGTAGGAAACTTGCAGGATGAGCATGACCAATGCGTGCAGTCCGAAAGTAGCAATGGCGGCAGGCATGGCAAGTCTGTGCCTGCTCCAAATGAGAATGGCGGTGATGAAAACGGTCAGGATACCGACCGTATAGTTATAGACAGGCAGCCAGTTGATCACGTAATAGTCAGGAAGTTTACCGAGCAAAACCTGTCCGCCTGCAAAAACTGCCATTGCACCGATGATGAACGCGAGAACGGTTGCGATCCTGTTGAGATTTATTTTCATGTTACTGCCTCTTTCTGGTCCTGCTTCTTGCCAGTGGCACGTTCAAGAATATCAAGAAATTCGTTTAAGGGTACGCGATGAATTCGCGCCGCCCATTCGACCGTGACCGCCTTCGCCGCCAGCATGCGCAGGGAGTAGCGCCCCACGCGCTTGACGCCGAAGACTTCCATCACGTCGGCGATGTCGCCGTATTCTTCGAGGATGGCGGAGACGCGCGTGTCTTTTGTAATTTTCATTTCAGAAATACTCCAGCGGCAGGTCACGAACGTGACCTGCCGCTTTTGTTCTCTCTAGTTGCCCGCCAATTTCTTGCGAGCGTCTGCGCCTTTGAGCGGATAGCCCATGGCAAAGCCGATCAGGCAGAAGTCGAACACGCCGCCAGAGAGGGGAACCAACCCCACTATAGACATGATTGTGCCGACCGTTCCCTGCACGACGAACTGTCCCAGGCTGATGATGATGAGTCCCAGCACAACGCGAGCGCCGCGACCTGCATTACTGGTCATAAATTTGATGAAGTTCATTTTGTTCTCCTTTTTTGTTTTGATTAAGCCGATTCGATTTTCTTGAAACCATCGCGTGCGATTTCGAATAGTTCCTTGACGGGGTAAATAAGCGCCAGCGCGTAGAGCGCGAAACCGATTCCGTACAATACGCCTCTGGCTGGGACTATGAAGATGCTTGCCCACACAAACAGACTCCCCACCGTTGCCCCCGCTAAACTCACCCAACTGCCTCTAAGTTGTGGATTCTCATCCTTGAGGAAGAATCGGCGGGCAATGTATAGGATGGGCATATTATTTCTCTCCTTTCGAGCCGAGAAAGACAACGCGCGTTTTGGCATTCATGCCGCGTTTCGCCCCGCTTGGCGCAACCACCGTCACGCCAGGTTTGATGGCGAAGGTTTCCTCGCCAACAGTCATCAATCCGTCGCCTTCGAGAAAATGATACATCGCCGCCTCGCCAGGGTGAACAGGAATTTGTCCGCCTGCCTCCAGCCCCACAACCAACGCCTTGAATTGCGGTGTGTTGATCAGGAATTGCGGCTTGGGTTCCTCGGTTGAAAAAACAGCTTTTGCTTTAACTTCTGTGAAATAGATTTGGGAACTTGTGTCAGACATGTGGACTCCTTTTTGATATGCCTGACTTTAACCTTTTTCCCCGCATCCCGCCCCGACTTTTGTCGGGTTTTTGAGTCCAATCTTTATCCGCCCCGAATCATTGCCCGCTCCATTAGGCCTGTGTCATTATATTTATCCACTACTGAAAAATCTCCAGTACAATCAGCTATGCTTCCTTATAAAGTAGCCATATACTGAAGATACGTTTTACTTATGCAACAATGGATAAGCTATGAATCGTAAACCACACGGGCAGATTATGACCTCCCGCGCCTCGGAATTGACTGTGCTCAACGAGCTAATTTCGACGACCCATACATGGACTGATACCCATGCTGCCTTGTCCACGGCATTGAAACAAGCCGCAAAACTAGCCGCGGCTGACGGGGCTGAATGCCATCTAGTTAATTCATCTGGCGAATTGCAATTTACAACACAGTACAACCTGGATCCTGATTTCATATCTGGCTCTTTGGATATTCGGTTTCCCCTTGGAACAGGCATTCCTGGTCTATCCCATGCAAGCCAAAGAGCTTTCTTCATCTCTGATATAGAAAGCGAAGAGCATTATCAACGGCAGAATCTGGCAAAACAAGCTCGTTATCGCTCATTGATCTGTATCCCGCTCTCCAGCATGGATTCACTTCTGGGAACATTTATATTGTATTTTAGAAAAAAGATCCAACCAGCCACTCATACGCAAGAAACACTAACCGCTATCGGAAAACAGTTGGGCATTGCAACTGAGCGGGCACGCCTCTTTCAGCAAACAACAGAACAATTGAAAGAGTTACAGATTTTACAAACTGTGGCGTATGCCTTAAATCGTTCCGCCAACATTCAAGAAGCGCTGGAACGAAGCCTGGAAGCAGTCATCACCGCCATGAACATGCGGTGCGGCTGGGTCGTATTGTTGGATGGTTTTCAAAAAAATCGGCTGGCGGCCTCCTACAACCTGCCGCCCGAATTGGACCCTGCCGACTGGTCTGCCATGCGCACCTATTGTCATTGCATCGAGTTACTCCAACTTGGAAAACTGGATGTGATGATCAAAATCGTTGAGTGTCAGCAATTAAAAAGAGTGACGAGTCCCGATTACCCATATCATTCCCACGCCAGTATTCCTGTTCGTGCGGGAACTATGCTTTTGGGGAATCTCAATATTGTGCCTCCATCTGGCTCCGCCATTATGATCGAGAATTATCGGCTATTTAACTCCATCGGCGATCAGATCGGCGTGGCGATTGAGCGCGCCCGCCTGTATGAGCAGGCAAAGGAACAGCGCACTCGTGAACAGCAAATCCTCCTTGGACATGGGCAAATGCTCTTGGGAGAACACAATCTGCAAACCATCCTGGACCAGACAATAAAAATGGTGTCTGATGTGTTGCAGGTTGAATATGCCGCGCTGGCTTTGGTTGCCCCGGGTGGCAAAATGTATTCCATCAGAGCTGGCTTGGGCTTCCCGTCCAAAAAAATACAGGAGACAGTTGAATTCCCGGTCAGTGACAATTCTGCCATATCCCAGTCCATCCGCGCGAAAATGCCCGTCATTATTCCAGATGTTAATCTTGAAAAACGATTGAAAACCTACACAACCGATCACGATGTAAAACTGACATCATTATTAATCGTTCCAATGTTGATGGGTGAGGAAGCGCTTGGCAGTATCGCTGTATATTCGCAATCTCCCCGACAATGGAGCGAAGATGAAATTCGTTTACTTTCTCTGCTTGCCAACCAGACGGCCATTGCTATTGAGAACACCCGCTTATTTGAATCTGAACATACCGCCCGCGAACGCGCCGAGACCCTGCATATGCAAACAATACAACAAGCTCAAGACCTTACCCTCGCATACGACACGACCATTGAGGGCTGGTCTCGTGCGCTCGACTTGCGCGACAAAGAGACCGAAGAACACACTCTGCGCGTCACCAACCTGACCCTGCAATTAGCGCAAGCTTTCGGAGTAAGCGATACCGAATTAAAACATATACGGCGCGGCGCATTACTTCACGACATTGGAAAAATGGGTATCCCCGATACTATTCTGCGCAAATCAGGAGCATTAAGTGATGAGGAGTGGGCAATGATGCGCCAGCATCCGCAACTTGCCTACGAGATGCTGTCTCCCATTGCCTATTTGTTGCCTGCGCTGGATATTCCATATTGTCATCACGAAAAATGGGACGGTACGGGATACCCGCGCCGACTAAAAGGAGATGAAATTCCATTGGCAGCGCGTATCTTTGCCGTGGTAGATGTCTTTGACGCGCTGACGAGCGATCGTCCTTATCGCCCCGCATGGACGACGAGAGAAGCCGTCGAACACATCCACGAACAGGCTGGAATACACTTTGACCCCCAAGTTGTAAATGCCTTCTTAAGATTAATTGGGGATAAATAAAAGGTTTAACATACTCTCAATCTGTGGTGTTTGGTGGATACTTTACCTATTCATCGGATGACGCTGGTGAGACAAACATCATTCTTCCCGAATCATTGCCGCTCCGCCAAACCCGCACGATCCAGAATGCGGATTTGATGTTTGTCCATTTCGATTAACCCTGCCTTCGTCAATTCGCGGATGACACGGCTCAACACATCTGGCACAGTGCCAAGATGCGCTGACATTTCTGTTTGATTTGTCCAGCGGCGACGTTCGATCACATCCCCTTCGGCTTGCTCCAACAAAAGTTTGGCGAAGCGCGCTTCCACTGTCCGCAGAGACAGGTCTGCCATCAACGCCACCAAACTGATGAAACGGTCTGCCATGCTTTCCATGATTTGCAACGCCATGCGCGGATGTGCCAATAACACAACTTCCAATGCCTGACGCGGGAGCAACCAGATCCCCGATTCTTCCAGCGCAATTGCAGTGGCAGGATTTGCACGTTTGGCAAACACGCCGATCTCATTGAATATCTCACCCGCATCCAGAAAACGTAAGACCTGCTCGCGCCCCTCTGGTGAAGTCTTCAATATTTTCAATGAACCGTATTTCAGGTAATACAAATTGGTTTCCGTATCCCCTTCCCAAAACACTACTGCATCAGGCGCGAAAACTTTCCACACCGCGCTTTTTGCCAGAGTGGCAAGAGTCTCGTGATCGAGTCCGCGCAGGAACTCAAAGGTCTGCAATCGTTTGAGAAGAATGTCAGTTTGCATGTCTCAAGCCTTCGTGAATAAACTCTTCCGAATGGATAATATGGTTATGCCGATAAATAAAAGAATCGCGACCTCATTCAACAGCCCGCCCCACATGCGGAGCGTATGCCAGTTTGCATAATCTGCAATCACTCGCAATGCAAGCGACACATGCAACAAAATCAAGTGAATGTAAAACCCAGGCTGAAAATTGATGGGTACTCCAAGTATGGCGGGAAAGATGATCGGCGCGTGACCGAAGATCATGGATATGACAAAGCCGACGAACACGACGTGTAACGCCGCGTCATACCTTGGACCTGCAACCTGCGCGCCAAACAACAAGCTTAATCCTCCGCCGACGCCGAGCCACACAAACCCCAGCGCAAGACAACGCGCAATATAACGCGTGAGCGGAAGTTTATGGTTCAAGTTACGCCATGCAATGTCATTCTGAACCGACCAGATCGCTAGAAAAAGTAAAGCCATACCGTTCAAACGCGTACCGATCTGTAGATTGAAAATGGAAAGTACAATGCCTACAAGAAAGATGAAGACAATACCTCCAAACAAGGTTTGACTTTTGTTTGAAGGGCGCAGGACGCGACTCAACTCCAATCGTTCGCCTGCAATCGTGAGAACAAGAAACGCCTGCCAGAAGAAAACCACTTGAAAAATCTGCCAGCCAAATAACCAGAGCACATTTCCTATGAACCATCCCAACATACCAAGCAACATAGTTACTGTGTGCGAAGCAGGTTCGCGGCGAGTCATCTCGAGCAGGATCAAGACTCCGCCGAGGCTGGCGAGGGTGAGGAGAATCGGTCCCAACGGAGGGGAAGGAATGAGGAGGGTGACCAGCCATCCCAGTCCAGAAAGAAGCGGGGGCAGATACATCCACTTTTGTTTTATGGCGACGGCGCGTTCGAGTGTGATGAGAGTCCCTAAAAATCCAGAGATCATCAGGGGACCGTGCGCCATTGCCAACGAGGGAGCCAACGCGGGTAGCTGCCATCCGAGGCGCATCAGCCCCGCCCAGAGTGCGGCAAGCAGACCGAGAATAGCGAGAACGAGGAAGGGAAGTGGGAAGCGGTTGGGAAGTGATTTCATACCTTCATTCTACCGCTAGTTGCGAGGTTTTTTAACTTATGAGAAGGGAGAGAAGTTCATCGCCGGTGAAGCATATACATTGAAAAATTCATGCGCATTTTCTTACCCCTGTTGCTCAAACCGTAAATAAACTACTCAGGCTATATAGCTCCTAAAAAATTTTCGTCTCTTTGCAAACGACCTAATTCCTCCCCAAAAAGAGTGATCGTGAGATCACTCTTTTTTCATGCTTTGTGCCAGACGCGACGGATAGACAGGGCCGCGCCCGGTTTGTTATCCTTTTTACAAGATGACGCACGCTCAGGTCTTCATCATTGGCGAAACCCTTTATGCCGAAACCCTGACCCGCATGTTGGCGGACAGCGGGCAGATAGAAATCGTCGGGACGGCCAACACCCCGGCAGAGGCCCTTCTCTGCCTGCGCGAAAACCCGCCAGATGCTCTCATTCTCGCCAGTGTCGAAAAACCCGGCCTGAGTACGCTCGACCTGCTCCTGGAAACTTGTCCCAATGTTCCGTTGCTCTGTACAAACTTGAACGATGCCAACGTGCAAATGTTCACCCAGCGCAAGTTGAATGCCCGTTTTTCAACCCTGCTCGAAGCGCTCACACAAATTCCCCCTCGGAGATCGCATGAACCCTAAATTTTCCCGCCGTGATTTTCTCAAACTAACCGGGTTGACCACCCTGAGTCTGGCCTTAACCCAGATGGAATGGAACCTGCTTCAACCGGTGGATCCGGGCAACCCCCTTGCCGCCTACCCCGACCGGGGCTGGGAGGAAATCTACCGCAACCAATACCGGTATGATGACTCCTTCACCTACGTCTGCTCTCCCAACGACACCCACGCATGCCGCCTGCGGGCCTTTGTTCGCAACGGCGTCATCCTGCGTTCTGAAACGAACTACGATGTGGCAAATTACAAAGACCTTTACGGGAACCAGGCTTCCGCCCACTGGCACCCGCGGGGCTGTAAAAAAGGCCAAACCTTCCACCGCCGTGTATATGGCCCGCACCGGCTCAAAGGCCCCATCATGCGGCAGGGGTGGAAACAATGGGCAGATGACGGTTTCCCCTACCTGGACGCTGCGAATCGCGACAAATACAAGTTCACCGCGCGGGGGGAGGATGAAATGCTTGCAAGCACTTGGGAGGAAGCCTACGACTACCTTTCCCGCGGCATGATCGCGATTGCCACCCACTACTCCGGCCCGGACGGGGTAGACCGGCTCCGCGCGGATAGCTACCCCGAAGAGATGATCGCCGCCATGCAGGGGGCTGGAACCCGGACCTTCAAATGCCGGGGGGGGATGGGCTTGCTGGGCGTCATCGGCAAGTATGGCATGTACCGCTTTTCCAACATGCTCGCCCTGCTGGACGAACACGTACGCGGCGTGAACGAAGAAGAAGCCCTCGGCGGGCGGCGCTGGTCAAACTACACCTGGCACGGCGATCAAGCTCCTGGCCATCCTTTCTCCACCGGGTTGCAAGCCTCCGACTGCGACTTCAACGACCTTCGCAACACCCGCCTGCACATCCAATGCGGCAAAAACCTGGTCGAGAACAAAATGGCCGAGTCCCACTTTTTTGTCGAAACGATGGAGCGCGGCGCAAAAATTGTCACCATCACCCCCGAATACTCCCCACCCGCCACCAAAGCGGACTACTGGATTCCCATTCGCCCGGCTACCGACACCGCCCTCTTCCTGGGCATCTCCAAATGGTTGATGGATAACCATAAATACGACGCCGCTTTCGTCAAACGGTATACCGATTTTCCCCTGGTTGTTCGCGTAGATACGCTGGCCCGCCTGCACCCGCACGAGATCTTCCCCGACTACCAACCCGGCCTGTCCTCAGACGGCCCGAGTTTCAAACAACACGGGTTAACCCAGGAACAATACGCCAAACTAGGAGATTACGTCATCTTCGATGCCCAACAACAACAACTGGTCGCGCTGACGCGCGATGACATGGGGGAGACGATGGACGCGAAAGGTTTTACCCCCGAACTCAATTGGCGCGGGACCGCGACCCTGCTCGACGGCACAGAAATCGAAGTAATGACGCTTTGGGCAATGTACGAGGAACATCTGCAAGAATATGATCTGGACACTGTTACCGACATCACGAGCGCGCCCAAAAATCTGATCTTACAACTGGCGGAAGACATCGCCACCATTAAGCCGGTCGCCCTCCACATTGGGGAGGGAATCAATCACTGGTTCCACGCCACCCTCGCAAACCGGGCACAGTTCCTCCCCATGATGCTGACCGGCAACCTGGGGAAACCGGGGGCGGGTTGCTACACCTGGGCGGGCAATTACAAAGCTGCGCTCTTCCAGGGTTCGCCCGAAACCGGGCCAGGGTTCAAGGGGTGGGTCGCGGAAGACCCCTTCCACCCCACTTTGGATGACAACGTGGATGGGAAAGACATCCACGCCCACAGCTTTGCCCTGGACGAAGAACCCGCGTACTGGAATCACGGCGACCGCCCCCTGATCGTGGACACGCCCAAATACGGGCGCAAGGTATTCACCGGGCAGACCCATATGCCTACCCCCACCAAAGTTATTTTCCATACGAACGTTAACCTGCTCAACAACGCCAAACACCATTACGACATGATCAAAAACGTCAACCCGCTGATCGACCTGATCATCGCCGTAGATATTGAAATGACTGCCAGTGTGGAATATGCTGACTTCGGCCTGGCCGCCAATTCCTGGGCAGAGTTCACGGTCCCAGAAATCACCGCCTCCTGTTCCAATCCCTTCCTGCAAATCTGGAAAGGCGGCCTCCCCCCCATCTACGACACGAAAGACGACGTAATGATCCTGGCTGAACTGGGTGCGGCCATTGGCGACCAACTGAAAGACCAAAGATTTCGCGATTACTGGAAATACGCGTTGGAAGGGCGTCCTGAAATCTATATCCAAAGGCTCTTGGACGCCTCCGTTCCCACGCGTGGGTATACCTACGATAACATCATGGCCGGCAAGTATGGCGAGCCCGGCGCGGCCCTTATGCTCTTCCGCACCTATCCGCGCATTCCCTTCTGGGAACAACTCAAGGACTCCGTCCCCTTCTTTACCGATTGCGGACGTCTGGCGGCTTATTGCGACATCCCCGAAGCCATCGAATACGGCGAAAATATGATCAGCCATCGCGAAGGGCCGGAAGCCACCCCTTACCTCCCGAACGTGATCGTGACTGGGAGCCGGTTCGTGCGCCCCGACGATTACGGCATCCCCGAAACCGCAACCGGGTGGGATGAGCGCACTATCCGCAACATCGCAAAACCCTGGAACGAGGTCAAAGGCACAACCAATTTCCTGTGGGAACAAGGCTTCCAATTCTACTGCTTGACGCCTAAAACCCGGCACCGCGTCCATTCCTCGTGGAGCACCGTGGATTGGACCATCATTCTCGACAGCAACTTTGGCGACCCCTACCGGCAGGACAAACGCCTGCCTGGCGTAGGCGATCACCAACTCCACATCAACCCGCAAGCCGCTAAAGACATGAATATTGAAGACGGCGACTACGTTTACGTGGATGCCAACCCCGCTGACCGGCCTTACCGCGGCTGGAGCGAAGACGACCCCTTCTACAAAGTTTCCCGGCTAATGCTCCGCGTCAAATACAACCCGGCCTACCCATACAGCATCATCATGCTCAAACACGGCCCGTTCATGGCGACCGAAAAATCCGTCCTCGCACACGAAACCCGCCCAGACGGGTTAGCGAAATCTGCCGGAACTGGCTACCAGGCCAACCTGCGGTATGGCTCTCAGCAATCCATTACCCGTGACTGGTCCATGCCCATGCACCAAACCGATACCCTGTTCCACAAACAAAAAGCCGCCACCGCCTTCATGTTTGGTGGCGAGGCCGATAACCATGCCCTGAACACCGTCCCCAAAGAAACCCTGGTCAAAGTGGTTAAAGCCGAGGATGGTGGGTTGAATGGGGAGGGCAAATGGGAACCGGTGAAAACGGGCTTCACCCCCGGACATGAAAACGAATTCATGGAAAAGTATATTGCCGGACAGGTCACGACTGTTGCAGGGAAAAGTGAAGGGTAAACGATGCCGACGCCCGCAAACTCCCACACCTGTTTCAACTGTCAACGGACCGAAGATGAGATTCCGGTCGTCACCTGGCATTACCGCGGACAGCCGTTTTTAGTCTGTTCTGCCTGCATCCCGACCCTGATTCACAAATGGGAGCAAGCGGTGATCAAACTGGAAACCCAACGGTCTGGAGAAAAACATGATTGACATTCCCCTGTATCTCGACGTCCCCGCCCAGCAAGAAACGGCGTTACCTCTACACGAAGAGGACCCCTACGAGCTGGTCGGTATGGTCGCTCCCGGCGAACCGGGCCAACTCGAAGCCATGGCCGCCGCCATCATCGAAGAATACATCCTGCTGGGCTGGCGTTCCAAACAATTGATGACGCTCTTCACCAACCCCTTTTACCTTGCCACCCACCGCATCTACCAGCAAAAAGGGAAGGCCTATGTGCAGGATTTAATTCAAGAACTCTGTACGAAGTGGAAAATTAACTAAAGGAGTTATCCATGGCAGAAGTTTATAACTGGCACTTAGGCCGCCCTATTGCCTACGTCTACCCCGAAACCCACCCCCAAAAGCAATTCGCCGCCGTGTTCAACATTAATCGGTGCATCGGTTGCCAGACCTGTACCGGCGCGTGTAAAGCGACCTGGACCTTTTCCAAAGGGCAGGAATACATGTGGTGGAACAACGTAGAATCCAAACCCTACGGTAGTTACCCCAAATATTGGGACGTAAAAATCCTGCAAAAACTGGACGAAGCACACCAAGCCGCTGGGAAAACCGCCCAGTGGGACCCCACCACGGGCGAGCAGGCCCCCTACGGCACATACAATGGGATGACCATCACTGAGGCCGCCGCCACGCTCAATATCGGCGAACAGGCCCTCGGCTACCTCCCGCCTGACAATGAATGGAGCGCGCCCAACTTTTACGAAGACACCTCCACCAAATACAAAGGCGGCACGTTGGGCTTAAGCCCCGAAGGCGCGGCCCTGCCTGTCCACCAGACCTGGTTCTTCTACCTCCAGCGCATCTGCAACCACTGTACCTACCCCGCGTGTGCCGCCGCTTGCCCGCGCAAAGCCATCTACAAACGCCCAGAAGACGGCATCGTGCTGATTGACCAGGCCCGTTGCCGGGGCTACCGGAAATGCGTGGAGCAATGCCCGTACAAAAAATCCATGTACCGGGGTACCACCAACACCAGCGAAAAATGTGTCGCCTGCTACCCCCGCGTCGAGGGCAACGATCCCCTCAGCAACGGCGTCCCGATGGAGACCCGTTGTATGGCGGTTTGCCCAGGCAAGATTCGGATGAACGGGTTGGTGGAAATCGGCGAGGATGGCACCTGGGCCAAAGATTTACAGAACCCTTTGTATTACATGATCCGCGAAGAGAAAGTCGCCCTGCCGCTCTACCCACAATTTGGGACCGAACCAAACATTTACTACATCCCCCCGCGTTGGGCACCCCGCCCCTACCTACGCCAGATGTTTGGGCCAGGGGTGGACGACGCCATCGCACGGTACACCGCCCCCTCCCGCACCCTGCTCGCCCTCATGCAACTCTTCCGGGCTACCCAAACGATGATCTTCCGGTTCGAGATCGAAGAAGGCCCGCTGGTGTTCGAAACTGAAAAAGAAGGCCAACCCTGGCAAATGTACGATGATACTGTGATTGGTTTCGATGCCAAAGGGCGCGAAGTCGTCCGGTTGAGTGTTGTCGAACCCCTGCACGAACTTCCACAAGAGAGGTTGAATTCGATCTAACCCATATTACGTATTGCGGCGTGTGACAAGTACGAACTACGCAATACGCAATCTCTGGAGTCCCCCCATGCCCAATGAAAATACCCTTTCCCGCGCGCAGGTTTACAAATTCCTGGCCGACGCCTTTGTGTATCCCCGCGAAAATTGGACCGAAGATGTGCCCCTGCTGAACGACCTGGTTCAACAGGCCGATTTATTGCCCCGGTCCCTGGATATTCGCCCCACGTCCCTTACGGATTTGCAGTTCGCCTATCGTCACACTTTTGGGATCGCCGGATCCTTATGCTATGAAACCGAATATGGCCTACCGCATGAGTACCGCCAAAGTCAGGAAATGGCAGATTTGGCTGGCTTCTACCGGGCTTTCGGCTTTCGACCCGGGGGAAAAATCCGGGAGCGGCCCGATCATGTTGCTGTCGAACTGGAATTTATGAGTCTGCTGGCTGTCAAAGAAGCTTACGCGCGGGAACAACAACACGATGACCATGCCGCCATTTGCCAAGAAGCGCAAACCAAATTTTTCACCGATCACCTGGGAAATTGGTTTGCCTTGTTTACCCAAAGTGTGCAACTCAATGCCCAAGAAGACACTTATCGCGCGTTGGCCCATTTTGCCTCGCACTTCCTTCAGTGGGACGCGGCTCGCCTGGGCGTGCAATGGACGGCGCGCGAGCGCGCCCAGGTCAAGCACACGCCCTTTGACCCGGATATGTCCTGTGCCTCATGTTGTCTGCCAGGCCAGCGCGTCCAAATTGAGATGTAGAGGAGTTGAAAATGACCTATCGAAATCGCATCTTACTCGCTGGATTTTTACTCCTGGCGATCCTTCTGACCTTTCTAAAAGTTCCTGTGGCCAGTAGCCAGGGGGTAACTGTGGTGGCCGCTTTGGTCGAAGAAGCTTTACCGATCAACGACCCTAACGCAGCTATTTGGCAGGAAGCCACCGCGCTTGACATCCCGCTAAGCGCACAAAATGTCACCCCTCCCCGTCTAATGGGGACCTCTGTTCGTTCATTGACCGCCCGCGCAATCCATAACAACGAACAAATCGCCATCCTAATCGAATGGGAAGATACTACTCAAAACGACCAAAATGTACGTGTGCAGGATTTCCGGGATGCTGTAGCCGTCCAGTTCCCGCTTGTTCAGACGCAACCCTATTTTTGTATGGGGCAGGCAGGGGGCAACGTCAACATCTGGCATTGGAAAGCCGACTGGAACGCCAAAATAGCCGCCCGCCAGGATGTAGATACCACCTACCCGGATATGTACGTAGATGGTTATACCTTCGCGAACACCGAGGCGGGAGCCGCCTCAACAATCGAGGAATATGAAGACATCAACTATGTCCCCGCGCGGGTCGCTGGAAACCTCTTCGCCAGTGCCATCCAATCCCCTGTCGAAGACATCATCGCGGGCGGCTTTGGCACCCTCACCTCGCAAGGGGTGGAAGGCCAAAACGTGCAAGGATATGGCGCATGGGCTGATGGAAAATGGCAGGTTATCTTCACCCGCGCCCTCGATTCGGAGGAAGAAGAAGATATTCAACTTTCGGCTGGTCGCATTTACTCGATTGCTTTCGCGGCGTGGGATGGCGAACACGAAGAGCGCAACGGGCAAAAATCCACCTCCCAATGGGTCTCTCTCCAGTTAGAACGTCCAACAGTCCCCGTCCAACTCACTGAGACCGCGTCCGCCGCCAACGGCTACCCGCCCATCTTCTGGATTCTGATTGGGGGGCTGGCCCTCTTCATGGTTGCGATCCCTGTCATTGCAGCCAGACTATCTAATGAATAATCGTCTCCCCGCCCTCTTTCGCTGGCTCACTATCGCCGCGCTGGCCGACTGGTTGATTACTCGGACCCTGACCCGCGCGGGGGTATTCATCCCCAAATCCCCCGTATGGATCACCGCTTATCAGGGGGCGGCGGTGTTCGGGCAGGGCGCGTCCACCCTGGCCGGGGTGTTGGCCCTGGCCGTGTTGGGGTGGGTGGCCTGGCGCGAATGGCAAACTCACAGGAAAATGACCTTTCCGATGATGTTACTATCGCTCGCGGGGTTGAGCCTGCTCTTTCTGTTCGTCCCCGCCGTGGGGTGGTTGGCCGTGGTGAACCATCTTCTCCTACTCGCGATGCTTGCCATCCTCTTTTGGCGTGCCAGGCGGCACCCTTGGCTGATGAGCCCGATCATTGCCCTGGGCTCCAGCAGTCTGTACCAGTTCCTTCCCGCCCTGTACGGAACCCTAAACCTTACGGAACCCCCACCTATCGCCCTCGCTTTGTTCAATTTAGGGGAGATGTTCGTCGTGTTGAGCGCGCTGGGGGTTGGGTGGGTTGGGGGGCGGGGTGCTACACAGCGGGAATGGGTCCTCGCGGCCATCCCCGCGCTCATCTTTACCGGCATGTTCCTCTCCGTTCCCGCGATGGCAGGCATCTTCTCCATCTGGTCGGTGGGGTTAACGCTTTTCCTCCCCTGGCCGTTCTACACCCTGAGTGTGTGGGCAATTGGGATCGCCATCTTAAAAGCCATGCGAGAGAAAAGCACACTTGGCTGGGGCATCCTTTTATTGGCGGCGGGAGGATATGCCTCCCAGCTGAGTACTCAAGCATTTTATGGTTTAATTGCGGTGTGGATGCTGGTCTATTCTCTCGAAGAATGCCCACAACGAAATACGCCGCCCATCAGGAACCCGCAAAATTACACAATACCCATGCCCCAATAAGTATCCTATGACCGATTTACATGTTCTCCTCGAAATCTCGTCCTCTCGTCACACGCATCTCTGTCCTCGACAGGTATTGGGCGTTCGAATGGGACAGGCTGGCGCGGCCGCGCTAGGGCTGGCCCTACCGCGTAAAGACAAAGGCTTATTAGTCATTCTCGAAACGGACGGCTGTTTTGCCGACGGTGTAGAAGTCGCTACCGGGTGCTCCGTCGGTCACCGCACCTTACGGATTGAGGACTATGGAAAAATTGCCGCCACATTTATTGAGGTAAAAACCGAACGTGTCCTTCGCCTGGCCCCCCGTGCAAATGTCCGCGAGCGCACCTGGAAATATGCGCCAGACGAACATCGCCATTACTTTGCCCAACTGGAAGGGTACCAGCAAATGCCAGTGGATGAGCTTTTTACCTTTCAAGAGGTGGCCCTGACAAAGCCCCTTCGCGAAATTCTCAGCCGCCCAGGTTTGCGCGTTCAATGTGATCTGTGCGGTGAGGAAATCATCAACCAGCGGGAAATCTATCAGGATCATCAAACACTTTGCCGGGGGTGTGCCACAGTCGCATATTACCAACCCGCCCCCGTCGCCGCAGAAGTCTGGGCAAGTTTTCTGGTTGTTAAGGCTTAAAAAAAAAGGCTTCGTACAAAAAGGGTAGGGGAGGCAAGTACATGCCTCCCCTACCCTTTTTTCGGGAGACTCTCAACTCTGGTTTAGGAAGTAAATTCTGGACAGTCACTTATCTCCCCAAAAATTTCTTTGTTTAATCGGGGCGGCATGGTATGATGAAAAAGAGCTATTGTGACGCCCATTTCCTAAATCCCCTGAACGGAGATAAACCATGAGCCGAGAAGTTACCAAAGCGACAGCGTGGGGTACAGGCACGACCATCTTATTAGGATTACTGGTCTGGATCGGTTCCCGCAACCTGGCCCATTTCGATGCCGCCCTGGTCGCCTATACGGCCTCTGTCCTGTTTGCTACCTTTGGCCTGACCTACCGCTACGCGATGTGGCTTCAGCGCCCACCGACGGCCATGTACTGGAAGCGCGGTTGGCAGGTATTTCTCAAGCGAGGCTACCTCCTGCAAAATTTGAAAGGGTGGGGGGTCTATGTGTTCAACGATATTCTGATTAACCGGTTCATCATCGCCCGCGACCAAATGCGCGGCGCCACCCATCTGTTGATCATGTGGGGGTGCATCATCGCCATCGGGATCACCTTTCCCCTCGTCTTTGGTTGGCTTCATTTTGAGTCCGTCCCGGATAACATTCAACTATACCAGGCGTTTGTGTTTGGCTTCCCTGCCTTCACTTTCCCGGTGGATTCGATTTTTGCCTTCATGATGTTTCACGGCTTGGTGTGGTCATCCTTCATCGTGATCGCAGGCGTGATGCTGGCCATGCGCCGCCGGATGCGGGATGAAGGTGCGGCGGCCCTGCAATTGTTCACCGAAGATTTCCTGCCGCTCATTCTCCTCTTCGCGGTCAGTATCAGTGGGCTGATGCTGACCGCCAGTTATACCTGGATGAAAGGTTACGCCTACGACTTCATTGCCATCCTGCACGCCATCACCGTTATCGCCACCTTTCTCTGGTTGCCATTCGGGAAATTCTTTCATATATTCCAGCGCCCATCCCAGTTGGGCGTCCGGTTTTATAAAGATGTGGGCAAACAGGAACTGGCCGCCCATTGCCGTCGCTGTGGACAGCTATTTACCTCTCTCATGCACATTCACGATCTCATTCAAGTCGAGCAAGAACTTGGCTACCGGTATGAGATGCCGGACTCGCCGGTTGAACACTACCAATGGATTTGTCCGCCCTGCCGGAGAGCGACGGTCGCCCTCGCACAGGGACGATTGTGGCAAACCGCGCGGGGCGGCGCAACGATTGGGGTGTCTGCCCACCCCGGTTCGCCAAGCTACGTCAACCCCGGCCTGGGGGAGGGTCCGCTGGGCGAGGAAGACGCGGAAAATTTTCATCCATGAAATGCCAAAACAGAGCCCATGCCAAAAGGAGGCTTCCATGAAAACTTTTCAACTGCTGGAGAACATCGAATTCCACGATCCAAATCCTTACGCTCAACCCCTGCAAGTGGAAGAACACAGCCGGATTTTGCGCTTTGCCCTCAAACCAGGGCAGACGGTACGCGAACACCAAGCACCAAGTTCGCCCGTTTATCTGGTCGTACTCAAAGGCAACGGACTCTTCGCAGGCACAGATGGCGTTGAACAGCTTTTTGGCCCCAATACGCTTTTGACATTTGAACCGGGTGAGTCCCATGCAATCCGCGCACTCGATGATGAACTGATCTTTCTGGCAATTATGCATGGCGTCGAAAGAGCGTAACGCCAAGCGGATGTTATACCCATAATGAACAAACTCATTGAAATCGATTCTCTTCACGACCCCTTCGGTCCGACCCTCGCCTACTCGCGCGGTATGCGGCTCGATACGGGCGTCGAACCCGACAAAATCGTCAACACCCACTGTTGTTTTTGCGGCCAGCAGTGCGGCATCCAGCTTAAAGTCAAAAATAATGAAGTTATTGGCTTTGAACCCTGGTATGAATTCCCGTTCAACCAGGGCAAACTCTGCCCGAAAGGGGTCAAACGTTACCTGCAGGGCGCGCACCCTGATCGGCTACTCCACGCCTACGCGCGGGACGCCGCGGCCCCCGGCGGGTTCAAGCCCATGCCATACGAGCAAGCCATCCATCGGGTGGCCGATGAAATCACCCGGATTCAAACGCAATACGGCCCAGATGCCTTTGCCCTGCTCAGTGGCGCCAGCCTCACCACCGAAAAAACCTACCTGATGGGCAAGTTCGCGCACATGGCGCTCCGCACCGCCAACATTGACTACAACGGGCGGCTGTGCATGGTCAGCGCGGCGGCAGGGAATAAGAAAGCGTTCGGTGTAGACCGCGCCGCCAACCCCTGGAGCGACATCCCCGGCACGGAGGTGGTCTGGATCAGTGGCGCGAATGTGGCGGAGTGCGCGCCCATCACCACCGATTACATCTGGCAGGCGCGGGAGAACGGGGCGAAGATCATCGTCGTAGACCCGCGCATCACCCCCATCGCCCGGACGTGTGACCTATTCCTGCCGGTCAAACCAGGGCGGGACGTGGTGCTCTTCAACGGCATCCTGCACCTGATGATCGAAAACGACTGGCTGGATCACACCTTCATCGAAAACCACACGGTCGGGTTCGAGGCGGTGGCGGCGCATGTCAAAGAATGGACACCTGCGCGCACCGCACAAGTCACAGGCATCGCCGAAAAAGCCATCCACCAGGCCGCCGAATGGTGGGGGACCGCGCACACCAGTTTCCTGATGCACGCGCGGGGCATCGAACACCACAGCCACGGCGTGCAAAACGTCTTGGGGGCCATCAACATCGTCCTCGCTTCTGGGCGAATTGGCCGGAAAAACTGCGGCTATGCCACTATCACAGGGCAGGGGAACGGGCAGGGCGGGCGCGAACACGGGCAGAAATGCGATCAGCTCCCCGGCGCGCGCGACCTCGCTAACCCCGAACACCGCGCCTACATCGCCAGCGTGTGGGACATCTCCCCCGATGACCTGCCCCAACCAGGCGTGGACGCCTACGAAATTTTTCGCAAAATTGATCGGGGTGAGATCAAAGGCTTGCTTTCCCTGTGCTTCAACCCCCTCGTCTCCCTCCCAGACAATGCGTTCATCCGCGCCCAGCTCGAAAAGCTGGAGTTTTATGTTGCGATTGACTTTTTTCTCAATGAAACGGCCCGCTACGCCGATATTGTCCTCCCTGGCTCTTTGCACGAGGAAGACGAAGGCGTCGTGACTACTGCGGAAGGACGGGTCATCAAGATCAACAAAGCTGTAGATTGCCCCGGCGACGCCCGCCAGGATTGGCGCATCATCCAGGATATTGCCCAGGCGATGGGACGGGAAAAGGGGATGGCGTTTTCCGGCCCGGCGGAAATTTTCGAGGAATTGCGCGTGGCTTCCAAAGGCGGCGTGGCAGACTATTCCGGCATCACCTATGAGAAAGTTGAACGGCAATATGGCGTGTTCTGGCCGTGTCCCGATCCCGATCATCCGGGGACGCCACGCCTGTTCGAGCCGGAATCGTGGAACCCGGTCGCGCGAGGTACTGGCCCTTTCTATTTCCCTGATGGCAAAGCGCGCTTCAACGTTGCGACGTACACCCCTCCCACAGAAGATGTTGACGAGGAGTATCCGCTCATGCTGACGACCGGACGTGTGGTCAGCCAGTTTCTCTCTGGCGAGCAAACGCGACGGATCGGTCCCCTGGTGGATAACTACCCAGAACCGCGCATCGAAATGCACCCTATCCTGGCTGAAAAAGTCGGGGTGGCGGATGGCGATTGGGTCACCGCGGAAACCCGGCGGGGTCAGGTCACGCTCCGCGCCCTGGTCGTCCAAACCATCCGTCCGGACACGATCTTCATCCCCTATCACTGGCCCGGCAAACAATCTGCCAACCAGTTGACTATCGCCGCGCAAGACCCGATCTCGAAGATCCCGGAATACAAGGTGTGTGCAGTGCGGGTGAGGAAAGGAGACGCCAGTGGACGGTAAGCAGTATTCAATGGGCAGTGGGCAGAGGCGGTGCGGCAAGCTTGTGTGCAGGCGGCGCAGGCCGCGTATGAAGATGCCCGGATGTCCAGCTTGTGTCGCGAAGGCGCGTGGGAGTGTGCGGTGGACGCAATCCGAGCTTTAGATTTGAATGGAGTGGTCTATTTTCACAAGGCCACCAAGAATAATGCCCATGGTTAAAGCCTCCCCCAAAGAATTCTTCATTGACCCCGCCCGGTGTATCGGCTGCCAGGCCTGTGTGCAGGCGTGTACGGAATGTGACACGCACAAAGGTCAGTCCATGATCCAGCTGGATTACATTGACCGGAGCCTGTCCCCGCAAACCGTCCCGGTGATCTGTATGCACTGCGACTCACCGACCTGCGCGGAAGTATGCCCGGCAGATGCCATCAAAAGGACAGCGGACGGCGTGGTGCAGACGGCGCGCAAACCGCGTTGCATCGCCTGTAACAATTGCGTGCTGGCCTGTCCCTTTGGGGTGCCTAAGATGAACACCCGCATGAACCTGATGATGAAGTGCGACATGTGCTATGACCGCACCTCGGTCGGGTTGAAGCCTATGTGTGCGTCCGTATGCCCAAGCCAGGCATTATTCTACGGCACACGGGAGGAGATCGATCGTTTGCGCCCTCGCTCCCAACCCATCAACGCCTTCCAGTTTGGACAACAGACTATCACGACCAAAGTGAATATGATGATCCCGCTTGATGCCCCAGCCCGGCAGATAAACGTTGTGGACGCGCTCCATATCACGCCAGTTCCCCAAACAATGGCAGATGAGCCGCTAGATGATTTGCTGTTGGCGAATTTGTTTGTGGAGAGTTAACAAATGACCGAACAAAATCCCGACCAACTCACCCTCCCCCCGGATGGGAAGCCCCTTGAACAACAACCCCGCTGGCGGCAGGATTTCCCCATTGACTGGCCGCAAGACGAATACATCTCCCGCCGTGAGTTCATCAAATTTTTAGTGCTCACCAGCGGCGCGTTTACCGCCGGACAGTTCCTGTTCCTGGTACAACATTTTCTTCGCCTTCGCCAATCCGAACCCCAAGAGATGGCGATTGCCCGCGAGGATAACCTGCCTGTCGGTGGTTCGCTCCTGTTCAAATACCCCCCAGACAGCCCGGCGCGGTTGCTCGTGCGGGTGGATGAAACTACCTTTGTCGCCTACGAACAACAATGCACGCACCTGACTTGCCCGGTCATCCTCGCCGTAGACCAAGGCGAACTACACTGCCCCTGTCACCACGGGGTTTTCGATTTGCTGACGGGACGCCCCCTGGCTGGCCCTCCGCGCCGTCCGCTTGCGCGCGTGATTCTGGAGGTGCGCGGGGGTACGGTTTATGCGGTGGGCATTGAGGAGAGAACGGTATGAAAAGACGTTCCCGTTTTGCCCGTTCGCAACGGATGGCGATTGCCTCGGGGATATTATTTCTGGTCGTCATCATCATCATTCTGCAATTATGGCTCATTACGGCCACCATGAACGCTTTTCTGGGGGGGGACACCGCGATTCTGCTCCCCGCCGCGCTGGCGAGCCTGGTGTGTTTGGGGTTGAATGGCGGGTTGTTGTGGTATTTGTATGGGTTGGAAAAATAACCTCGCTAACCTGTTCCCCGGCTACTTCGCGCTGGTGATGGCAACGGGGATTGTCTCGATTGCCGCATTTTTGTTGGGGATGAAACCCATTGCCTGGGGGTTGCTGGTCATCAATGGTGCGGCTTATCTCATCCTGTGGGGGATGACGCTCGTCCGTTTGTTCTTCTATTTCCCCAACATCGTTGCTGACTTGAACAACCATGCCCGCGCGCCAGGCTTTTTCACCCTGGTGGCGGGGACGTGTGTGTTGGGCAGCCAATTGATCATTGTGGCAGGACAATTCTCATGGGCTGCTTGGCTTTGGGGGTTGGGGATTGTCTTGTGGGTGGTGATCATGTACGCGTTTCTCACTACCGTCACTGTGCGGAAAAACAAGCCTAGCCTGGAAGCGGGCATCAACGGTGCTTGGTTGATCGCCACGGTCGCCACCCAATCGGTTTCGATTTTGGGAACTATGCTTTCCGGAACCTTTACGCGGGGACATGACCTCCTGCTTTTTTTTACCCTTACTATGTTTTTACTCGGATGTATGCTCTATCTAAGCATTATCACCTTGATTTTTTACCGCTTCACCTTCCTGGAACTATCTACCACCGCGCTGACTCCTCCCTACTGGATCAACATGGGCGCGGTCGCCATCACGACCCTGGCTGGTTCGACGCTGATCTTGAACGCTGCCCGCTGGCCTCTACTCGAAGAACTCCTCCCTTTCCTAAAGGGCTTCACCCTCTTCTTTTGGGCCGCCGGAACGTGGTGGATTCCCTGGCTGGTGATCCTGGGCTTCTGGCGGCATGTCATTAAACGCCACCCGTTTGTTTACGATCCGCAGTATTGGGGCATGGTCTTCCCGTTGGGGATGTATACCGTGTGTACGTTTCGGCTCTCTCAGGCGTTGGACTTGCCTTTTTTGATGGCGATCCCGAAAGGATTTGTGTTTTTCGCCCTGCTCGTCTGGCTGGTGGTGTTTTTCGGGATGGGGCGTCATGTCATGGTACAGCTTGCGAGCAGGAACAAGCCCGATGGGAGGCGTTGATATGCCCCCCGTTACCCGTTGGTTTATCCGTACCTCCCTAATTTGTTTTGTCGCCGCCTTGCTCACAGGAACTTTGCTGGCCGCGTGCGGGCCGCTCCAGCTCCCTGCTTTTTTCAATACGCTGACCCCGCTCTTTTTTCACCTGTTCATGGTTGGGTTCGTCGCCCAACTGATTTTTGGCATGGTCTTTTGGATGTTTCCCAAAGCCTCGAAAGAGCAGCCACGTGGCAGTGAGCGGCTGGCATGGCTCACGTATGGCTGTCTCAATGCAGGCTTGCTCGTACGCGTGCTTGCCGAACCCGTGCAAACCGCTGCCCCTCAACCGATCTGGGGTTGGCTCCTGGTGGTTTCTGCCCTCTTGCAATGGATCGCGGGGGCGTTGTTTGTGGTGAATACCTGGAACCGGGTTAAGGAGCGGTAGAGTGCCTCGCTTGAGTGTGTGGTTGATACGCGCAGCCTTGCTCTATCTCCTATTAGGCTTTACCTTCGGCGCGCTGATCTTGACCCAAAAAGGGACTAACTTGTTCCCTACGACCTGGCGTTTGCTTCCCCTGCATATTGAATTTCTGTTATTTGGCTGGACTCTACAATTGATCATGGGGACGGCGTTTTGGATTTTGCCTCGCTTTGCTCAGGAACCCAAACGAGGAAACGAAACCTTTGTGGGAGTGGCGTTTGGGTTGCTCAATGTGGGGTTGGTTTTGGTGGTGGGTAGTGTCGTGTTTCCCGGTATTTTCGGGCTGTTTTTCATAGGGCGGTTGGCCGAGTTTGTGGGTGTATGGGCATTCATCCTAAACCTCTGGCCGCGCGTCAAAGCCTTTGGCAATTAGAGTGTATATGTCTTCACAGCCTTTTTCTTCCGCATTGCTCACCCTCCTGGCGAAAATTTCCTATTTCGCTCACCTGGATGAAACTATTCGTTAGGAAATTGCCCGGTTTGCCTTGCGCCGGGACTACGCGGTAGACGAGATCATCTTGTTGGAAGGCGATCCCTGCCAGGGGTTGTATCTGGTCGAAACCGGGTGGTTGAAGGTGTTAAAAC
>WBZL01001222.1_pt1 | contig 22560 bp, 20 predicted proteins | sample 5204291 | NCBI WGS metagenome assembly WBZL01 (sample SAMN12344345, study PRJNA552823) | activated sludge metagenome | biome: Activated sludge suspended growth; feature: Nitrification reactor; material: Wastewater; isolation source: activated sludge from nitrification reactor of wastewater...
CAACCGGCGGTGAGGCGAGCGGAGCGTGGGGCGGCGGTGAGGCGGGGCGGCGGGGCGGTGTGCTCGCGGTCGGCGGGTGGGCGCGCTATGGTCGGCGGCGATGGAGAGCGCTCGACCCTTCCGCGTCCTCGGTGTCCAACAGATCGCTGTCGGTGGGGCCGACAAGGGGGCGCTGCGGCGGCTCTGGGGCGACCTCTTCGGCCTGCCGATCATCGGCAACTACCGCAGCGAGCGCGAGAACGTCGACGAGGACATCGCGGTCGCGGGCGCGGGGCCTTTCGCGGTAGAGGTCGATCTGATGCAGCCGATCGACCCGGCCGGGAAGCCGAAGGTCCACGATCCGGCGCTGAACCACGTGGGCCTCTGGGTCGATGATCTGCGGGCGGCGGTGACCTGGCTCGAGGGACAGGGCGTCCGCTTCACGCCGGGGGGGATCCGCCGGGGGGCCGCGGGGCACGAGGTGTGCTTCATCCACCCGAAGGGGAGCGAGGCGGCGCCGCAGGGGGGTGAGGGGGTGTTGATCGAGCTGGTGCAGGCGCCAGCGGCGGTGATCGCCGCGTTCGAGGCGCTCGCGGCCAGCTGACGCGCGCGGGCGTCAGGGGGCGCCGACGCGGCCGACCCGGAAGAAGAGGGGCATCTCGACGGTGCGCGTCGGCGCGTCACCCCAGGCGGTGAGCATGTCGGCGCGGATGACGTCGGTGGGGTCGCTGCCGGTCTGGCGGCGGAAGATGGTCGAGGCGGACCAGGTGCCCATCGCGCCGAGGAGGTCGTCGACGCTCCACTCGACGCGGATCGAGAGCGCTGGCATCGGCACCTCGGCGAAGGGGAAGGGGAGGTCGAGGTAGCGGCTTCGGACGTGGATGTAGTGGGTCGACCAGTAGTCGGCGAGGACGTCGCTGGCGTAGCGGGCGACGATCGCGTCGATGGCGGGGTCGACGACCGCGTGCGTGCCGTAGGACCAGGCGGCGACGATGGCTCCGGCCCGGGTGACGCGCAGGACTTCGCGGTAGAAGGCGTCGACGTCGAGCCAGTGGAGGCCTGCGGCGATGGTGACGAGGTCGACGGAGGCGTCGGCGAGGCTCGAGGCCTCGGCGCGCTCGACTCGGTAGCGGACGCGCGGGTGAGGGAGGGCGCGGGCGACCTGGTCGGCGCTGGCGTCGGTGGCGATCACCTCGGCGAAGAAGTCGGCGAGCGAGACGGCGGCCTGGCCGCTGCCGGTGGCGACGTCCCAGCAGCGCTCGTGGCCGGGGGCGAGCTCGGCGAGGCGCTCGTAGAGCGGCCGCGGGTAGTTGGGGCGGAAGCGGAGGTAGTGATCCGCCGACTCCGAGAAGTGGTCCGGGAAGGTCATCGCCGGGCGAGCGGACACACTATCAGAGGGCCGGGGCGCCGCTGTACCTCCACGTTGGTGGCCCTGCGGGCGTCGGTGGGGGCGAGGTGCCGCGGGGGCGCTCGTCCACGCCACGGCGACCGGCGCGGAATCGGCCGCAGAGACGCGGACCCGGGTGCGAGGCGCGGACCTGTCCCGCGCGTCAGGTGGCAGCGGGCGCGGGGATCGCCCCGAGGATGACCTCGCGCTCGCTGAGGTCGGCGAAGAGGTGGACCATGCCGGCGAGGAAGTCGTCGTCGAGATCCTCATGGACGGCCGCGGCCCCGCCGCGGAGGGCGGCCTCGACGGTCGCGCCGCCGAGGAGGCGCTCGAGGACGGCGCCGGCGCGGCGGGTGAGCTCGAGGTAGCGGACCTTCTGGGTGGCGCGGTCGCGGTAGACGAGGAGGTCGACGGGCTCGGCGTCGGCGGGGGTGCGGTCGCCTTCGTCCTGCGGGAGGCGGTGGACGGCGTGGTCGTAGCGGCGGAGGAGGGCGGAGCCGTCGATGCGGAGGGGCCGGTCGAGCGCGAGCGGCTCTCCGGTGGGGGCCTCGCCGCCCTCGCTGAAGCGGACCTCGCTGGCGCAGAGCTCGTGGCGCGCGAGGTCGACGAGGAAGGGGGGGAGGTCGGGGTCGGCGCGCCAGCCGGGCGTGACGAAGGCGAGGAACTCGAGCGGGACCTCGCGGAGGTAGACGGTGCGCGAGCCGACCTCGGCGAAGAAGCGGGCGAAGTCGCGGCGGTAGCGGGCGTCGCCGAGGCGGGCGACGGCGCGAGGGATGAACTCGCGGATCACCCGGCGGAGGCGGCTCTGCACCATCGTTCGGTACATGAGGAGGCGCTCGGCGCCGGCGCTGAGGAGGGCTTCCTGGGCGTCGCCGACGAGGCCGTGGGCGGCGAGATAGGCGGGGAGGTCGGCGGTGATCGGGTCGTCGGCGGGCTCGCGCATCGCGGCGGCGAAGGCGTCGAGGAGCGCGCGCTCTCGGGTGTCGGTGGGGGCGCTCATCGGCGGGCCTCCTCGCGCTCGCGCCAGCGGGCGAGCGCGGCGTCGTAGGTCGCCTGCAGGCGTGAGACCTCGTCCAGGAGGTCGGCGAGCGGCGGGATGTTGGTGTCGCGCTCGAGGAGGACGGGGAGGGGGCCGAGGCGCTCGACGGTCCAGGCCATCAGCCCGTAGACCGCGTCCTCGACGGTGGCGCCGTGGGTGTCGACGACGGTGGCGTCGTCCCAGGCCTCGTGGCCGGCGACGTGGAGCTGGCGGACGCGCTCGAGGGGCGCGCGCCCGAGCCAGGCGCGGGCGTCGAAGCCGTGGTTCTTCGCGTTGACGAGGACGTTGTTGACGTCGAGGAGGAGGCCGCAGCCGCTGAGCTCGAGGACGCGGGTGATGAAGGCGACCTCGTCCATCTCGCCGCCGAGGGGGAGGTAGTAGCTGATGTTCTCGACGAGCATCGCCCGGCCGAGGCGATCCTCGGCCTCGCGGAGGCGGTCGGCGACGCGGCGCGCGGCGGCCTCGGTGAAGGGGAGCGGGAGGAGGTCGTGGAGCTCGACGCCGCGGTGCCGACAGAAGCAGAGATGGTCGGAGTACCAGGGCCAGGGGTGGCGATCGAGGAAGGCCCGGAGGTCGCGGAGGTACTCGGGGTCGTAGGGGTCGACGCCGCCGAGGGAGAGCGCGAGGCCGTGGCAGATGAGCGGAGACGTGCGGGCGACCGCCTCGAGGTGGGCGAGGCCGGCGCCGCCGCGGCGCATGTAGTTCTCGGGCGAGACTTCGAAGAAGGCGACCTTGCCGTCGGCGTCGCCGCGGGCGACCTCGGGGAGGAAGGCGCCGCGGAGGCCGAGGCCGATCCCGTGGACGGGCTGCTCCATCGGCCGCAGGCTACCAGGAAAACGAAGTCGCCCGCCGACCCGAGGCGTGACCTCGGGGGGCGGGCGCGGTCGGCGGGCCGGTGCGGCCCGACGGTGAGCGGGAGGCTACTCCTCGCTCGCCGCCTCCTCGCCGCCCTCGGCCTTCTCGCCGCCCTCGGCCTTCTCGCCGCCCTCGGCCTTCTCGCCGCTGCACGACTTCTCGCCGCTGCACGACTTCTCGCCGCTCGCGCCGGCGCCGCCGGGAGCCTCGGTGCTCTCCTTCTTGCAGCCGGTGACGGCGAAGGAAGCCGAGCCGAGGATCGCGAGGGTCGCGGCGATGTGCTTGAGATTTGCCATGTGTGTGTCTCCTACTCGTCCGTTGGTTTGGGTTGCGACGGGCGACGATCTCGCCGGTTGCGTTGGAGTCGTCGCAGGATCGCCGTGGGCAACGTGCGTGCATAGACTGTTATGTTGTTCAGTGTCTCTTGCGAGCCTCAGAAGGGCGCATAATGGCGTCTCGGGTGGTGGCGGCCGGGGCGTCGGCGAGGTCGGACCCGCCAATGCCCAGGGACGTGTAGAGGGCGGGGAGCTCGGCGAAGCCGCTGCCGGCGAGGAGGCGATCGGCGAGCGGCACGAGCCAGGCGCGACCTGCCCAGCGATCGAGCTCGGTGAGCACTTCGGCCGCGCCCCAGACGCGGGGCGAACGAGCGCAGCACTCGCGGAGGTGCGCCATGGCAGCGTCGAGGCCGCGCGCTCCGCCGGTCGCTTCGCGGAGCGCGACGTCGGCGGTGAGGGCGATGGCCGCGCCTCCCCAGTAGATCCACGAGTAGGCGTGCGTCGCGTCCATCTCGCGGGTGATCGCCGCAAGATCTCGCCCGGGGCGGAGGTCGGCGGCGCCGCGGGCGAAGCCGTGGGTCAGGGCTCGCCAGGCGCGCTCGGGGGTGCGGAGGCCGGCGCGGGCGCGGGCGACCTCGGTGTAGTAGGTGACGAACCCTTCGGAGAGCCAGGCGTCGTCGCGAGAGACGAAGGGCATGCCGAGGTGGAGGAGCTCGTGGATCGCGACCCACTCGCCGGGGAAGGCGTCGTCGTCGGCGCCGTCGGCGACGAGGAGGAGGGCCGACGCGCCGCCGCCACGACCGGCGACGCCGAAGTAGACCGGCTCGTCGTCGCCGGGGATGGGGACGATGATGATCTGGAGGGTAGGCACCGGGAAGGCGCCGTAGAGGCCCGCGACCGCGTCGATGGCGGCGCCGAGCCAGCGGCGCGCCCCCTCGTCGGTGAGCCGCCGGCGGCCGCCGACCGAGGCCACTTCGAGGGCGACGCCGGCGTGGTCGAAGCGGAGCGGCGTGAAGCGGCCGACGACGACCTGAGAGCGCCAGCGGAACGCGGTCGGGTCGAGGCGGAAGGTCGGGGCGTCGCCGGCGAGGCGAGGCCACGCGGTCGACACCTCGAGGCCGTCGGGGAGGATGAAGCGGGCGGTCGCGTCGAGGCCGTCGGGGAGGGAGGGAGGGCGCCAGAAGACGAGGCCGCTGGTGATGACGCGGTCGTCGCCGCTGGCGACCGCGCTGAAGGAGCGCCCGCGGCCGAGGGCGTCGAGATCGACCGTGTACGCGACGCAGGGGCCGGCGAGGCCGGCGAGGGAGATGGATTCGGCGCCGCGTTCGTGCGCGAGCGAGGCGCCGCGCGCAGGGTCGCGGGGGTCGACGAGGAGCTCGGCGGCTCGCTCGTCGTCGGCGACCAGGCGGGGCGGGCGGGGGCCCTCGAAGCACGCCTCGACGGCGAGGTGATCGAGGGTGGCCGGGACCTCGACGGTGTAGCGGAGCGCGCTCGGTCGGCCGGCGCAGGCGAGCGCGGGCGCGAGCGCGAGCGCGAGCGCGAGCGTGGCGGCGCGCGGGGGGCTCCGCGTTCGTGCTAGCGTGTCACGCCGATGCGATTCTCCACCGACGTCGCGCTCAAGGAGTGGGCGATCGTCTGCGCGGCGCTCCGCAGCGGTCGTCAGAGCGTCCTCTTGCGGAAGGGGGGGCTCCGCGAGCGGGCCCCCCGGAGCGACGGTCCGCGCTCGGACACCCGGGTCGGGCCGCCCCCTCGGGTGGTCGCTGGCGGCTTTGAGGCGGTTCATCGCTCCTTCTATCTCTACCCCACCTACTTCCACACCCGCGAGCCGGGCCGCGAGCGCGATCTCGTGCCGCAGGTCCACGACGAGGCCGCGCGCCTCGATCAGGCCGCGCCGCCGGGGGGCGAGCTCCACATCGATCTCGCCGCCCAGGTGAGCGCCGCCTGGTTCGTGGAGGACCCCGAGCGGCTCCATGCGATCGGCGCTTCGCACATCCTCAGCACGACCTGCGTCGAGGGTCGATTCCACTACCGACGACCCGGCCTCTGGGCTCTGCTCCTGCGGGTCTACGCGCTGCCTCGGCCGCGCGTCCTGATCGACCGGCCGGCCTACAGCGGCTGTGTGTCGTGGGTGCATCTCCAGCCGGCGCTGACCGTCGAGGGCCTCGCGCCGGTGCTGAGCGACCCGGTCCACGCCCGCCGCGAGGCGGCCCTCCGGCGCGTGCTCGGCGACCCCGCGCCGCTGCCGTCCACTTGATGGCGTCCGGCGCGGCCGCCTCCGGGTGGGCGCGGGCGTCCTCGCCCGGTCGCGCCTCCGTGGACACTCGGAGGGCCGCTCACGTATGGTAGCCGGTGATTGGCTTTCGGAGCGAACATGATGAACCAGCGTTTCCTCGCCTTCCTCGGCGTCCTCGGACTTGGCGCGCTCGTCGGTTGTACGTTCAACGGTGTGGGGCTCGGCGCCGACGGCTCGGGCTCGGATGCGACCAGCGACACGAGCGGGCAGTCGAGCACCAGCACGAGCGGGCCGAGCACCGGCACCGGGACCGACACCGGGTCGATGGGCGGGTGCGGGGACGGGAAGCTCGACGCCGGCGAGGAGTGCGACAACGGCTCGCTCAACGCGGACGACGGCTACTGCACGACGATGTGCAAGATCGCGTTCTGCGGCGATGGGCTGAAGAACGGCAACGAGTCCTGCGACTACGCGGATCCTTCGGTGATGGGCTGCACGATGGAGTGCAAGCTCGCCTCCTGCGGTGACGGCAAGGTCGACGCGGGCGAGGAGTGCGACGATGGCAACGACGACGACACGGACTCCTGCCTGAGCACCTGCATCAACGCCGCGTGCGGCGACAACATCGTCCAGTCGGGCGAGGAGTGCGACGACGGCAACCAGGACAACACCGACGCGTGCGTCGACGGCTGCAAGGTCGCCACCTGCGGCGACACCTACGTCCAGGCCGGCGTCGAGGTCTGCGACGACGGCAACGACGTCAACGACGACGGCTGCCCGAACTCCTGCGCCAACGCCAACTGCGGCAACGGCACCAAGGAGGCGGGCGAGGAGTGCGATGACGGCAACGGGGACGACGGCGACGCGTGCACGATCCAGTGCAAGCTCGCCAAGTGCGGCGACGGCAAGGTCCAGGTCGGCGTCGAGGCCTGCGACGACGGCAACGCGGACAACTCCGACGGCTGCCTCGACACCTGCGTGGAGGCGAGCTGCGGCGACGGCTTCGCCCAGGTCGGCGTCGAGGAGTGCGACGACGCCAACCAGGTCAACACCGACACCTGCACGAACACCTGCAAGAAGGCCAAGTGCGGCGACACCTTCGTCCAGATGGGCGAGGAGTGCGACGACGGCAACCAGGTCAACACCGACACGTGCACGAACGCGTGCAAGAAGGCGGTGTGCGGCGATGGGTTCGTGCAGATGGGCGAGGCCTGCGACGACGGCAACAAGATGGAGAACGACGCCTGCCTCAACAGCTGCGTGAAGTCGACCTGCGGCGACGGCAAGGTGTGGAACACCGCCGGCGGCATGGAGGAGTGCGACGACCAGAACATGAACGACCACGACGACTGCGTGGCCTGCCGGAACGCGAAGTGCGGCGACGGGAAGCTCTGGAACCAGGGCAACGGCAACGAGGAGTGCGACCAGAACGACAAGCCGGCGAGCACGGTGTGCAACAACGCGACGTGCGTGGTCACGGGCTGCGCGAGCAACAAGGGCAACTGCGACATGCCCGGCGACTACTCGGGCAACGGCTGCGAGACGAGCCTGACGACCGACATGGACTGCGGCATGTGCGGCAACGAGTGCATGATGAGCAAGACCTGCCAGCTCGACATGGGCATGTACGTGTGCAAGTAGCTCGCGCTCGGATCGCCTCGAGGGGGTGAGGCGCTCGCGCGGCGAGGGCGTGCGCTCCCGCGCGGGCGAGCGGTGATGGGTCGCCGGATGGCCGGCCAGCGGCCTCACCGGCCCGATGGCGGGCCGGTGCGCGTCGTCGAACCTGCCGCGATTCCGCGCGCCTACGACGAGCATGCTTCTTGCTGATTCGGCGGGCATGCTCTCCAATGTGAACATGCCTCTCATGCGTGGTCTGGCCTTCGTCGTCCTCCTCTTCGCGTGCAACATCCACGTCGGCGAGGCCGCGAGCGATTCGGCCGGCGAGACGTCGTCGTCTTCCTCGTCGTCCTCTACGGGGAGCACCGGCGCCCCGGCGAGCTGCGGCGACGGTGCGCTGGATCCGGGCGAGGAGTGCGACAACGGCCAGTTCAACGCCGACAGCGGCTATTGCACGACGGCGTGCAAGTTGGCGGCCTGCGGCGACGGCATCAAGAACGGCGCGGAGTCCTGCGACTACGCCGACCCGGCCGGGAGCAGCTGCACGATGGAGTGCAAGCTGGTCTCCTGCGGCAACGCGATCGTCGAGCGCGGGGAGGAGTGCGACGACGGCAACGCAGACGACACCGACGCGTGCCTGGCGAGCTGCATGGCGGCGACGTGCGGCGACGGGGCCGTGCAGGCGGGGGTCGAGGAGTGCGACGACGGCAACGCCGAGGACGGCGATTCGTGCCTGACGAGCTGCGTGTCGGCGAAGTGCGGCGACGGGGTGGTCCACGAGGGGGACGAGGCGTGTGACGACGGGGCGGAGAACGGCGCCTACGGCAAGTGCAGTGCGACCTGCGCGGGCCCGGGCGAGTACTGCGGCGACGGGGCGCAGAACGGGCCGGAGACCTGCGACGACGGGGCGGAGAACGGCGCCTACGACATGTGCGCGGCCGACTGCTCCGGGCCCGGGGACTTCTGCGGCGACGGCGTCAAGAACGGGCCGGAGGCGTGCGACGACGCGAACACGAGCAACAACGACGACTGCCTGAAGAGCTGCAAGGCGGCGATGTGCGGCGACGGGATCCTGTGGAACGAGGGCAACGGGGGCGAGGAGTGCGACGCGGGGGCGAAGCCCGACAACACGGTCTGCGACGACGCGAGCTGCAAGATCGTCGGCTGCGACGAGTTCTGGGCGAACTGCGACAAGAACTACGCGAGCAACGGCTGCGAGGCGGACCTCAGCCTCTCCGGCAACTGCGGCGCCTGCGGCGTGACCTGCTCGATGGGGAAGAGCTGCACCTTCAACGGCGGCAAGTACGGCTGCAACTGAGGCGCGGGCGCGACGATCCGGGCTGACAGGGGGGGCCGGGTCGGGCACCATCGTGCCATGTCGATCCGCAAGGTCGTGATCGCGGTCTCGCTGGTGGTCACGGCGGCGTGCGCGGGCCCTCGCGCTGGCGGGCAGGCCGAGGCGCCGAGCGAGGCGGCGGTGTGTCCGGTGCCGGAGCGTTCGCTGGCCGGCGCGCGCGAGGCGACGCCGCCGACGACGCCGATGACGGCGCCGGCGCTCCTCCTCCGCGGGGCGCGTCTGATCGACGGGACGGGGGCGCCGCCGCGAGTGGGGGTGGACGTGCTGGTGGAAGGGGGCGTGATCACGTCGATCGGCGAGCGGCTGGCAGCGCCGGCGGGGGCGGCGGTGATCGATCTCGGCGGGCGCACGCTCCTGCCGGGGCTCATCGACACGCACACGCACATGCTCGCGGAGCCGGCGGAGAGCCACGCGGCGCTGGTGGCCCGGCGGGTCCGCGAGAGCGAGGCGGACCAGGTGCTGCGAGGGGCGAGCAACGCGAGGGCGACGCTCGAGGCGGGCTTCACGACCGTGCGCGACCTGGGCGGCACGTTGGCGGTACGCTCGCTGCGCGACGCGATCGCGGCGGGGCGGGTGGTCGGGCCGCGGATGCTGGTGGCGAACCACGCGATCGGCATCACCGGGGGGCACTGCGATCGATCGAACGGGCTCCACGCGGATCTCTCCGGCGGACCGCCGGGGGTGGAGGAGGGGATCGCCGACGGCGAGGACGCGGCGCGGGCGGCGGTCCGCCACCAGCTGAAGCAAGGGGCGGACGTGATCAAGGTGTGCGCGACCGGCGGGGTGCTCTCGCAGGGCGACGGCGTCGGCGCGCCGCAGCTGACGCCGGCGGAGCTGCGCGCGGTCGTCGACGAGGCGACGCGGGCGGGTCGCAAGGTCGCCGCGCACGCGCACGGCAATCAGGGGATCATCGAGGCGGTCGAGGCAGGGGCCCACTCGATCGAGCACGGGTCGCTCCTCGACGCGCGAGCGGTGGCGTCGATGAAGCGACGGGGGGTGTTCCTGGTGCCGACGGTCTTCGCGGGGCGCTGGGTCGAGGAGGCGGCGAAGGCGGGGCGCCTCTCGGCGGACTCGGCCGCGAAGGCGCTGGCGATCGTGCCGCGGATGCGCGAGAGCTTCGCGCTGGCGCGGCGGAGCGGGGTGAAGATCGCGCTGGGGTCGGACGCGGGGGTCTTTCCGCACGGCCAGAACGCGCGCGAGGCGGTGGAGATGGTGGCGCTGGGGATGACGCCAATGGAGGCGATCGTCGCGGCGACGTCGCGGGCGGCGGAGCTCCTCGGGGTGAGCGACGTCGGGGCGGTGACGGTCGGGCGGCTCGGTGATCTGGTGGCGGTGGAGGGCGATCCGCTGGCGGACGTGACGGCGCTCGAGCGGCCGTCGCTGGTGGTGAAGGGCGGGGTGGTGCACGTGAAGCGCTGGTAGGGTCCTGCGGCGCGCGAGGGGGTCGGGGGCGTGCGTGGGGCGCGGTCGCTGTGTCATCATCGGGTCCCGTGACGACGCTTCGGTCCTCGCTCGAGCTGCCCCTCGAGCGGCCCTTCGACCTTCCCTTCGACCTGGGGGCGCGCCTCGACGCCCTCGCCGCGCCGCTCCCCGATCCGGCGCCGCTCCGCTTCGCGGCCGTGCTCGCCCCCTTCCTCCCTGCGCTCGATCCGCTGGCGGGTCCGCGCCTCCTCCTCATCGAGCGGGCGGGCGACCTCCGCAAGCACGCCGGTCAGCTCGCCTTCCCGGGCGGCAAGCCGGAGCCCGGGGACAGCGATCTCCTCGACACGGCGCTCCGCGAGGCGGAGGAGGAGGTGGGGCTCGAGCGCGGGATGGTGAGCGTGCTCGGCCGCCTGGCGCCGGTGCCGACGCCGAGCGGCTACCTGATCGTCCCCTATGTTGGCAGGGTCGACGCGCCGTGGGAGCCGCGGGGGCAGAGCGGGGAGGTGTCGGCGATCCTCACGCCGAGCCTCCGCGAGCTCAGCGATCGCGAGCGCTACCGCTACGGCGGGCGCCACGAGTGGCTCGGCCGCACCTACGATCTCCACGAGTTCCGGATCCACACGCCGCCGCTCTGGGGGGCGACGGCGCGGATGGTCTACGACCTGCTCCACCGCCTCGAGCTCGCCCCGGTCGCCGAGCCATGAGCGGCCCGCTCCTCGACGCCGAGGCGCTCGCGCGCCTGCGGGGCGCCGCCGAGGCGCTCGGCCTCCTCCGCCTCGGCGCGGTCGATCTCGAGCACCCCGGCTTTCGACCGGCAGTGGCCGCCTACGAGCGCTTCCTGGCCGCCGACAAGGCGGGCGAGATGGACTTTCTGGTGCGGACGCGCGAGGTCCGGTCGGCGCCGGCGTCGATGCTGCCGGGGGCGCGCACGCTCCTGGTCGCGTGCGTGCCCTACCGCGGCGAGGCCGGGCCGATCGCCCGCTACGCGCAGAGCCTCGACTACCACACGGAGATCCACCGGCGGCTGGAGGCGCTGGCCGCCGCCCTCGCGCGCGAGGTGCCCGGCGCGACGTCGCTGGTCTGCGTCGACACCAAGCCGGTGCTCGAGCGCAGCGCGGCGATGCTGGCGGGGCTCGGGTTCCTGGGCAAGCACGGCTGTCTGATCGTTCCTGGCCTCGGGAGCTATGTGCTCCTCGGCGCGCTCCTGACGACCGCCGCCTGCGAGGGCTCGGCGGGGCTCGCCGCCGACGCGCTCCCCGCGGCGCCGTGGGACGCGTGCGGGTCGTGTCGTCGCTGCCTCGACGCGTGCCCGACGGCCGCGTTCGACGGGCCCGGCGATCTCGATCCGCGGCGCTGCGTCTCGTACCTGACGATCGAGCACCGCGGGCCGATCGACGAGGCGCTGGCGGCCGGGATCGGCGAGCGGATCGCCGGCTGCGACGCCTGTCAGGAGGTCTGCCCCTACAACCTGGGGCTCGGGCGCGAGGAGCAGGTGCCGGCGTCCGCGTGGCTGCCGATGCCGCCCGGCGGGGCGCGTCGGGTGGACCCGCTGGTGCTGGCGGGGATCGGCAACGCGCAGCACCGCGCGCTCGGCCGGCGGAGCGCGCTCCGCCGGATCCCGCGGCGATCGCTGCGGCGAAACGCCCTCGTCGCGCTCGGCAACCGGCCCGGGCCGGCCAACGCGGCCGAGGCGGCGGCCATCACCTACTGCCTGGCCGATCGCGACCCGCAGGTGGTCGGTGCGGCTCGCCGGGCCGCCGCCCGGCGGGGGGTCGTCGCCCCCGATTCGGTGGCGGTGGTCGGCGCGGATCCGGATGGCGTCGACGACGAGGACGACGCGCCGCTGGAGTGATCCCTTCGCACCAGGTTGCGAGGTCGATGAGGGTGCATGGACGCCGCTTCGCCTCGGCTGGGGTAGGATGCGAGATCATGTCGCGCTGGATCGGCCTCGTCCTCGCCCTCGCGCTCCCTGCCTGCACGAAGTCGAACCCGTACTTCGGGGAGACGGAGACGAGCACCACGACGACGGGGACCACCGGCGACACGACGACCACGAGCGGGTCGACGACGGCCGAGAGCACGAGCGACGCGAGCTCGACGACCGACGCGCCGTGGGAGCCGAGCGCGTGCGTGGCCGGCTATTGCCCCGCGTTCCTCAACGTGGCGAGCCTCCTGCCGGCCGCGCTCGCGGCCCAGTGCGAGGAGACGGTGAGCTTCCACGTCCGCAGCAACGGCGCCGACGTGGAGGTCTTCGCCGAGGGGGATGCGTGCGCGGACATGTCGCTGGCGACGGTGCCGCTCGATCCGATCCTCGCCTTCGTGCTCACGAAGGACGCCTGCTACCAGGTGCAGCACCGCGGCTTCCTCACCCCGCAGGACACCTGCCGCACGCGCGACGTGGTCGCGTTCAAGGCGGGGGCGGACCCGGCGAAGGCCGCGCCGTGCTTCGCGGGGGCGACCCGCGACATGTCACCGCCAGCGGCGCTCCCCGACATGGTGGTGCGACGCTCGAAGCCGACTACCTGCGCTTGCTCGCTCTCCTGTGATGTCGGCAACATCGGCGACCCGGCCGAGTGGTGCTGCGACAAGGGCGGCGGGGTCACCGAGGTCGAGCAGTGGGGCCTCGAGTTCAGCGCAGGTGGCAAGAGCGCGAAGGTCGACCTCAACCAGTCGCAGCCCTCGTTCGCCTTCCGCGGCAGCACCTACTCGGTGCTCATGACCCGCGGCCACTCGCTCTGCGCGTCGCCGGACGTGCAGGACTGGTCGTGGTCGATGAAGGCGAACGGCGCCTGTTGAGGGCTGCGCTCACGCGCCGACGGGCGCGTCGAGCCAGCGGCGGACGTGCTCGCGGGCGACGCCGAGGGCGTGCGCGCCGGCGTCGAGGCGGAAGGGGGTGACGCGTGGCAGGCCCGGGATCACCAGGGTGCGGCGCGCTTCGGTCGCGGGCGGGAGCGGCTGGTCGGGGAGGAGGCGAGAGTGGGCGCTCCTCGACGGCAGGGCGTGGAGGAGGGTGCGCTCGCCGTCGCGGAGGGCGGTGAGCCCCCAGCGGTCGGAGACGCCGCCGTCGACGAGGATCGAGAGGCCGCGGAGGCGGGGGCGGAACATCAGGGGCACGGCGCACGACGCCTGGATCGCGGGCCCCAGCGGGCCGTGGGCGACCGCCTCGGGGCGCCGCCGGAGGACGTCGTGGACCACGGCGGCGAAGGGGACCGGGCACGCCTCGAAGGCGGCGACGCCGCGGGCGTCGAGGAGCTGATGGAGCTTGGTGGCGAACTTGTCGCCGCGGAGGAGGCCGCCGAGCGGCAGGCCGGGGTCCCAGAAGTCGGCGCGGCGGAGGCGGAGGAGCTCGTCGGCGATGGTGCCGCCGTCGAGGCCGCTCGCCCAGAGGCCGCCGGCGAGCGCGCCCGCGGAGATGCCGACGACCCGCGCGGGGAGGATGCCCGCCTCTTCGAGGGCGAGGAGGAGGCCGGTGTGGGCGAAGAAGCCGAAGAAGCCGGCGGAGAGGGCGAGGGTGAAGGGGCGCTCGGCGAGCCAGTCACGGTGGGTCGGCACGGTGGGCGAAGGATGGGGGGAGCGCGGTGCCGGCGCAACTGCCCGCGAGGGTCCGCGGACGGCGACGTGGACGACGCGGGCGCGCGGGCGAGCTGGTAGTCTCGCGGGCCATGTCGATGGCATCGTCTCGCGCGCTCGTCCTCGTCGCTCCGTTGCTCGTCTCCCTCGGCTGTCGCGGTGACGACGGCGGCGCCTCGGCGACGGAGTCGTCGACGACCGACGCCTCGACCAGCACCTCGACGAGCGACGGGAGCACGAGCACCACCGGCGCGGCGAGCACGTCGACGACCGGCAGCGAGACGACCTCGACGACCGGCGGCGGCGTGTGCATGGCCGACAAGCCCTTCGCCATCAACATCGCGGGCGACCCCGACACCTACGAGACCTGCGGCGCGCCGCTCTCGTTCTTCGCCAAGCGGAAGGGCGGCACGATCACCGTCGAGATCTGCGCGGACGACACCTGCGGGAGCTGCGATCCGATGGTCGCCTACGACCTCGACCTCGGCTCGGCGCTGGTGGTCCCGGAGGAGACGTGTCTCGAGATGACCCACGAGACCGTCGACGTGGGCGGCGTCTGCCGCACGCGCGGGCTGGTGATGTGGCGGGTGACGCCAGCGGGGCCGCCGATCTTCGTGGTCACCGGGGTGACGCCGGAGCCGCCTGCTGCGCTCGACCCGGCGACGCTCTCGGTGTCGATGCTGCCGCTACGGAGCTGCGGCTGCGACGCCGCCGATTCGTGGTGTTGCATGGGCTCGGTGGACGAGCACAGCCTGGAGTTCACGGTCGACGGCGAGGCGCCGGTGGTCGTCGATCCGGGCTTCGTGAACTTCGAGAACCTGAGCTACGCGGGCGCCAAGTACGAGGTGGTGGTGACCGAGGCCCACGAGGCGGCGGCCTGCGGCTTCGGGCTCTCCACCGGCTGGTACATGCGGCGCCTCTGAGGGGCGCCGCGAGGGGCGTGGACGAGATGTCCCCGAGGACATCTCTGCGCGGGCGCCGCGGCGAGCGGAGAGCGCCGCGATGGCGCGGCGCCTCAGGTCTCGAGGCCGCCCTTGCGCGAGCGGATCTTGCCGTCGAGCGCCTCGCGGATCACCACCTTGGCGTCCTCGTCCATGGTGGAGGCGAGGAGGGTGCGGAGGTACTGGCGCTCGATCGGATCGCTGGCGGCCCAGCGGAGCGGGGTGCCCTTGTGCTTGCCGAAGTTGAAGACAGGCTCGTTGTCGCGCCAGGCGAAGCGCCGGCTCTGGTCGACGTAGCCGGTGTTGATCGCGGTCGACACCGCAGAGAGGGCGCCGACGTCGAGGTCGAGGTCGCTGTAGCGCTCGAGCTGGCCGGCGAAGACCTCGAGGGTGGCGATCGTGTCGGCCTCGGCGCCGTGGGCCCCCTCGAGCTCGCGCTCGCAGTAGAAGCGGAGCGCGGCGGCGAGGTTCCGCGGCTCCTTCTGGTGGAAGATCACCTGGGCGTCGATCACCCGGGTGCCGCTGAGGTCGAGGAGACGTCCGCAGCGGCCGAGCTCGGCCTGGAGGACGCGGATGTCGAAGCGGCCGACGTTGAAGCCGGCGAGGTCGGCGCCGGTTAGGTAGACGAGGAGCTCCTCGGCGATCTCGGCGAAGGTCGGCTTGTCGGCGACGTCGTCGTTGGTGATCCCGTGGATCTCGCTCGCCTCGACCGGGATCCGCACGCCCGGGTTGATCCTCCAGGTCCGCGGCGACTCGATGCCGAGCGGCGGCGGCATCACCCGGATCAGCGAGATCTCGACGATCCGGTCGCTCGCCGGCTCGGTGCCGGTGGTCTCGGTGTCGAAGAAGACGAGCGGGCGCTCGAGTCGGCCGAGGAAGGCTTCGAAGCGCGGGCCGAGGTCGGCCGAGAGGGGCAGGCGAGGGCTGGCCATGGGGTCGCCGGGTTATACCCGGTTTGACCGGGGCGGTCTAAGAGCGGCGATCTCTCGGGTGATGCCCGAGAAGGGCTGTACTTTCGCGGAGTTCGCCGGCGCGATGGGGGGCGCGCGGGGGTCGACGCGGCAGACGATGCGGGCGCCGAGGCGCGGCTGGGCGGCTATCGTGGTCGTCGTCGATGGATCCCGCCGCGCCCGGCCACCGGCTCGTCCGCTTCGCCATCCTCCGCCTCCTGGGCGTCTGCTACGTCGCGACCTTCGCTGGCGCGGTGCTCCAGCTGGTGCCGCTCGTCGGTGCGGGCGGCCTCCTGCCGGTCGGCGACTACCTCGATGCGGTGCGCGAGGGGCTCGGCGAGCGCGCCTACTGGGAGGTGCCGACCCTCTTCTGGTGGGATCACTCCGACGCCGCGTTGATGGCGGTGAGCGGGGTCGGCCTCGGCCTCGCGCTCGCCCTCCTCCTCGGAGTCGAGAACGCGCCGCTCCTCCTGTGCCTCTGGGTGATCCAGATCTCGATCCTCCACGTCGGTCAGCGCTTCTACGGCTTCGGCTGGGAGACCCAGCTCCTCGAGACGACCCTCCTCGCCGCGCTCCTCTGCCCGTGGGCGCGCGTTCGGCCGCTCGGCCGGCAGGAGCCGCCCTTCGTGGCGGTCGTCCTGCTCCGCTGGCTCGCCTTCCGGATCATGCTGGGCGCGGGCCTCATCAAGATCCGCGGCGACGCCTGCTGGAGCGACCTCACCTGCCTCGACTTCCACTTCGAGACCCAGCCGAACCCGCACCCGCTGAGCCCGCTCTGGCACTTCGCGCCGGCGTGGTTCCACCGCGGGGGCGTGCTCTTCAACCACCTCGCCGAGCTCGTCCTCCCATTCCTGGTCTTTGGGCCACGGAGGGCGCGCCTGGTCGCCGGGGTCCTGATGGCGCTCTTCCAGCTCTCGCTGATCGCCAGCGGCAACCTCTCGTTCCTCAACTGGCTGACGATCATCCCCTGCCTCGCGTGCCTCGACGACCGCTTCCTCCGCCGGCTCCTGCCGGCGCGCCTCCGCGAGCGCTGGGCGCCCGAGGTGGAGGGGGTGGCGCCGGGTCGGGCGTGGCGCGGGCTCGCGTGGGGCTTCGCGGCCTTGGTGGCGTGGCGGAGCGTCGACGTGGTGGTGAACCTGGTGAGCCCGCGGCAGGCGATGAACCGCTCGTTCGACCGCCTCCACCTCGTCAACACCTACGGGGCCTTCGGCCGGGTGACGCGGGTCCGCCACGAGCTGGTGATCGAGGGGAGCGCCGGCGATCTGGCCGACGAGGCCTCGTGGCGGGCGTATGAGCTCCCCTGCAAGCCCGGCGATCCGGGGCGGCGACCCTGCTGGATCACGCCCTATCACCTCCGCCTCGACTGGCTGATGTGGTTCGCGGCGATCGAGGCGGGCGAGGCCGGGGCGCTGGCCCGCGAGGAGTGGGTGGTCCACCTGGTCGACAAGCTCCTCGCGGGCGATCGACGGATCGCTCCGCTCCTCGCGGTCGATCCCTTCCCGGACGCGCCGCCGCGCCACGTCCGCGTGCTGCTCTACCGCTACACGTTCGCGCCGCTGGGGGACGACGCGTGGTGGCGCCGCGAGCGGGCCTACGAGCTCCTGCCGCCGCTTCGCCACGACGACCCGGCGCTCCGCGACTTCATCGCCGCGCGCGGGTGGGGGCCGCCGCCCACGCGCGAGTGAGGCCGGCGGTGACACTGTCCTTGGGGACAGACGATCGGCGAGCTGCCTCAGCCGCCCTGCTCGCCTGGATCGTCCCCGCCCGGCTCGATCTCGCCGCGCTCGCGGGCGCGTCGCTGGAGCTCCTCGAAGATCAGGAGGTCGATGAGCATCGGGTACCAGAGCGCGTGCATGCCGGCGAACATCGCCCCGGCGACGCCGTCGAGCCAGGCGCCCTGGGCGAGCGCGCGCGCGTGGAAGACGAAGGGACGGACGAAGAGCGGGATCTTGTTGTAGACCCAGCGGACGCCGACCGTGCGGCCGGCCTTGGTCCGCATGTTGAAGCCGTCGAGGCCGCGCTCGCGGTCGTGGCCGTCGACGTAGGCGATCGCCTCCTTCTGGGCGTAGCGGACGTGCTTGTGGAACCAGTCGGCGATCGGGCGGAGGTCGCGGTGGACGAGCCGGTGCTGGAGCACGGTCACCCGCATGTCGCGGTCGTCGACCCGCTCGTTGATGCCGCGGCGGAAGCGGGCGACCGTGGGTCGGATCAGCCGGAGGACGCGGGAGGTCGCGTACTCGCCGCGGGTGAGGCGGCGGCCGAGCATCCACACCTCGAGACGGAGATAGGCGCCGTCGAGGTCGTCGCGGGTGATCGACGCTTCGATCTCGCCCCAGAGCTCCGGGGTCAGCTCCTCGTCGGCGTCGAGGAAGAAGATCCAGTCGAAGCGCTCCTTGCAGAGGTCGAGCGCGAAGTTCCGCTGGCTCGCGTAGTCGACGAAGGGGTGCTCGACCACCTCGGCGCCGGCGTCCCGGGCGATCGCCTGCGTGCGGTCGCGCGAGCCCGAGTCGACGACGATCGTCGGCGCGCGCCCGCCGATCGAGCGCAGCGCCTTCGGGAGGTTCTGCTCCTCGTCGAGGGTGAGGATCACGACCGCGAGCGGCTGCACCGGCCGAAGGTAGCGGGAAAGCGGGCCCGCGTCAGCCAGGGGCGCGAGCGCGCGCCCGCCGCGCCGGGGCGGACGCGCGCCAGGGGGCTCCACGGGGGCGTTGGCGGGATCCACGGACCTGTCTCGATGGACAGGCATCAGGGCGCCGGGCTCGGCGCCCGCCGGGCGACCTGGCGGGCGATGGTCAGGGAGGCGCCGACGGTGAGGCCGACCATCGGCACCAGGAAGTAGTTCTTGTAGGAGGCGCAGGTGACCAGGTAGACGGCGACGCTCAGCGCCCCGCCGATCATCGTCGGTCGCAGCGTCGCCGGCGCCTGCCAGGCCTGCCGCGTGAGCGGCCAGAAGGGGAGCGAGAGGAGGGTCGAGCCGAGGAGGCCGAACTTCCAGAGGTGATACGCCAGCATGTTGTGGACGTAGGAGACGTAGAATCCGTCGACGACCATCTCGGCGCCGAGGCCGGCGCCGAAGAGGGGCATTCGCCTGAACTCCGTGAGACACTCGGCGATCTCGCGGACGCGGCCCTCGACGGTCGCCGACGAGCCGAGGCGCAGGTAGCTCTCGCCGAACTGGAGGAGCGTGGTCGCGAAGATCGCGCCGACGAGGATGGCGACCAGGCCGATGGTGAGGCCGCGAGAGGGCCGGCGCAGGTAGAACGCGGTGGCGATGCCGAGGACGAGGCCGAGGGCCATCCCGCGGCTCACGGTGGCGATCACGGAGACGACCAGGACGGCCATCGCCGCCGCGAGCGCGCCGCGGAGCAGGCGTCGGCGCGCCGGCTGGAGGCTCCGCAGCAGGGCGGCGGCGTAGAAGCCGACGAGGAGGTGGCCGGCGATGACCTTGTGGAAGTTGAAGGTCGAACGATTGCTCGTGAGGTCGAAGCCCTGCATGAGCGCGAGCGAGGCGAGGCCGTCGGCGACCGCGACCACGAGGATCGCCCAGAGGATGACCTTCGGCAGCACCGCGCCGCGGCCGGCGACCAGGCCGAGGATGAAGAGGACGTAGGGGAGCGCGTCCTCCATCGCCTGGACCATGTGGTTGCCGCGGAGGATGCCGACCAGGACGGCGACGACGAGGGCGAGCACCCAGGGTAGGATGAAGACCAGGAGCGCGCGGGCGTCGTGCGACCGGATCAGCCCGCCGAGGCCGCTCGCCGCGCAGAGGGCGAGGAAGGTCGCGATCGGCAGCGAGAGGCCGTCTGGGAAGATCGGCAGCGCGAGCGTGAGGAGCATCGCCGCCGCCGCGAAGATCGTGGTCAACATCGGTCGCGCTCGCCCTCCCGGAGTCTGCCGGCCTTCCCGGCCGAGGTCACGCCGGCGGCGCGCGCGGCCGCGAGTCCGGCGCGGTGCTGATCGAGGGGCGGGCGGGTCGGTGAGGTTGGGCGTCCGGCGCGTCCGGCGCGGGCTCGCGGGCCGGGCGCGGGGCGGCGGCGCCGAGCCTCGTTCAGGGCACGTCGGCCGGTCGGCGGGCCGCCCTCGGGATCGCCCGCCGGGATCACCCGAGGATCGCCGCCGTGGCCCCCGTTTGGATCCATGGAATCCGCGGCGGAGGCGGGCCTGGCCGCCCAGAAAACGCGATCCGGACCTTGCGCGCGCGCGGGCAATTTCATAGCTTTTGCTGCCTCCAGGGCGATTTCGCCGCGCTCGATCGAGGGCACTACGCCGATGCAACGTCGATGGCTCGACTGGCAAGCGCCGATGCTCCCGGCGGCGGCCGCCTGGCTCGCGCAGCGCCACGCGGCCGACGGTCGGCTCGATCTTCGCCACGTCAAGTGCGTGCTGCCGGGGGCGCGCGCCGGTCGCCTCCTCCTCCGCACGCTCATCGCTCACTGCCAGAAGAGCGGCCTCCGCTTGATCCCGCCGCAGGTGATGACGCCGGGCGCGATGGTCGACGTGGTGATGCCGCCGAGCGCCCGCACCGCGAGCGAGCTCGAGTGCTCGCTCGCGTGGATGCACGTGCTGCGCGAGGCGACCCCGTCTCAGATCGCGCCGCTCCTCCCGCGCGTCCCCGACTACTTCGACTGGCCGGCGTGGCACGAGCTCGCGCTCAAGGTCGGCGCGATCGCCGAGGAGCTCGCGGGTGAGCTGATCGGCTTCAGCGACGTCGCGCGCACGGCGATCCGCCTGAACATGGACCGCGAGGCGAGCCGCTGGCAGGTGCTCAGCGCGCTCGGCCGCCGCTACCGCGATCGCCTCCAGCGCTGCGGCCGCGTCGACCCGCACGAGCACCGCCATCAGGCGCTCGCGTCCCTCGAGGTCGATCCGCGCGAGGAGCTGGTGCTCATCGGCGTGGTCGACCTCGGCCAGGTCCAGCGCCAGGTGGTGAGCGCCTACGGGGAGCGGGCCTTCGCCCTCGTCCACGCCCCCGAGGCGCTCGCCGCCGGCTTCGACGACCACGGCTGCGTCGACCCCTCGTTCTGGGAGGGCCGGGCGATCGCCGTCGAGGACGAGCAGATCGTCATCTGCGATCGGCCCGCGGACCAGGCGCAGGCGGTGGTCGAGACCATCGCCGACTTCGCCGGCCGCTACTCGCCCGAGCAGATCTCGATCGGCCTCGGCGACGAGGCGCTGGCCGAGACGATGGCCCAGGCCGGCGAGTGGGCCGACCTCATCCTCCACGACCCGCGCGGCCGGGCGGTCTTCCAGAGCCGCCCCTTTCGCCTCCTCGCGGCCGGCATCGAGTGGCTCCGCGAGCCTCGCTACGCCAACTACGCGGCGCTGATCCGCCACCCCGACGTGGAGGGGTGGGTCAACCGCTACATCACCCGCCGGCCGCCGGAGGGGGTCGCCGCTCCCTCGGGGCAGGAGGTCGCGGGGGAGGCGGGCCACCTCGACGCGCCGGTGCTCGCGGGCGACGTGGGCCACATGGCCATCGGGGAAGGTCTCTCGGGACAGGTGGTGGTCGGCGAGGTCGGTCACCTCGACGCCCACGACGACGCGCCGCTGGTCGCGCCGGCGGAGGTCGCGGCCGACGACCACGCGCCGGAGCTCGCTCTTCCGCCGCTCGCTGCCGCCGCCGACGCCGCGAGTGAGCCGGCAGCGGCAGCGGCAGCCGACGCAGCGGAGGCCGCTGCCGCTGCGGCGGCTGGTGGGGCGAGCGACGCAGCGGAGGCCGCTCCGAAGCGCGAGGAGTGGCTCGCCCTCCTCGACCGCTACCACGCCGAGCACCTCAGCGAGAGCGCGACCGGGCCCTGGCTCGGCCGCCCCGATCGCTCGAAGAGCCTCGAGGTCCTGCACGAGGCGGTGGCTCGCCTCTTCGCCCCCCTGGGTGGCGCGCGGCGGCCCCTCACCGAGTGGTTCGACCCGATCCTCGAGGTGCTCCGCCTGGCGTACGGCGAGATCGAGACCACCACGCAGAACCTCGCCGACGCCCGCGCGGCCGCGGCCTGCCTCGAGATCGCCCGCGCCCTCGGTGGCTTCACCACGGCGGCGGCCGACCTCCAGCCAGAGGTCGACGGCATCACCGCGGTCCGCCTCGCGCTCGCGCACGCGGCGGGGCTGCGGATCACCGACGACCCGCGGAGCGGCCAGATCGAGATGCTCGGCTGGCTCGAGCTCCACCTCGACGCCGCGCCCGCGCTGGTGATCGCCGGCGTCAACGACGGGGCGATCCCGCAGGCGGTGGTCGCCGACGCCTTCCTCCCCGACGCGCTCCGCCAGGCGCTCGGCATCCTCTCGAACCGCCGCCGCTACGCCCGCGACGCCTTCCTCCTCGAGGCGATCCGTCGGAGTCGCGAGCGCACCACGCTGGTGGCGGGTCGCGCCAGCGCCGACGGCGAGCCGCTGATCCCGAGCCGCCTCCTCCTCGCGGGAGAGCGCGACCAGCTCCCCGCGCGCATCATCCGCCTCTGCGATCATGAGAAGGCCCGCCGCTGGGCCCTGCCGCGCGGCGCCCCGCCGGCGGGCTCCGTCTCGCGCTTTCGGGTGCCGCCGCCGGGGGAGGCGCCCTGGGTCGCGTCGATGTCGGTCACCGAGTTCGGCTGGTACCTGCGCTGCCCCTACCGCTACTGGCTCAAGTACGTGAAGAAGCTGCGGGTGGTCGAGGACGGCGGGGTCGAGCTCGACGCGCTCCAGTTCGGCAACATCACCCACGAGGTCCTCCAGGGCTTCGGCGAGGACGCGTCGATCGCCGTCAGCACGGACGCCGATCAGATCCGCGACTACCTCGACGACGCCCTCGACCGCGCCGCCTACAAGCTCTTCGGCCGGCGCCCGCTGCCGGCGATCCGGATCCAGCTCGCCCGCCTCCGCAAGCAAGGCTCCGCGGACGAGGTGCGCGTACGGATAGCTCCCGGCGTCGATGTCCGGGCGGGCGAGCAGCGTGAGCCCGG
>WBZL01001690.1_pt1 | contig 22557 bp, 24 predicted proteins | sample 5204291 | NCBI WGS metagenome assembly WBZL01 (sample SAMN12344345, study PRJNA552823) | activated sludge metagenome | biome: Activated sludge suspended growth; feature: Nitrification reactor; material: Wastewater; isolation source: activated sludge from nitrification reactor of wastewater...
GGATGGGGGTGGGCGGTCAACTGCTGGCGGACCGCTTCCATGATGGGGGCGGCGCGTTCGGGTTCGTTTTCGATGGCGGAGATGAGCTGCCCAAGCTGGCGGTTGGTGAGGAGGGTGGCGGGGGGTGTAACGGCCGTTCCTCCCCGCCCATTCACCCCCACCACCCCCAACCGCTGCACAAACCCATTGACCGTCGCCTCGTCCAGCCGCCCGGTGGGACGGTCTGCCTGTTGCAGCAGATCGTTGATCATCCCTTGCAGCCCCAAAAAACGGCCGTCGTCGGGCGAATAGAGCCGGGCAATGCCGTAGGCGTGCAATTCCTCGATTTCATCCGGCAAAATGGTGCCGCCGCCGCCGCCAAAAATCTGGATGTCGCCCGCGCCCTGCTCGTCCAGTAGGTCGTGCATATATTTGAAGAATTCGATGTGGCCACCCTGGTAGGAGGTGACGGCAATGGCCTGGGCATCTTCCTGCACCGCCGCTGCCACGATTTCCCCTACGGAGCGGTTGTGACCCAGGTGAATAACTTCGGCTCCTGATGCCTGCAAGATGCGCCGCATGATGTTGATGGCGGCATCGTGGCCGTCAAACAGCGACGCCGCCGTGACGATGCGGACTTTGTTTTGGGTTTGGTAGGGTGTTGTGGCTATTGCCATCATCGTTTTCTCCTTTTTGGGTAATTATAGCATGTTGGTGGGGGTGGGTGGGAAAACGGCCGTTTTTCGCTTCTTTACGGTATGGCACGAACCCGTTAAAATGAAAGCAATCTTTTCTAAAACGAGGTGGATTATGGCAGCACGGAAAGCGTGGCATGAAATGACAAAGGATTTGGTGGATGTGGCGATGGGGCGGCGGCCGGCCGATTTGGTGGTGCGTAACGGCCGTTTAGTCAGCGTCTATAGCGGCGAAATTTTGCCCGGCATGGACGTGGCCGTTTGTGGTTGCCGCATTGCCTATGTGGGGCCAGATGCCAGCCATGCGATTGGGGAGGGGACAAGGGTGGTGGAGGCAAACGGCCGTTATCTCATTCCCGGCCTGTGCGACGGCCACATGCACGTCGAAAGCGGCATGGTCACAGTCACCGAATTTGTCCGTGCCGTGCTGCCCCACGGTACCACCTCCATGTTTATTGACCCCCACGAAATTGCCAACGTGTTGGGACTGCCCGGCGTGTGGCTGATGCACGAAGAAGCGTCACGCATGCCCAACAACGTCTATGTCCAAATGCCAAGCTGCGTCCCCAGCGCCCCCGGTCTGGAAACCCCTGGTGCCACCATTGGCCCCGACGAAGTAGCCGAAGCGATGCCCTGGCCTCACATTGTTGGGCTGGGCGAGATGATGAACTTCCCCGGTGTGTTTAGCAACGACGACAAAATGCACGAGGAAATGATGGAAACGATGAAAGCAGGCAAAGTTGTTGGCGGACATTACGCCTCGCCCGATCTGGGTTTGCCGTTTCATGGCTATGTGGCCGGTGGCCCTGCTGATGACCACGAAGGAACGCGCATGGAAGACGCGGTGGCGCGGGTGCGGCAGGGGATGAAGGCGATGCTGCGGCTGGGGTCGGCCTGGTACGATGTGGCGACGCAGGTGAAGGCGATTACGGAAATGGGGTTGGACAGCCGCAATTTTATCCTCTGCACCGATGATTCCCACTCTGGCACGCTGGTCAACGAGGGGCATATGAACCGGGTGGTGCGCCATGCGATTGCCCAGGGGCTGCCGCCTATCACGGCTATCCAGATGGCGACGCTGAATACGGCGGAGCATTTTGGGGTGGCGCGGGATATTGGCAGTATTACGCCGGGGCGGTATGCGGATATGATTTTGAGCAGTGATTTGGTGTCGCTGCCGATTGAGTTGGTGGTTGCGCGGGGGGATGTGGTGGCGGAAAACGGCCGTTTAACCATCAACCTTCCCCAAACCACCTACCCCGACTATGCCAAAAACACCATTAAACTTGGCAAAACCCTTACCCCCACCGACTTCGATGTAACAATTGCCAATCGCCAATCCCCAGTCACCGTCCGCACCATTGGCGTCATCGAAAACCAGGCCCCCACCCGCGCCCTCCAACACACCCTGGCCGTGTCCGATGGCTTCATCCAGCCCGACATGGCCCAAGATGTCGCCCAAATCGCCCTTGTGGAACGGCACCGTGCCACCGGCAACGTTGTCAACGCCTTCGTCTCCGGCTTTGGCTTCAACGTCCCCTGCGCCGTCGGCAGTACTGTCGCCCACGACAGCCACCACATGATCGTTGTTGGCACCGACAAAGCCGACATGGCCCGCGCCGCCAACCGTCTGGGTGAAGTAGGTGGTGGCATTGTGGTTTACAAGGAGGGGCAGGAAATCGCCCTTGTCGAAATGCCTATTGCCGGCCTTATGTCCAATGAACGGGCCGAAATCGTGGCCGCCAAAGCTGCCCGCATGGTGCAAGCCCTGGCCGAATGCGGCTGCACCCTCAACAACGCCAACATGCAGCTCAGCCTTCTCGCCCTCGTCGTCATCCCCGAACTCCGCATTTCCGACCTCGGCCTGGTGGATGTGACAAAGTTTGAGATTGTGCCGCTTGTTGTAGAATAAGAGCGATTATGGATGATATGACGAAGCTAAAATTACCACGCAAACAGATAGAACAGTTTTGCACGAAATGGGGTGTGATCGAGTTATCCCTGTTTGGCTCTGTTTTGCGTGACGATTTTCGACCAGATAGTGACGTTGATGTCCTGGTAACATTCTCACCTCAAATGCGTTGGACACTTTTTGACCATGTTGACATGCAGGATGAACTACAGGCAATCTTCCAGCGTCATGTGGATTTGGTGACGCGACGTGGGATTGAACGAAGCCAAAATGATCTGCGTCGTCAGGATATTTTGGAATCAGCCAAAGTGATCTATGCCCAATCGTGATCAAAGCTACCTGCTCGACATAGTAAAGGCAGCGCAGTTGGTCGAGCTTTTTGTTGAGGGGGTGGATCAAGAAACGTTTGATTTTGATCACAGGACTCAATCAGCAGTTATTCGGCAGCTTGAAATTGTTGGTGAAGCAACAAAACGCTTAAGCGATGGGTTGCGTGATAACCATCCCGAAGTTCCGTGGCGACAAATGGCGGGGATGCGCGACATCTTGATTCATGCCTATGATCATGTTGATTTGAATGCAGTTTGGAACGTAACGCAACAGGCAATTCCTGATCTCATTGTGGCGATAACTGCTATCCTGTCAGGATTGAGGAACGAGTGAGTGCATACGATTGTTGCAAGGTAATACGTCAATGTGCAGATTGGCTTGCTCGTCTTTGTTGTCAACCTGAACTTTGCATTTCTGGCTTTGGTCTGGTGGGTGTAGCAAAGTTTGAGATTGTGTCGCTTGTTGTAGAATAGACCTTTGTGAGGACTCTCTTATGACCGTGCAAATGGTAATTGAATTGCCCCAAAAACGAGGGGTGCAAACGATTTTGCAGGCAATTGATACGTATAAATTGCGTTTGCAGAGCAGCATCGAGCGTAGCCAGCGTCGCCTTGATCAATTCGAGCAGCAGTATGGTGTAGATACCAGCTATTTCTTGGAGAAAATGGCCGCCGAAGATTTGGTGGGGGGGGATATGGAGTATGTGGAGTGGGCGGGAGAAGCCAGGCTATTAGTCGGGTTAGAAACTGAATTAGCTGAGTTAGAAAATGCCCGCTACCAGCTTCCTTGAATATGCTCAGAGCATAGAAGAGCAGATTAACTGCCTGTTAGCTGCTGGTGAAGCTGTTTTGCTTGGTTTGCAGATTGATCTGCGGTCGGTCTCTAAAGGGTTTGTCCAAGGTGTGTTGCAGTCTATGGATGGCTCGGAATTACATTTTCGGGAGTTTGTGGATTTAACGGCCGTTTCTCCCAAACTCATGTACGCCTATCATCATCAAGCCAGCGACAACCGTCTGTTCCTCCGTTACGACAACGCTGCACACCGACCACCCTTGCCCCAGGCAGAGCATAAACACACGCCAGAGGGCATTTTGTTAATGCCTGCGCCTGACTTTGTCCAACTATTAGATGAGATTGGGCAATTTTCAAAATGATCATCATGCCCACTTGTGACAGTTGTGAGTTAATGCGCCAGCGAGATGCGGGGACAGCGCCGCTTTGGGACAACATTTGGCGCACGGCACATTGGGACGTAGTTCATGCCTATAACACCTCGCTGCCGGGGTGGTTGGTGCTGGTGGCGCGGCGACACATTGAGGCGGTAGCAGAGTTAACCGAAGCCGAGGCGGCGGAGCTAGGCATATTGCAGCAGCGCGTTTCGGTACTGTTGGGCGAAGTGACAGGCTGTATAAAAACGTATGTTGTCCAGTTTGCCGAAGCAAAAGGGCATTCACACGTCCATTTCCACATCATCCCCCGCATGGCCGACCAGCCAGAAGCGTATCGCAGCACCAACATTTTTAGCTATTTGGGGGTGCCGGATGCAGAGCGTGTGCCAGAAGTAGACATGGACGCAATAGCCTTGCAAATACGACAGGTTTTGAGCCGTTTCTAGCCAAAATAGGGTCATATTAGCTACAATTAGCCCAAAATTTTTGGGCAAAGTGTACTATGCCAATTGAACAGAGTTGGTCACAATAGTGGGTTGGTTTTGCCCCCTTTAGGTGTGAGCCACAATCTTGGCTAAATGATGATGATAAGGTTTACAGATGGGAAAATCTTGTTAACCTTAACAGGTTTGTCAAACTTTGAATTTGGAGAAAAGTATGGAACAAGTGATCGAGGCGTTAAACGGCCGTGTTGCCGCCGCCGAACAAGAGATACTTAAATTTTTTCGTGAAATCGTAGCCATTCCCAGTATGAACAGCGACATCGAAGCCGTTGGCAAGCGCATTGGCGAAGAAATGACGAAGCTTGGTTTCGATGAAGTGTACGTAGACAAATACGGCTCCATCGTTGGTCGCATTGGCAATGGCGACAAAATTATTTTATATGACACCCACATAGACACAGTGGGTATTGGCGATCCATCCCAATGGCCTTGGGACCCCTTTGAGGGCAAGGTAGAAGATGGGATGTTATATGCGCGTGGGGCGTTGGATGAGAAGAACAGCACCCCCGGCATGGTCTATGGCCTGGCTTTTGCCCGTGATTTGGGGCTGCTAGATGGCTTCACCTGCTACGTACTCGGCAACATTGAGGAATGGTGTGATGGCGTCGGCTGCGCGGCATTCCATGATTGGGAGGGGGTTCATCCTGATTTTGTGGTGATTGGTGAGCCAACCAACATGAAGGTATATCGCGGCCACAAGGGGCGGTATGAGCTGGAAGTAACCTGCAAAGGGCGCAGTGCTCACGCGGCCAGCAATTTCATGGGCGACAATGCCGTATACAAGATGATGCCGGTGATTGAGGCGATTTCCAAATTGGAGTCAACGTTTGTGCCTGACGACTTTCTGGGAGTTGGCCGCATTACGGTGACGAAGGTGAGCAGCGTCAGCCCCAGCAACAACGCTGTGCCGGATGAATGCACCATTTTCATTGACCGCCGTATTACGTTTGGCGAGACAAAGGAGACGGTGCGCCAGCAAATTGAGGCGATCATTCCCGAAGAACACAAGGCTGATTTTACAATTCGGGAATTGCTGTACACCGAACCAAGCCATACGGGGGCGGTTTATGAATATGAGCAATATTTCCCCTCGTGGGCGTTCCCGGAAGACCATCCCTTTGTAGCAGCAGGGCGGGAAACGATGAAGGCACTTTGGCCGGAGATCGAAGATTGTCACGGGCAAGGCAAATGGGATTTCTCGACAAATGGCAATTATTGGGCCGGCAAGTTGGGGATTCCCAATATTGGTTTTGGCCCTGGCAATGAGATTTATGCTCATGCGGTGAATGAGCATGTGCCGTTGAAGGATGTGGTGGAGGCGACGAAGTTTTATGCGCTGCTGCCAGTGATGGTGAAAAAAGGGATTGCGAATTAGAAACTTGGAAACTGGATATTGAGAGATGAAGCGATTAGGGCAGCAAATCACGTACTAGAAGCTGGGCGACTTTTTGGTTGTTGAGGATAACAGGGATTTGGTCGGCTTCGTGGTAGGTGATGAGTTGATGGTAGGTTGGATTGTCTGATGGTCCAGAGGGTTGTGAATAGACCTCGATTTGACGCTCAGACAAGTTAACAATCCAATAAGTGACAATGTTGGCTTGGGCGTAGATGCGTTTTTTCCACGTCTGGTCTTGATACAGGGTGGAATCGGAAACTTCAATCACAAGGGGGACATCTTGTGGTTGAGGATGATGGTTAACAAAATCACGCTTGTTGCCTTGAACAACGATTACATCGGGTTCAGGCTCGCTCTCATCGGTGGTGATGGGTTGTTGAGACTTAACAAAATACCCTGATTTTAGTATAGCCATAAGTTCGTCACGGATTTGATCAGTTGTAAAGCTATGCGGCGGATTGACTGTCATTTTTTCGATGAGGTATCCTTCGAGCAGCTCTAGACGGTCGTTCTCAGTGAGTAAACCAGCTTCGAGCATTTCATGGTAGCGTTCAACCGTCATGCGCCAAAATTGAAAAGGCGGGTAAGTTAATTTGTCGGTTGGTGGAGCTAGAAGGGTTGTCATTGGATCATCCTTAAAAACAATTAGGTGATAATTATGGGAGATTATACCATAACTGTCAGAAACCATTTTGCAAAAATAGATTAGGAGAATAAGAAATGCAAACTCATTTACGTGGTCGGGATATGATCACAACGCAGGAATGGACAAAGGACGAGCTTGATACCATTTTTGATGTCGCCTTTGACCTGAAGCGCAAGCGGGCGCTGGGGATTCCCCATGCGACGCTGCGCGACAAAGTATTGTCTATGCTGTTTTTCTTCACCAGCACCCGTACCCGCAACAGCTTTGAGGCGGGGATGGCGCAGTTGGGTGGTCATGCCCAGTTTGTGGACAGCACCACGACCCAGATTAGCCACGGCGACACGGCCAAGGAAATTGGTGAGATTTTGGGGCGGTATAATGACGGGATTGCCATTCGCCAGTGTGACTGGGGTGTGGGTAACCAGTATATTCGTGACGTGGCAGCGGCGAGCCGGGTGCCGGTGCTGAATATGCAGTGTGACCATTTCCATCCGTTCCAGATTTTGGCCGACATGATGACGATCATGGAGAAGAAGGGTGATCCGCGTGGGCTGACAATTAACGTGAGCTATGCGTATGCCAAGAGCTATCAGAAACCGATGAGCGTGCCGATTAGCCTGATTCTGCTGATGACCCGCTTTGGTATGAATGTGCGCCTGACGCATCCACCGGAATTCAAGCTGCTGCCGCAGTATGTGGAGCAGGCAAAAGAAAATGCGCGGAAGTCGCGTGGTTCGTTTGAACTGTTGGATGATTTTGACGCTGGCTTTAAGGGTGCTGATATTGTGTACCCGAAGGCGTGGGGCTGTATGCTGACGACGGAGAGCCATGAGGAGTCGGCAAAAATTAGCGAGCAGTATACCGACTGGATTACGGATGAGCGGCGGATGGCACTGGCGAAAGAGGATGCGATTTATATGCACTGTCTGCCGGCCGACCGTAACATTGAAGTAACCGATGGTGTAATTGACGGGCCGAACAGCGTGGTTTATGACGAAGCCGAAAACCGGCTGCACGTGCAGAAAGCTGTGATGGCTTTGACGATGTAAGTTTTTTGTTTGGCTTTTGGCGAATAGGACGCAGATTTGCCTGATCTCCCTGATATGGGGAAGATGCAAACTGCGTCCTGTTTTTTTGCGAGAATCTTTTGTAGGGAGAGGCATGCCTCTCCCCTACAAAAGATTTCTGGATGAGGAAGAGTGATGATTGATTTAACGATTCATGAAGAGGCATTGGGGCGGACGGTGCAGCGGGCGCGGGAGCAGAAGATTGTGATTCCGACGTTTGCCCAGATGAAAAACCCGGCGTTGATTCCTGACGGCGTGAAGCAGCAGTTGAGCGGCGTGGGGTTATGGGATATTAACCCGGTGAACTTGTTCCGCATTAGCTGGCACAATGAGCCGGTGGCGCACGGGGGTGGGTTTGGTGGGGTGAACTATATGGAGCTGCCTTCTTCGCTGACGGGGACGAAGGCGCGGGTGGTGGTGCTGCTGGGGAAATGGTTCCCGACGGGGGCGCACAAGGTGGGGGCGGCGTTTGGCTGCCTGGTGCCGCGTTTGGTGACGGGGCAGTTTGATCCGACGACGCAGAAGGCGGTGTGGCCTTCAACGGGGAATTATTGCCGGGGCGGGGCGTATGATTCGGCACTGCTGGGGTGTGAATCTATTGCGATTTTGCCGGAGGGGATGAGTCAGGAGCGTTTCGCGTGGCTGGAGTCGGTGGCGGGTGAGATTATTAAGACGCCAGGGACGGAAAGCAACGTGAAGGAGATTTTTGACAAGTGCTGGGAGCTGCGGCAGTCGGGTCAGGATTTGGTGATTTTTAACCAGTTTGATGAGTTTGGCAATTACTTGTGGCATTACACGGTGACGGCGGCGGCGATGATGGAGGTGTTGGGGGCGGTTAACGGCCGTTATCGCGGCATCGTCTCATCCACCGGGTCGGCCGGAACGATTGCCTGCGGTGACTTTTTGAAGCAGCAGTTCCCCGGCAGCAAGATTGTTGCCAGCGAGGCACTGCAATGCCCCACGCTGCTCAACAACGGCTTTGGCGACCACCGCATTGAGGGGATTGGCGACAAGCACGTACCCTGGGTGCATAACATCAAGAACACCGACATGGTGGTGGCGATTGATGATGCAGCACCAATGAACATTATGCGGCTGTTTAATGATGAGATTGGGCAGGAGTTTTTGGTGAACCAGGGCGTGGAGGAGAGCATGGTGCATCAACTGCGGCTGCTGGGGATTTCGGGGATTGCGAATGTGTTAACGGCCGTTAAATTCGCCAAATATTACGAAATGACCGAAGAGGACGTGGTGCTGACCGTTGCCACCGACTCCATGGACATGTACGGCAGCCGGGTGCAGGAAATGGACGCGGCGCACGGGGCGCTTTCGATGCTGGATGCGGCCGGCATTTACCAGCGGTATATCATGGGGACGACCATTGATAACATGCAGGAGCTGGGCTACTACGACCGCAAGCGGGTTCACAACCTGAAATATTACACCTGGGTGGAACAGCAGGGCAAGACCTACGAGGAAATTCAGGCGCAGTGGTATGATGACAGCTACTGGACCTCTATCCAGACGAAGGCGGATGAGATTGACCGGCTGATTGTGGCGTTTAACGAGCGCGTGCAGGGCGGTTAGTAGCGATTGGAGATTGGAGATTGATAAGGGTGTCAGTCTCCAGTCTTTTTTTGTGTTGGGGAGGAGAAACGGCCGTTTACGGAAGCCAACAAGCCCACAGCACCATTTTCACCGGCATCGGCCACCCACCAGAAAACATCCTCCCCATTCAGGCCACACAAACAAAGCCACACACCTATGACATGTTGGCACACATGGCACCATGCAACGCCGTTCAGCTTTCCATCCACGTAGCTGGCGCGGTGTCAGAAGGCAGACAAACGTATGCCTTTAGCGAATGGCTCCAGCAGCGGCGCAAGCAGTTGAAATTGACACAGCGGGAAATGGCAAACGCCCGTTTAGTCTACCAAAAGGGCGACAAAGAGGGATACACGGTAGAGCCGCTACTGGCAACGGCTCTACGTTTTTTAATACACCGGCAATGTCGGCTCAACTTCCTTGGCCCAGCGGTTAATGCCGCCGTCCAGGTTGTGGAGCTTGGTAAAGCCATGTTTTTGCAGCTCCAGAATCACGTCCGTGCTGCGGGCGCCGCTGCGGCACTGCACCACCATTTCGCGGGCCGTGTCCAGCTCGTTCATGCGGTTCAGCACCTCTCCCTTGGGAATCAACACCGCACCCAGGTGCGCCAGGTTGGAAATATCCCACTCATGTGGCTCGCGCACGTCGAGAATAAACAGGTCGTCGCCTTTGTCCAGCCGCGCTTTAAGTTGCTGCGGCGTCATTTGCGCCACATGGCCGTTGCTGTTCAGGTCAGCAGCCGAAAATTCACTGTGGTCATGGGCAGGCATGCCGCAAAATTGCTCATAGTCAATCAATTCAGTCAAGGTTGGATGTTCGCTGCAAATGGGGCAATTGGGGTTTTTCCGCAGTCGCACCTCGTCAAAGCTCATGTTCAGGGCATCATAGAGCAGCAAACGGCCGATTAACGACTCGCCCTGCCCCAAAATCAGCTTAATTGCCTCCGTCGCCTGAATAGCGCCAATGGTACCCGGCAAAATGCCCAGCACGCCACCCTCGGCGCAGCTTGGCACCAGCCCCGGCGGGGGCGGTTCGGGGAAAAGGCAGCGATAGCACGGCCCTTCTTTGGCATAAAAGACCGACGCTTGTCCTTCAAAGCGGAAAATGCTGCCATAGACATTGGGTTTGCCCAACAGCACACAGGCATCGTTGGTCAGGTAGCGAGTGGGAAAGTTGTCGGTGCCGTCAATGATGATGTCATAGGGGGCAAACAGCTCCAGCGCGTTTTCCGATGTCAACGGTACCTCGTAGGTGTCCACCTGCACATGGGGGTTGATGTCGAGAATGCGATCTTTGGCGCTGGCGAGCTTGAGCCGCCCCACATCCTTGGTGCCGTGGATGATTTGGCGCTGCAAGTTGGTGTAATCCACCACGTCATAGTCCACCAACCCCAGCCGGCCGACACCTGCCGCCGCCAGATACATTGCCAGGGGGGAGCCAAGCCCGCCCGCGCCAATGAGCAAAATGCTGGCCGCCTTTAACTTTTTCTGCCCCGCCATGCCCACTTCCGGCATGATGAGGTGGCGGCTGTACCGCTGCACCTCTTCGTGCGAAAGCTCAATGGCTTCGGGGGCGATTTGTTCACGAATGGTCATGATTTCTCCAAAAAGGGAGATTGGGGATTGGAGATTGGAGAGTGTGAACGTTCAGCAATCTCCAATCTCTAATCTCTAATCCCGCATTATCCACCAGCAATGGATGGAATGATTTGCAGGGTGTCGGTGTCAGAAACGGCCGTTTCCGCCCCGTCCATATAGCGCACATCTTCCTTGTTCAGGTAAATGTTGACAAAGCTACGCAGCGCGTCGCCTTCAAACAGATGCGCCCGCAAGTCCGGGTGTTGCTGTGTCAAACTATCCAGCGCCGCGCCAACCGTTGCGCCAGAAACATTGATTGTCCCATTGCCGCCCGTGTAGGGGCGGAGGGGTGTTGGAATACGAATGGTTGCCATTTTTCCTCTTTTGGTTATTGGTTATTGGAGATTAGAGATTGGAGATTGGTGCTTTGCCACCAATAATCTCCAATCTCTAATCTCCAATCTCTAAATCTTCTTCAACAAAACCCAACCGATCCGGCTGAAGCTGCCAGGAACGGCTGTGGGTTGGCTCTCCGGCCACCACTTCGGTGATGATATAGGAGTAGCCGGGCCAGCTTGCCCAGGCAAGGTCGCGGGGGGAGGCAATGGGTGGGTTGTCGGGGTGGCTGTGAAAGATGCCAATGATGTCGAGGTCGGCCATCATCGCTTCCATCTCGGCCGCCAGCCAATCCTGTGCGGCAATGCGAAAGCGGATGGGCTTTTCGGCTTCAACCGGCCAAACATTGGGGAGGGGATAAACGGCCGTTGCCACATTCACCCCATCCACCACCACCCCCACCAACACTCCGCACCCCTCAAACGGATACGTTGCTGCGCCGTGGGTCATGATTTGTTGGTGAACTTCGTTAGTTAATTTCAACATGGGAGAGGTGTGCAGGTAACAAGTAGCAGGTGGCAAGTCGTTGTTTTAACGTGACTTGTTACTTGCCACCTGTTACCTGCTACGTTTTACATCCAGAAACGCTCGCTCAAATATTTGAAGCCATTATCGGGCAGCACCGTTGTGACCACGCCCCGTTCCAATTCACGCCCCACGTTGACCGCCGCCACCACCGCCGCTGCCGCCGATATACCAACAAAAATACCCTCTTCTCGCGCCAAAAACCGCGCCATAGCGTAAGCATCTTCGGTTCGCACGGCCACATTTTCGTCGGCCAGCTCTTCGTCATAGATGCCAGGCTTGATGGCCGTCGGCATATGCTTTAACCCTTCCAACCCGTTGAATGGGCTGTCGGGCTGCATGGCAATGCAGCGAATGCGGGAGTTGTGTTCGCGCAGGCGGCGGGTGGTGCCGGTGAAGGTGCCGCTAGTGCCCAGCCCGGCCACAAAATGGGTCACTTCGCCCACCGTTTGCTCCCAGATTTCGTTGCCGGTGGTCAGGTAGTGTGCCTGCCAGTTGGCTGAATTGTTGTATTGGTTGGCGTAGTACAGGGCGGTGTCTTCGGCCGCCAGCCGCCGCGCCTCGATAATTGCGCCATCTGAGCCGTCCATGGGGTCGGTGAAGATGAGTTCGGCACCATAGGCACGCAAAATGGCGATGCGCTCCGGGCTAACGTTTTCCGGCAGCGTTAGCTTGATGCGGTAGCCGCGTGCTGCGCCCAGCATGGCGTAGGCAATGCCCATGTTGCCGGAGGTGGAGTCGAGCAGGGTCATACCGGCCGTTAGCTGTCCATTGGCCTCGGCGGTGCGGATGATGTTGAGGGCGGGGCGGTCTTTGACGGAGCCGCTGGGGTTGTACCATTCGGCTTTGGCGAAAAGGTGGACGTTGGGGGAGAGGTCGTGGAAAACGGCCGTTTTCCGCAAATGCAGCAATGGCGTGGCACCAACTTGCGCTTCAACAGAATGGGGCCGAATAGCAGGGGGGTAGACGGTCGGGGAGGTATACGGTTTTAACAACATAAGACAGGTGTATTTCCAAATAATGGTTGAGACAATAAAAAACGGCCGTAGCCAAACGCCATACGACGAAAACAACAGAATTCCGTTGCTCCGCGAGGGTAGCTACCGCCGTCTCTAGCTCAATTTATTTGCTGAGACAAAAGCGTTAGCGCCCTCGCCTCATACACCTGCAATATTGCCACATCCGTCAAGTTCCTCGATAAAAGTCTTTGCGAGCGAAAGTATAACAAAGCCGATTTGCAGGTCAAATAAGAATCGTGTTAACGGCCGTTTTGCCATCTCAGCCCCGTTTACATTTTTTAGACGCACAGCCAGCCGAACTTCTTACCTCTTTTTTCTAATTCGCGTTGTAGTCTGCCAGCAGTTCTGTAAGCTGGTCGCCCATTGCTTGCTCATCCAGTGGCCCAATCCAGGTGCGGATTTCATTGCCTTCTGGATCAAGCAAGATGTAGGTTGTGCGGCGAAACAGCCCCAATTCTTCCCGAATGGCGTCAAATTCATGCCGATCCACGTTAAAGTGAAAAAAATCAGCCTGTGCCTTAAATGCTTGTTCGAGCCTATTCACGATAGGCTTGTTATGCTGTCAAGTCGGTCACCAGTCGGCGTAGGCACTGACAAATTGTGGCCGGCCGGTGTTGGCAATCAGCGTCGGGTCAGGGTCATAGGCATTGTGGCTGGGCGTGGTTGGCTCGGCGGCAATGGTTGGCGCGGCGGTTGGCTGAGGCGTGGCGGTGGAACCGCATCCAACCAACAACAAAAACAGGGCTGGCAAAAACAGAAAACGGAGTAAAGCTTTCATATCTGATTAGAAAAAAGGGCCAAACTTGCGGATTGACCCTTTGGGTTGTTAGCCTATTTCACATCCAACAGTTCAACTTCAAAAATGAGAGTAGCATTGGGTGGGATAACACCGCCAGCCCCGGCGGCACCGTAGCCAAGCTCGGCAGGAATCACCAACTGCCGTTTTGTGCCGACAGGCATACTCAGCACCCCCTCATCCCAACCGGGAATAACCTGCCCAATGCCAATGGCGAATTCGGCCGGCTGCATCCGGGGAATAGAGCTATCAAACAAGGTGCCATCTTCTAGCCAGCCAGTGTATGCCACAACCACCGTTTGCCCCGCTTCCGGCGTTGCCCCATCGCCTTCAACAAAATCATAATATTTAAGACCACTTTCAGTGACGGTGTAATCTTCTTCAGCGACTTCAGTAGGGGCTTCGGGCGGCTTAGGCAGGTCAATAGCCGACATTAGCTCTACCTCAAATGTGAGTGTGGCGTTTGGGGGAATCACGCCACCGGCACCGGCGGCACCATAAGCCAGGTCGGGGGGAATGACAAGGGTGGCTTTGTCGCCGACGTTCATCATGGCAATGCCCTGATCCCAGCCGGGAATGACGCGACCTGCCCCCAGAATAAACTCGATGGGTTCTCCCCGGTCGAGGGAGCTGTCAAAAACGGTGCCATCGGCTAGTTTGCCGGTGTAATGGACGGCCACAAGCTGGCCGGGTTGTGCCTGGGGGCCGTCGCCAGCCTCGGTTTCAATAAATTGTAGTTCTGTCACGGGTTCGGTTTCCTCATTTGGGTTGGTTGTTGTTTGTTCGGGGGTAGAAACGGCCGTTTCCTCTTCTTCCCCCGTTGCGGCGGCCGGCTCATTTGCCCCACCACAAGCCGCCAGCAGCAGCATCAAAGCCACTACCAGCCAAATACCTGCTTTTTGTGTTTGCTTCACACAGTTTCTCCTTGTTGTATGGGTTCTTGGGAATTCATGGGTTCCCCCTAAGAGACCAAAGAACCGTGTTATGTAATTGATGTTGACAAAAGAACAAAAAACCGGCTTCTTGTCGCGTTAACAAGAAACCGGTTTATTGGTGTTCACTTGTTTCAGTCGCTATGGGCACATTTTAGCATACTGCCCCTGTTTGACGACGCTTTCTTAGAAAATGTCCACGAAATCTACAGCCCAAACTGCTTGATTGCCACAGCTCCAGCTGCTTCCGGATTAAACCTCTCCGGCCATTGGGTGTGAAGGTTATAGTGAGCATCTGTTAAGGTTGCACCAGTCAAATCGGCAGCCGACAAATTCGCCCATAGCAGATTAGCCTCGCCCAAGTTGGCATCGCGCAGATTGGCTTCGGCCAGGTTGGCCCAGTTCAGGTCGGCTTCCCGCAAATTTGCGGCCTGGAGCGTGGCATTGCTCAGGTTGGCACCGTTTAGAATGGCTTCAGATAGATTGGCCTTGGTGAGGTCGGCGGCGTGGAGCATGGCACCAATGAGGTTGGCACGGTGCAAGTTCGCGTCTACCAGCGTGCTGTCGCTAAGATTTGCCCAGTTAAGCTGTGATTCTGCCAAATTGGCGTGGGTTAATTCAGCCGCTGTCAAATCGGCTCGCCTCAGATTGACTTCGCTCAGGTTCATGCCAGAAAGGTCTGTAAAGCTGAGAACAGCATCGGCGAGGTTGGTTACTTTGTGATCTCTTGGTGTTTCAGCGGTTAACAGGGCCGGGCGAATTTTTTCTGCCCAACTTCGGATGATGTCCCAATTGCGGAAATCGCCGTATGGGCCAGTCTGGTTGCTCATGAGCATGGTCTGGGTAGGTGCCAAGGCTCCTGCAAACAGCCCTAGCCCAACAGGCTGAATATCGGGGTCAATTTTGAGAACGGGATCCATGTAGGCAAGAACGATGCGCCGATTATCGGCATTGCGGTTTGCCATGGTTAGGCAGGTGGTAAAGTAGGCGACGGGTTTTGTGCGCAGGTCGGCCTGGTTTTGTTGCACAAAGGCCACTGCATCGGGCAGCCAGCGCCCAACGCGGATGGAACTGCCAATGACAATGGCACTGTATGGGGTAGTGGTTGTAACTTCGGTAACGGCCTGTATTTCAACCACTGTGGCTTCCTGGCGCAAGACTTCGGCAATTGCTTCGGCGACTTCGGCAGTGGAACCTGTGCCGCTGGCGTAGGCAATTAAAATTCGTTGACTCATGGGGATACCTCTCAATTTTGGGGATATTCTTGATACTACGTTTATCGTACTGGCATGGTGGCAGGGGAACGGGTGTGGTTTGTCAGGGTTTGGGTGGGTCGTTTGTCATGCGCTGGCGCAACGTGGGTATAAAGTAGTCATGGTTGGCAATGAGGGGAGGAACGGCCGTTAAATCCACCCAGAAAAAATCAAACCAAATTGGCTCACCGCCGTCACTGGCGTGTTTTTCCGCATGAGACCATTGCTCTGGGGGCTGTTGGGGGCAACGTAGGTGGAAAAAAGTGCGATGGTGCAATTCTGGTCTGCCAAAATCAGACATGTCGCGCTGTTGCTCTCCCAGCCAGGAAACGACGTGGAGATTTATTAGCCCCGCTTCTCCCCATGCTTCGCGTAGTGCCCCGATGGCCGGTTTTTCCCCTGACTCTAGCGTTCCGGCCGGCACCTGAACCCCCGCTTCAGGAAAATCGCGGTGGCGAAAAACCAGCAGCCGCTGCTGGTGGGTGATGTAGGCAAAAACTTTGCGGCGAACAGGGAGGGACAACATGGACACAACCGCATCATTATTGAAATTGGGAGACTGCGCCAATCGCTTAGTCTCCCAATCTCTCAGTCTCATTCTCCGGCACCTTATTTAGGGCCAATATAGACAACCTCAAACAAAATCCGATCTGGCGATTCAAACATCACCTGGTAATAGGTGTGGTTCTCATCCTGGGAAAAATCTGGCCGGTGGCGCGGCGTTTCAAACAGATGGGCAATGCCCTGTTCCGTCAGAAAAGCAGCCGCGCTGTCCACGTCGGCAATGGATGCAGCTGCAAAAGCAAAGTGGTTCATGCCAGGGCCATCATAATCATTTTCAACATCTTTCGCCATGCCCGCAAACCAAATGCTTGCGCCCCCGCCTGCTGTGCCAAAGAAGCCCTCAGCTTCAAAAATTGTTTGCCAACCTAAAAACTCGGTTAATGCTTTGTAAAACGAGATATTGGCTGCATCTACATGAAAAACAATGTGTCCAAAAGTTGTTTGAATCATAACTTTTCCTTAATTACCCGCAAAGGGCGCAAAGAAGGTAAAGAATGCGCTTGTTTTCTATGCCTTTTTTGCATCCTTGGGGTTCAATCAACAACAATTCTACAGTTTCAGAAGTTCAACTTCTCTCAGAAGTTGAACTTCTAAATCCCGGGCTATTAACGAACGAACCCTTTGCGAACTTTACGGTTGAAATGATGCGGTTCCAGAAGTTCAACTTCTCTCAGAAGTTGAACTTCTAAATCTCAGGTTATTAACGAACGAACCCTTAGTGTCCAGGCGGTGGGTCAACGGGACCATTGAACTGCATAGCCGTAAAGACTGCCCCAGACGGGTCTTGGATAACGGCAAAATGTCCCATTTCCCCGGCTTGCATAATGGGTACCAGCACGTTACCACCTAGCTCTTGGGCTTTGGCGGCAGTGGCAGCCACATCCTCGGTCATGAAGTAGACGGCCCAGTTGGGTGGCACAGGCCCCCATGAGTCGTCTATTTGCATCATGCCGGCTTGAATACGGCCGTCAGCCTTAAACACCACATACCCATTGTCATCGGTTTGGTTCTCCCAGCCAAACACCTTTTCATAAAATGCCTTGGCTGCGGCTACATCGCGTGTTTGTAGCTCATTCCAAATGAGGGTGTTGGGTTGGTTCACCAACTTGGCACCGATATGTTGGTTGGGTTGCCAAATGCCAACCATCGCCCCGGTTGGATCCTGGATCATCGCCAGGCGGCCAGATTCCATGACATCCATAGGTGGGGCAATAACTGTGCCGCCTGCGTCGGCTACTTTGGCAACCACGCTGTCTATGTCGCTATGGTTGACATAGGAAGTCCAATGGGAGGGGGTACCGGGCGGCATCATGCCTTCCATCATTTGGCTGCCCCCTGCCACATCATGTCCCTGAATCTGGAACATGTAGTAGCTGTAATCCTCACTCATAGGAATTTCCAAAGCATCCCAGCCAAACAGGCCATGATAAAACGCTTTGGCGGCGGCAAAATCAGTGGAAGCAAGGTCTATCCAGGAAAAAATACCATCAGGATACGCAGTTACAACTTTCATTTTAAGTCTCCTTGTTAAAAAACAGGTAAGCTGCCCATTCCAGTGGGGGGAGGGGATGCGAGGATCGCAAAGGAATGGTCTGGTGAAAACGAACGGCCGTTACTATACCACAAATAGAACAAATGTGCTACTTTTTACCTGAACTTGTTTGGTTTCTACAAAGATGCCAACAGGCCGTTGGCGTATTTGGAATTGCGGGTGCGTTGAGCAGGAAAATGCGCCATGATAGCTTCTAGCCGCTCGGCCTGAGCCACATCCCCCTTGATCTCGATAATGAGCAAATCATCGCTGGGCAGAGGATGATGCCAGTTGGGGCGAGGGGAAAGCCGCTGGTCCCAGGCTTTCTGGGCATAATCAAGCGTAGCGCGGATTTGGCTGTCGGGCGTAACAAAGTAGTCGCGGTGATATTGGTTGATGAGCGTAGGTTGGCTGGCGGCTGTGAGCAGTGGTCGCCACTTAGATGGCACCTGTTCAGACAGCGTAGCGAGGATGATTGACCAGGGTTGACGCAAGTCTAATGGCTCGGATAGGGCAAACCGTTGTTTACCGCCCACCAAATTATGCTTGAATTTTAACTCCAGCACCGGCTGGATGACGGGGTTTTGCTGGAAATCACCGTACCAGCGCAGCCGCAGCTTTTGTCGGTCGCTAACCCCGATGATGTTGGCGGTGAGGGCGTTGAGGTGTGGGGTGTCCAGATAGAGGCTGTTGACCAGGCGGGTGGGGTAGGCGGTGCGAAAGCCGGCCGGGTGCAGCCGCAGCCAGTTGCGAGCGTTGGGGAGCAAACGGCCGTTTATCGCCATCTTCAACTCATAGCGCAAATCCTGATCCATGCCCCCCATTGTAGGGCAATTGCATATCAAAAAGAAGAGATTGGGCGATTAGTTTCTACGAACGGATTAAGATAGGATATAGTTCGTTTTTGAGACAAGAGAATGGAGATTGCAAACCTTCATCAATCTCCATTCTCCAATCTCTAATTCCCACAAGGAGTACCAGAAACTGTATGTCCTCTCCCGTCCCCCTGACCGAAAAATATGAACGCAACGGCTGGCCGGCCGTCCAGCGACCCGATTGCCCGCCGCCACCTGGCTGGAGCCTAGAGTTGGTCAACGCCCTCAATCACATCCACCACCACGCCCTTTCCCCCGCTGGCGACGAAGTGGCGTATGTTGAAGCCCGCGACGGCCGTTCCGATATTTTTGTGCAGCCCCTTTCCGGCGGCTGGCCGCGCCGCCTCACCATCAACCGCGCCAAGACGATTTACTGGTGGGACAGCCCGCCCGCGTGGTCGCCAAACGGCCGTTTTCTCGCCTTCACCCTAAACAGCCACGTCCACCTGATGCCCGCCGACGGCCGCGCCCTGCCGCGCAACCTCACCGACTTCACCGCCAGCGCCTGGTCGCCCGTCTGGTTGCCCGACAGCACCGGGCTAATTGTAACCACCCACCGCCACGGCTGTAGCCAGCTTTTGCTCACCGATATAAACGGCCGTTGGCCCCGCCCGCTCACCGACCACCCCGACGTGGACAGCTATGACGCGCAGGTTGAGAAAAACGGCCGTTTTCTCCTCACCTGCCAGCGCCCCCGCAGCGACCTCAACCGGCTCCACCTCAGCCGCATAGATTTGCAAACGGGCGATGCTCACCCGCTCACCGGCGAAGCTGGGCAAAAAGAGTGGCACCCCCGCTGGTCGCCCGACGGCCAGCAAATCGCTTTCCTTTCACAGCGCAGCGGCTGGACTAATATTTGGCTGATGGATGGGGATGGGGAGCAGAAACGGCCGTTAATCTCCCTCACCCATGATATCGAAAGCTTTGCCTGGTCGCCCGACGGCCACCAAATCGCCGCCACCATCAGCCGCAACTGCGCCGTAGACCTCGCCCTCATTGACGTTGCCAGCGGCGACTTGCGCTATCTTGCCAGCGGGCAAGGGGTCTACAGCGCCCCCCACTGGTCGCCCGGCGGTGATTTTCTCACCGTCGAGTATGAAGACCCGCAAACCCCGCCCGACGTCTACCGGATTGATGCTGCCAGCGGCCAACGCACCCAGCGCACCTTTTCCCGGCTCCCCGCCTTTGCCGCCCACCAACTGGTCATGCCCGAACTCGTCAGCTACACCAGCTACGACGGACTGGAAATTCAGGCTCTGCTCACCCGCCCCGCCAAACCGAACAAAGCCGCCATTGTCCGCCCCCACGGTGGCCCCACCGACCAATACCAATTTGTCTGGGATCCGCTGGCGCAATATCTTGTGGCGAAGGGCTACACCTTCTTCACCCCCAACTTTCGCGGCTCCACTGGCTACGGCGTGGCTTTTGAACACGCCAACTACCACGACTGGGGCGGCGGCGATACGCAGGATTGCCTCTATGCCGCCCGCTATTTGGGGCAGCAGCCGTGGGTTGATCCGGCACGCATCGGCATTTTTGGCTCCAGCTACGGCGGCTACATGGTCGCCTGCTGCCTCGCCCTCGACCCCGACTATCTCTATGCCTGCGGCGTAAGCAAGTACGGCGATGCCAATCTCTACAGCTCGTGGGCGCAGTGCGAAATCGAGACGCGGCTCTATACCCAAATGCAAATCGGCCATCCGGCCAACCGCTGGGATGTCTACCGCGCTGGTTCCCCCATTCACCACATTGCCAACGTGCAAAAGCCGGTGCTGCTGCTCCATGGCCTCAACGACGACGTGGTGCCACCGCAGGCATCGGAGGAGTGGGCGGAGGCGCTGCAGCGGCATGACAAGGTGTATGAGTACAAAACCTACGCCGATGAACCCCACGGCTTCCTTAAGCTGGAAACTGAGCTGGACTGGCAGCGCCGCCTGGAACGCTTCTTCGATTGGTATCTGCATATTTAGGAAGAAATTCGAACAGGATTAACAGGATTTACAGGATGACAGAAGAAGTTCAACTTCTTCGGAGAAGTTGAACTTCTAAATGGGTTTACAGGATGAACCAGGCCAAAATCCTGTTAATCCTGTAAATCCTGTCAAAAAAATGAACAGACGTGAACGTATTCGGGCCAATCGGCAGCAATCGCCGCTGTTAAAACGGCCGTTTTCCCAACCCTTCTCCCCCCTTGCCCCCCTCGATCTGCTCTCCCCGCCGCAAATCGAGCAACTGCACGAAGCCTCCCTCCACATCCTCGAAAACATCGGCCTCGACTTTTTCGACGACGAAGCCCTGGCGATTTGGCAGCAGGCCGGAGCCAAAGTAGACCACGCCAGCCGCCACGTCTGGCCGGATCGCGGGCTGATCATGGAAGCCATTGCCCACGCCCCCAGCCAGTTCACCTGGCGCGCCCGCAACCCCGCCCACAGCGTCGTCGTCGGCGGCAATGCGCTCACCTTTGGCCCCTGCGGCGGCATGGTCTACGCCACCGACCTCGACAAAGGGCGGCGACCCGGCGTGCAGGCCGACTATGAAAACCTGCTGCGCCTCACCCAGATTTGCCCCGTTATCCATTTTGGCCCCTGGGGGCAAACCGAAATGCACGACGTGGACGTAAACACCCGCCACCTGCACCGGCTCCACGCTGGCATTCGCCTCACCGACAAAGCCCTGATGGAAGCCGCCCACGGCCGCATCATCACCAGCGACAACCTCGAAATGGCGCGGATTTTGTTTGGTTCGCTCGATGGCGACCCGGTGATTGGCGACGTGGTTAACGTCAACAGCCCCTTGCGCTACGACGACCGCATGTTGGGCGGCCTCATTACCTATGCCCGCGCCGGGCAAGCCACCTTTATCACCCCCTTCATCCTTGCCGGGGCGATGAGTCCGGTGACGATGGCGGCGGCCATTGCCCAGCAAAACGCCGAGGCGCTGGCTGGCGTGGCCCTGACGCAGTTGGTGCGCCCCGGTGCGCCCGTCATCTATGGCGGCTTCACCACCAACACCGACCTCAAAAGCGGCAGCCCGGCTTTTGGCACGCCGGAGGGGGCGTGGGCGCTGCTGGTGGGTGGGCAGTTGGCGCGGTATTACAAGCTGCCTTATCGCAGCAGCGGCAGCCTGACCAACGCCAATGTTCCCGATGCTCAGGCGGCGTATGAAACGGCGTGGACGATGTGGCCGGCCGTGCTGGCCCACAGCAATTTGATGATGCACGCCATTGGCTGGCTGGAAAGCGGGTTAACGGCTTCGTTTGAAAAATTTGTCATTGATGCTGAAAACCTGGCAATGTTTGCTACTTTCCTCGAATCGTTCACCGTGTCGCCCGAAACGCTGGCTTTGGAGATGATTGCCGAGGTGGGGCCTGGCGGGCATCACTTTGGCACCAGCCACACCCAGGCGCGGTATCGTGATGCTTTTTACCAGTCGGAGCTGGCGGAGCGGGTGGGGTTTGAGAGTTGGCAGGGTGCGGGAGGACAGGATGCGCTGCAGCGTGCCAACGGTATGTGGAAATCGTGGCTGCAGCAATATGAACGGCCACCATTGGATGAAGCCGTTGCAGAAGAATTGAACGATTTTATTGCCCGGCGGGAGGTGGAGCTGGCGGGGGTGGATGTGTATGGGTAGGGGAGATTGGAGATTAGAGATTTTGAATCTCCAATCTCCAATCTCCTAATCTCCTGCCGCCAATGCCTCCTCCACCCGATCCAGCCATTCATGCACCAGCAGGTTGAAGATGGCGGGCTGCTCCATGTGGGCGGCGTGGCCGGCGCGGTCGAGGACG
>WBZL01001691.1_pt1 | contig 22555 bp, 22 predicted proteins | sample 5204291 | NCBI WGS metagenome assembly WBZL01 (sample SAMN12344345, study PRJNA552823) | activated sludge metagenome | biome: Activated sludge suspended growth; feature: Nitrification reactor; material: Wastewater; isolation source: activated sludge from nitrification reactor of wastewater...
CATGAGACACCTCTCGATGCGCGCCCGCCTCCTGCTGTCGTTCGCGATGGTCACCGTCGCCGGGGCCGCAGCATTCTTCATTGCCGCTCGCTGGCTGGTGCCCACCCTGTTCGACGAGCACATGGGCAACATGAACCGCGCCGGCGTCGGCAACATGCACGGCGCCGGTGGGCCGGGCACCGGCACGGCGGGCTCCGGCACCACCGGTACGGGCACCACCAGCACCGGAACCGGCACGTCGACGCTGGCGGCCGAACACGACGCGATCGTGTCGGCGGTCAACACCTCGATGCTCATCGGCCTGGCCGCCAGCCTGGTGTGCTCCGCGCTCATCGCCCTCGTGATGAGCGGCCGCAGCCTGCGCGGACTCGACCGTCTGCGCTCGGGCGCACGCGGGCTCGCCGCCGGCAACTACCACGCGCGGGTGGAGCGCCCCGCCGAGCCGGAACTGGCCGCCTTCGCCGACGACATCAACCATCTCGCCGCCACCCTGGCCGAGACCGAACAGCGCCGGGCAGCGCTGATCGGCGATGTCGCCCACGAGATGCGCACCCCGCTCACGACGCTGCAGGGTGTGCTGGAGGGCTTCGACGACGGCCTGTTCAGCGCGGAGGAGTTGGCTGCCACCACTCGCAGCGAGGTCGCCCGCCTGCACCACTTGGCCGGCGACCTGGCCTCCGTGTCGCGCGCCGAGGAGGGTCAGCTCGAACTCGACCCCCAGCCGGGCGACCTGCGCGAGGTGGTGGAATCGGTGGCCGAGCGGCTGCGCCCGCGCTTCCAGGCGGCCGGCCTCGCCCTCACCGTCGAGGCCCACCACCCACTGCCCTGCCGCATCGACCACGAGCGGATGGTGCAGGTGCTCACCAACCTGCTCACCAACGCGCTCGCGTACACGCCGACTGGCGGGCGGGTGACGGTGAACGCCTCGGCAAGCGACCGCGCCGTCCGCATCACCGTCGCCGACACGGGCCGTGGCCTGGCCGCCGACGACCTCGAGCGCATCTTCGAGCGCTTCTACCGCACCGATCCCCACGACCACAGCGGCGGCACGGGCATCGGCCTCACCATCAGCCGCGCGATCGCCCGCGCCCACGGCGGCACGCTCACCGCCGCGTCGCCCGGCCCCGGCCGCGGCACCACCTTCGAACTCGTCGTCCCCACCGCCTGAGTGGGCGCGGTTCGTTCCGGCGTGTGGCACGAACCGCGCCCAATCACGACCGCTCGGTCAGCAGCGAGAGGAACCGCGCCCAACAAGGCAGGGGAACGGGACGAGACAGGGCGCGCGAGAAGGGCGGCCCCGGAGGGCCGCCCTTTCCGGCAGGTGTGGGATGGGGATCAGGCCGCCGGGCGGGCCGGCAGCTCGATGCCGCACGCCTCGGCCGCAGCCTTCAGCGCCTCACGAGCAGCCTGACGCTCCTCGGGGGTGGCGCCGGGGCCGGGGCGGGAGAGGTCGGCGTCCTGCAGGCAGGCCTTCTGCTCGTCGGTCAGGTCGGCCAACGGGCCATTGCCCTGGCCAGGGCCACCGGCACCCGGGTGCTCGGGCAGGGTGATGCCGCAGCCCTCGGCCGCAGCCTTCAGCGCCTCACGGGCCGCCTTGCGCTCCTCGAACGTGGCGTCGGGGCCGGGACGGCTGAGGTCGGCCGCATCGAGGCACGCCTTCTGCTCGTCGGTCAGGTTGGCCAGGGGCCCCTGCGGATCGGGCAGGGTGATGCCGCACGTCTCGGCGGCCTCACGGAACGCCTCACGGGCGGCCTGGCGCTCCTCGGGGGTGGCGTCGGCGCCCGGGCGGGTGACACCGGCGTCCTGGAGACACTGCTTCTGCTCATCGGTGAGGTTGGAGACGATCTGCACCACACGGTGCGGACCGGCGACACCCTCTTCGCCGGCGGCCGAAGCGGTGGAGGTGAACGCCACGCCGGCGCCGAGTGACACGACACCGGCGGCGAGTACGAGGCGGAGCGGGGTGATCTTCATGGTGATGATTCCTTTCGGGGTGGGGGAGGATCCGTGGGGATCGATGAGGCACACACTGCGCCCTCACCCTCGACACCACTGCAGTGAAACCTGGAGGTTCGCTGGAGATGCATCTCCATCGCCATCTCCAGCTGATCTCCAGGTTTCCTCCAGCTTCCACCCACGTCGGTCTGGCACGCTGGTGCGCATGGGCGCTCCGCGGGTACTGGTGGTCGACGACGAGGAGAACATCTCCTTCCTCGTCGGCTCGGCGCTGAAGGTCAACGGGTGCGAGGTGTGCACCACCGACACGGGTCGCGGCGCGCTCACCGAAGCGGCCCGCTTCGAACCCGACGTGGTGGTGCTCGACGTGATGCTGCCCGACCTCGACGGGTTCGAGGTGCTCCGCCAACTCCGCGCCAACGGCTGCGACGCGCCCGTGCTGTTCCTCACCGCCCGCCGCGACACCGCCGACCGGGTACGCGGCCTCACCGCCGGCGGCGACGACTACATCGTCAAGCCGTTCTCCCTGGAAGAGCTCGTCGCCCGCGTACAGGTGGCCCTGCGCCGCCGAGGCGCCACCGCCTCGCCCCTGCGCCACGAGGTGGCCGACCTCGTGCTCGACGACGACGCCCACCGCGTGTGGCGGGCGGGCACGGAGGTGCACCTGTCGGCGACGGAGTACAAGCTGCTGCGCATGCTCATCACCAACGCCGGGCGGGTGATCACCAGGGCGCAGATCCTCGATCATGTGTGGCAGTACGACTTCGACGGCGAATCGGCGATCATCGAGTCGTTCATCAGCAACCTGCGCAAGAAGGTCGACTCCGCCGGCCCCGACGGCGAGCCACGCCCGAAGCTGATCCACACGGTGCGCGGCGTGGGCTACAGCCTGCGCCACCCCGAACCGGGAGCACCCACATGACCGCGCCTTCACGTCACGAGCTGCGCTCATGACGCTGCGCGCCCGTCTCCTCGCCGCGCTGGTCGTGCTCGTCGTCGCCCTCGGCGCGTCCGGGGTGGCGGTCACGATCGTGCAGCGCAACTACCTCTACGGCCAGCTCGACCATCGCCTGCACGAACTCACCCAACGCCCCCGCCCCGTGCTGGTGCGCCTCACCCAGGGTGTCACCGGCCCGACGTCGAGCTTCATCGCCGAGATCTACATCGGCGTGGTGGAGAACGGGGCACTCACCACCGTGCAGGCCCCCACCGACGATCCCGATCTCGTGCCGTCGCTCGTGGCCGACCGGCTGCCCACCACGCCCGTCACCCGGCCGACGATCAGCGGCGCGGCCGAACAGGTGCGTGTCGTCACCGTCGCCCTGCCCGGCGGCCGTTCCGCCGTCTTCGCGATCAGCACCGCCCGCGCCGACGACGCCGTGCAACGGCTCATCACCGCGCTCGCGGTCGCGGCCGCTGTCGTGCTGCTGCTGGTGGGGCTCGTGGCGTGGTGGGTGGTGCGCCTCGGGCTGCGGCCCATCCGGCGGATGACGGCGGCGGCCGACGCCATCAGCGGTGGGGCCCGCGACGTCACCATCGACATCGTGCCGGGCAACACCGAGGCCGCCCACCTCAGTCATGCCTTGCGCACGATGATCGACACCACCCGCGAAGCCGAGGCCAAGACCCGCCGCTTCGTCGCCGACGCGTCGCACGAGCTGCGCACCCCGCTCACCACGTTGCGCGGCTACTCGTCACTGCACTCGGGCGAGCTCTCCACCGACCCCGCTGCGCTCGCCGAGGTGAGCGACGCCATGCGCCGCATCAATCAGGAAGCGGCGCGCATGACTCACATCGTCGACGACCTGCTCGACCTCACCGCCATGGACGAGCTACGGCTCGCCGAACCCACCCGTTTCGACCTGGCGCCTGCGCTCCACGACCTGGTGAGCGACCTGAAGGTGGTGCAACCAGGGCGGCCGATCACCGTCGACTGTGCCGGAGCCACCATGGTGAGCGGCGACCGCAACCGCATCGTGCAGGCTGTCGCCGCCCTCGCCAACAACGCGCTGCGCCACACCCAGCCCCACGTGCCCGTGTGGCTCACCGGAGCCACCCTGCCCGACGGCAGGGTGCGCATCGCCGTCGTCGACCAGGGGACGGGCATCGACCCCATCCACCTGCCCCACCTGTTCGAACGGTTCTACCGCGTCGACCGCGGCCGCGCCCGGGCGAGCGGCGGCAACGGGCTGGGCCTCGCGATCGTGGCCGGCATCGTCACCGCTCACGGCGGCCGCTACGGCGTGGAATCCCCCGCAGGAGGTCCCACCACCTTCTGGTTCGAGTTGCCGCCCGGCCAGCCGGCCGTCGCCCCCCTGCCACCCCCGGCACCGCTCACACCACGGACGTGACGCCGCCGTCGACGGGTTGAGCCGCCAGGAAGACCTGCAGGAACCCCTCGGCGAGGTCGGGGTCGGAAGCCATCAGCCACGCCACCACATGGGTCGCGGGCCACGCCCACGCGTACAGGTGCATGCCGCCCGCCGGGCAGCGCAGGTGCACCATGGGCACCCCGCCGATCAGCAACGGGTCGAGCGTCTCCAACTCGCCCACCTCCTGCACCCCGTACGACGCGACCACCCATGTGCCCACCAGGTGCACCACGTCGTCGGGCTGGGTGGCTGCCACCGGGCCGGCCAACACCAGGGCGGCGAACAGATGGGTGTCGTCGAACACATAGTGCAGCGACCCCGTGGCGCCCAACGCAACCGCCGCCACCGCATCCACCTCGATCATGCGATCGGACGCATCGACGAAGACGAAGCCGTCGACGTCCACCACCCGCGCACCGAGGATCGGGTCTTCGATCCCGAGGTACGGAGCGTGGAAGTAGCCACCGAGGAAGCGATCGGCCGCCGCTCGATCGGGCGCACCCACGCCACCGACGGCGCCGTGGCGGGTCCAGAGGTACTGCACGACTCGCGGCGCCGCCAGCGGATCGATGGCCACCCACACCTCGTGCCCGGAGAACTCCTGACGACTGACGTCAGCGGTGCCCAGCATCTGCGTTGCCAGCCCCTGCGAGTTGCCGGCGGCCAGCGCCGGGCTGTCGGGTGGCACCACCAGCAGCACCAGGCGTCCCACCTCCGCTCCAGTCGCACAGTCGACGATGTCGTGGAACGAGGCTGCGGTCACCCACTCGGGCAGGGCGGCGATCTCCGCCGTGCGCTCGTCGTCGGCGATGTCCGAGTAGCGATAGCCCGACACCTCCACCAGGTGGCCGGCGAGCGCCGGCGTCTCGAACTCGTCGAGCGCGGCGGGAACGGGCGACGTGCTCGGTGTCGCCGCGGTCGTCGACGGCTCGGCCGACCTCACCGAGGCAGCACCGCCACCGCACCCCGCGAGTACCGCCGACGCCGTGAACAACACTGCACACCGCATCATGCGCCTCCTTCCGCGAGGCCCAGATCCATTATCCGCCCGGCGAGAACGACCCGAAAGGGCGAGAGGTTGTCCCCACGTCACCCGGCTGCTAAACAGCCGTACAGCAACGAATGGGGGCATGCCACATGACCGACGACGAACTCGCCGAACTGCGCCGCGACGTGCAGTACCTGAAGGATCGCACCGCGATCCTCGACTGCATCATGAACCAGTCGCGCGGCCACGATCGCCACGACCTCGAGCTGATGGCCTCCGTCTACACCGCCGACGGGGTGGACGAGCACGGCCCGATCTCGAAGCAGGGCGCGGAGTACGGCGAGTACGCCAACGCGGCCCACGCGTCGGTGTTCATCGATCACCTGCACAACATCACCACCCACACCTGCGAGATCGACGGCGACGTCGCCCACGCCGAGAGCTACGTGATCGGCTCGATGCGCGTGAAGGACCACCGCACCGCCACCCTCCTCGGCGGCCGCTACCTCGATCGGCTGGAGCGGCGTGACGGGGTGTGGGGCATCGCCCTGCGTCGCTGCACACTGGAATGGACGATCAGCGGCGACACCTCGATCATCGAGTCGGGCGCGTTCAAGGGGTTCGTGAAGGGCACCTGGGACACGAGCGACGCCTCCTACGCCAGGCCGATGAGCGCCGACGACCCGGTCGCCCGCTGGTGAACACCCCTCATCTCACCGGTGGCATCGGTGCGGTGCTCGCGCGCATCGGGCGCCGGTTCAAGCAGCAGGCGTTCGTGGTCACCGACATGGCGGAGGCCAAGGCCTCCATGCGGCGCTCGTTCGGGTGCACGAAGTTCCTCCAGTTCGACACCACCACGCCCTGGCAGCTGCGCGGCCGCGAGGTGCGATGCGATCTCTCGGTCGCCTTCGGCCGCAGCGGCAATGTGCAGATCGAACTCATCCAGCCTCTCGCCGGCGAAGGGGTGCACTTCGAACTGCTCGCCGCCCGCGGGCCCGGCGCCCACCATCTCGGGTTCTTCGTGGACGATCTCGATGCCGAGATGGAGGCGGCGACGGCCGACGGGTTCGCGCCGGTGATGTCCGGTGGAATGGGCAAGTCGCGCTACTGCTACCTCGACACGCTCGACACCCTGGGTGTGTACGTCGAGCTGATCCACGACCCGGATGACATGATGACCAAGATGATGCCGTGGTGGGACGACAGGTGAGCGCGATTGCGGGCGGCACGAGCGACAACGTCTGGGAGGTCATGTCGACCGCGCGCACGATCCGCCGCTTCACCGACGAGCCCGTCGACGACGCCACCCTCGCCCGCTGCTTGCACGCCGCCACCCGCGCGCCAACCGGCGCCAACTCCCAGTCGTGGCGCTTCATCGTGCTGCGCTCCCCCGAGCAGAGGGCCGTGGTGGCCCGGGCCGCCGCACAGGCCTTGGCGGTGATCGAGCCGGTGTACAAGATGTCGCGGCCCGACCCCGCCGACGACAGTCGCCGCGCCCGCACCAACCGCGCCACCTACGAGCTGCACGACCGCGCCGGCGAGTACACGTCGGTGCTGTTCACCTACCGCAAGCTCCCTTCGACATCGGAGCTGCTGCTCGGCGGCTCGATCTACCCGGCGGTGCAGAACTTCGTGCTCGCCGCCCGCGCCCAGGGCCTGGGCGCCTGCCTCACCAGCTGGGCCTCGTACGGTGGCGAGCAGTTGCTGCGCGAGGCCGTCGGAGTGCCGGCGGATTGGTTGCTCGTCGGCCATGTCGTGGTGGGCTGGCCGCGCCGCGGGCCGGGCAGGGTTCGGCGCCGCCCACTGACCGAGGTGGTGGCGGTCGACCGCTTCGATGCGCCGCCCGATGGCGCCTTCGCCGCTGCCCTGGGGGCGGCCGACACCGATGTGAACCCCACGGCCCCACGTCACGATCAGGCAGACTGAGGCATGGCCAAACCCCGCCGCACCGGCACCGAAACCTCCGAGACGCGGGCTCGCATCGTCGAGGTCACCGAGCGGATCATGCTCGCCGATGGCTACGCCTCGGTCAGCTCGCGCAGCGTCGCGAAGGAGGCGGGCGTCACCCCGGCCCTGGTCCACTACTACTTCCCCACCCTCGACGACCTGTTCCGTGCCGTCCTGCGCCGCCGCGTCGACCAACAGCTCGAGCGCCAGGCGCGGGTGCTCAGCACGTCGCCGCGCCCCCTGCGCGCCCTGTGGAACCTGAACAGCGACCCGTCCCGCACCGGCCTCGTGCTGGAGTTCATGTCGCTCGCCAACCACCGCAAGGAGATCGGCGCCGAGTTGGCGGCCATCGCCACCCAGTTCCGTGAGGCGCAGGTGGAACTGCTCAAGGAGCACGTCTCGCGCAGCGGCCTCGCCGATCGGGGGATCAGCCCGATGGCCGCGATGGTGCTGCTCAACCACATCGCCCAGGGTGCGGTGCTGGAACACAACATCGGCATGGACTGCGGCACGGTCGAGATTCGTGCCCTCGTCGAGCACCTGCTCGATCAGATCGAAGGAGCTGAGCCGGCATGAGCGCACGACTGGCGGGGAAGGTCGCGATCGTCACCGGCGCGGGCTCGGGCATGGGCCGCGCCGCCGCGGTGATGTTCGCCGAGGAGGGCGCACGGGTGGTGTGTGCCGACATGAGCGGGGCCGAGGAGGAAACCGCCGCCTCCATCGGCGCTGATGCGGTGGCGATCCACGTCGATGTGGCGCAGGCCGCCGATGTCCAGCGAATGGTCGCCTGCGCGCAAGAGACGTTCGGCAAGCTCGACGTGCTGTTCAACAACGCGGGCGTGAGCGGCAAGCGGATGCCGATCACCGAGCAGGACGAGGCGGCGCTCGACCTGTGTTACGCGGTGAACGTGAAGGGCGTGTTCCTCGGCATGAAGTACGGCATCGCCGCCATGCTGCAGACGGGTGGCGGCTCGGTGATCAACACCGCGTCGGCGTCCGCGTTGGTGGGATGGAAGGGCCACGCCGCGTACGCCGCCTCCAAGGGCGCAGTCGTCTCGATGACCCAGGCGGCCGCACTCGACTTCGCCACCCAGGGGGTGAGGGTCAACGCCATCTGCCCAGGGATGACCTGGACCGGCATGGTGCCGTTCCGCGGCGACCACGAGGTGCCGCCGGAGGGCACGATGGTGCCGCCGCAGCCGATGCAGCGGTGGGGGCTGCCCCAGGAACTCGCCGCCGCCGCGCTCTTCCTCGCCAGCGACGACTCGTCGTTCATCACTGGTGTGGCCCTGCCCGTCGACGGCGGCTACGTCTGCCCCTGACCCTGTCCGAGGGTTCCGGCGCTCCGAGGGTTGGTCAGACGGCGGGTTCGACGATCTGGGTGAAGAACGCCGAACCGGCGTCGGGCACGGCCGGCTGGTGGAACACGTTCACCGCGTACGACACGACGATCATCGAGTACAACAGGTGCAGCAGACGGGTTGCATCCTCCGGCAGGTTCTGGAGATCGAGTGCGTCGAGGTACTCGATCGCCGCATCGGCGTGGGGCGCGATCGCGTCGTAGAACTCGCCGATCTCGGCCATGGGGGTGGCCAGACGCACGGCGTAACGCTCGTTGCGCGTGGGGATGGCCCACTTGGCCACCCACGGCTCGAGCGCGGCGAACGGTTGCGGCAGCGTGGTGCTCATCGGACGTCCTTCGTGTTCTTCTCGGCGCGGTACTCGGCAACCGCGGTGCGCATCGAGTGGTGGAGGCTGCGGATCATCAGCTCCTGATCGCTGAGGTGGAACTCGCGCAGCCCGCGCATGGCGAGTGCCGAGTGGGTGGCTTCGACGGTGTTGACGTCCTGCATCGCCAGCTCGATCACACTGTTGACGGTGAGTTCCTGCGCGAGGCGCTCACGTGCCGTCGCGGCGGGCACGAAGTAGAGGTCGATGTCGTAGATGTGCTGGTCGACGCTCACCGGCCGGTACTGGTAGGTGATGTAGAAGTTGCGCGCCCACAGCTGCACCGAGAGGTTGGGCAGCAGCCAGAACTGGTCGTTGCCCCACGACGGCACACCGCCCTTGTTGATGAACTCGGGCAGGGGCCCGATGTCGGCAGGATCCTCGGGCCCGAACAGGCCGCCTCGGAACAGCTTGTAGACCCACTTCATCTCGCGGCGGGCCTCGCCGAGGCCACCCGGCTTGCGCGGCTTCATCGGCGGCGGGCCGGGCACGGAATCGAGCATGTGCGGGCCGAACAACTCGTAGTGGTACACGTCCACCGGCGGCACGTTCTTCTCCGCCTCGGCGACGTCGCCACCGAGGAAGCGCTGGTGCACGTAGGGCGGGTGGTACCACTCGAGGATCGTGTCGGCGGCCAGCTTCCAGTTGCCGTTCACCGGCGTGGAGAAGCTGTAGCGCTCGGTCATCAGGTGGAACGGGTAGGCCTCGATCTCGCAGATCCGCTCGCCGAGGAACTCGCGCAGCGGCGGCGGGTTCTCCGCCAGGTTGATGAAGATGAACCCGCCCATCTCGTCGCAGTGCACCTTCGGCATGGCCAGCTTGCCGCGATCGGGGATGTAGAACTGGTCGTCGTAGGTGATGCTCTCGTTCGTGCCGTCGAGGGCGAACTTCCACCCGTGGTACTTGCACAGGAAGCTGCGGGCCGCACCGGCGACCTCTTCCTTCGGGAACTCGCGCCACACCACCTTGTTGCCGCGGTGGGCACAGATGTTGTGGAACGCGTGCACCTTGCCCTCGAGGTCGCGGGTCACCACCAGCGAGGCCAGGCCGGGCAGCTCGCGGGTGAAGTAGGTGCCCGGGCGAGGTAGCTGCTCCGCGCGGCCCACGTACAGCCACCAGCGGCGGAACACCGCCTCGCGCTCGTCCTCGAAGAACTCGAGGTCGATGCAGTCGTCGTAGTCAACCGGGCCGGTGCCCAGCTCCGGGTAGCGGTTGGTCAGGCGAGTGCTGCTCGCCGGTCGTTCGTCGATGGTCATCTGGTGTGCCTCCCCAAGGGCCATGTGCTGAACATGTGTTTAACACACGCCGGATGGCCTCGTCAACGGGGCACTCCAGTTGCGTTGGCGTCAGTCGAGAATGCCATTACCGCTGCGGTACAGTCGCAGGGCCTGACCCGAAAGGACTCGCCATGCCCGACACGACCGTCACCGTGCTGCACGCCCGTGGGGTGCTGAACATCGACACCGGCGAGATCATCCAGGGCGGCTACGTGCGCATCGAGGGCAACGTCATCACGGCGGTCAGCGCCGATGCCGCCACCGCACGCGACGCCGACGAGGTGATCGAGCTGCCCGAGCTGACCCTCATCCCCGGGATGATGGACATGGAGGTCGACCTCGTGCTCGGTGGGCCGGGAGCCGGCCTCGGCGACACCGTCACGGTCGACCCGGTGAAGATGACGCTGCGCGCCACCGTCAACGCCAAGCGCACCCTGCTCGCCGGGTTCACCACCGTGCGCAACCTGGGCCTGTTCGTGAAGACCGGCGGCTACCTGCTCGACGTCGCGCTCGCCGACGCGATCGATGCCGGCTGGGTGGACGGCCCGCGCATCTACCCCGCCGGCCATGCGATCTGCCCCACCGGCGGCCACCTCGACCCCAGCGCGCAGGCCAACCTGGCCCCCGACATGATGCCGATGAGCGTGGAGGAGGGCATCGCCAACGGGGTCGACGAGGTTCGCCGCGCCGTCCGCTACCAGATCCGCCACGGGGCCAAGCTCATCAAGTGCTGCGCCTCGGGCGGCGTGATCTCGGCCACCGGCCCGGCCGGCGCCCAGCAGTACTCCACCGAGGAGTTGAAGGTGATCGCCGATGAGGCCCACCGCCGCGGCCTGAAGGTGGCCACCCACTGCCACGGCGACACTGCCGTCAATGCTGCGATCGACGCGGGCATCGATTGCATCGAGCACGGGTTCATGATCACCGCCCCCACGATCCAGCGGATGGTCGACACCGGCACCTTCCTGGTCTCCACGAACGCGCTCACCGAGAACTGGGACGTGTCGCGTCACCCCGCCGCCCTGCAGGCCAAGGCCGCCGACGTGTTCCCCAAGGCCAAGCAGTCGCTCACCGATGCGATCAAGGCCGGCGTGAAGGTGGCCTGCGGCAGCGACGCCCCCGCCATCTGGCACGGACGCAACGCGGAGGAGGTGGTGGTGCTGGTGAAACGCGGCATGACCCCGCTGCAGGCGCTGCAGGCAGCCACCACCGTGTGTGCCGAACTCATCGATGCCCCCGACCTCGGCCGCATCGCCCCGGGCATGCTCGCCGACATCGTCGGCGTGCCCGGCAACCCGCTCGACGACATCACGCTCACCCAGCGGGTGAAGTTCGTGATGAAGGACGGCCGCGTCTACAAGCGCTGAACCTCCGGCACGGGTCCCGGTTCCGGCCGCCGGCCGCGGCAAGACTGGAGGCGATGGATCCAGACGCGGGTGGCACTCGCAACGGCTACACGGCGTGCGTCGTCGGCGCGCTGTGCTCGGTGCTGTGGCCCGGCGCGGGGCATCTCGCGGTGAGGGCGCGGTTCCGCGTGCCGGTGATCGCCGCCGTGGTGTTGAACGGCATGGCGACGGCATCGGCGCTCGTGGTGGTGGCCCATGTGGACAGCCGCGCCGACCTGGCGCGCGTCATCGAGGACCGCGCCGTGTTCGTCGTGTTCGGCCTCGACATCGCGGTGCTCGCGCTCACCCGCCTCGTCACCGCCCTCGACGCGGCGTGGGCCGCGCGCCCGGCCATCACGTGGCCGCGCATCGCGGCCGCGGCGAGCGCCTTCCTCGTGGTCACCGCCGGCGTGGCACCGCTCGTGGTGGCCGCCGATTACGTGTGGGTCACCGACCGCACGATCGAGAGGGTGTTCGCCTCGCACGAGCCGCTCACCGCCCAGCCAACGCCGCTCATCACCACCGCCGAGAGCACCACCACGTCGAGCAGCACCACCTCCACGACTTCCACCACGCTGCCGCCGAACACCCCGTTCGAGGGCTACGGGCGGGTGAACGTGCTGTTGCTCGGGGGCGACGCCGGCCCCGGCCGCTGGAGCCTGCGCACCGACACGATGGTGGTGGTCTCCATCGACCCGGCAACGGGCGACACGGCGATGATCTCGGTGCCGCGCAACCTGCCGCGCCTGCCCTTCCCGCCCGACAGCGATCTGGGCCGCAAGTTCCCGCGCGGCTTCACCGATCTGGCCAACGCCGTCTACCCGTACGTCAACGGTCACCGCGAACTGGCGGGCGGCGGTGAGGATGCCGGCGCCCAGGCGATCAAGTCGGGCATCGCCCAACTCCTCGGCATCCCTGTGCACTACTACGTGCTCGTCGACATGGCCGGCTTCGTCGACGTCGTCGACGCGCTCGGTGGCATCGACATCTTCGTCGGCCAGCGGGTGCCCAGCCCGGGCAACCCGCGCGACGCCAAGCACCAGGTGCCCGCGTACATCGAGGCCGGCCAACAGCACATGGACGGCACCCTCGCGCTCACCTACGCGCGCTCACGCAAGGGTGACGACGACTACCACCGCATGACCCGCCAGCGCTGTGTGCTGAACGCGATCGCGGCGAGGGCCACACCGATGACGCTCGCCGTCGGCCTGCCCAGCCTGCTCGCCGCGTTCGGCGCGAGCGTCAGCACCGACATCCCGCGCTCGCGCCTGGCCGACTTCGCCATCGTGATCGACCGCTTCCAGCAGCACGGCGGCAACGCGGCCGTGCGCACCTTGCACCTGGCGCCGCCCTTCTACCAATCGTCGCGGTGGAAGGCCCAGGAGGTGCGCGACCTCGTCACCCAGGTGCTCACACCCACCGCCGCCCCCACTGCCCCCACGGTGCCCGGGGCCACGGTGGCCATCGACCCCAACGCCCCGTCGCTCACCACCGAGTGCGGCACCGGCGGCTGAGCCGCCGGTCAGGCCGGGGCGAGTGCCGCCGCGGCCAGCCGACGAGACCCGCTGACGACGAGCCCCGACTCGGCCAGCGTGAACAGGCCGGCCGCGGTGCCGAGCACCGTCACCGAGTCGCCGACGATCACCGCGTCCGGCGCATCAGCCGCAGCGTCGGTCGACTCACGAACCCGGCGTCGCCCGGCGGCGACCTCGATGAAGGCGGACCCCTCGCCCACGTCGACCCGCACACTCCCTTCGGCCCGCACCGTCGTGGACGCTCCGTCGAGCAGGGCCTTCAACCCGAGCAGCACCCACGCCGGTTCGACGTGATCGTCGCCCGGGCCCGAGGCCATCCACGGCACGGCCCAGCGGATGAGGCCGAGCACCACCGGCTCGAGCCCGGCGCCCGCTGCGGTGAGGCTGTACTCCACCGCCTTCGAGCGGACCGGGGCGCCGTTGCGCGCCACCAGGCCGTCGACCTCCAGTTGCTTCAGCCGTGACGACAGCAGGGCTGGGCTCACCCCGTGCAGCGCCGCCTGCAACGCGGCGTAGGAGCGTGGGCCGAGCAGCAGTTCACGCACCACGAGCAGGGTCCAGCGATCACCGACATGGTCGAGCGCGCGGGCCAACCCGCAGAACTGGTGATAGCCCCCCGAACGACGCACAGGTGGATTCTACTTCATCCGTCGTAGTAGAACTCGCTCATGACGACAGCACTGGAACCGGCACTCGGGCAGAGCGGCATCTCCTACCGTCGCGGTGGCAGCGGCACGACCGTGCTGCTGTTGCACGGCATTCCCGGCAGCGGCGAGAGCTTCGAACGAGTGGCGGAGGTGCTCGCCGCGAATCACGACGTGATCGTGCCCGACCTGTTGGGGTTCCGCGGCAGTCGTCGCCCCACCGGCATCGCCGACCTCCACGCGGTCGGCCAGGCGGCCGCGCTCGCCGCGCTCACCGACGAGCTGGGCGTGGCCCGCTATGTGCTCGTGGGGCACGACTTCGGCGGCCCCGTCGCGGTCACGCTCGCCGCGGCGCGGCCCCAGGCCGTCAGCGCGATCGGTCTGATGGCCACGAACGTGTTCACCGACACCCCGATCCCGTTCCCGCTCTCCACCGTCAACTGGCCGGTCGTCGGCCGTCTCAGCGGGAAGGCGCTGTTCTCGCGGCCGTCCTTGGCAATGCTGCTGCGCAACGGCCGCGGCAAGGGTTCCGCCGCGATCGATCCTGCGCCCGCGCTGGGCGACGCCGCCCAGACCCGAGCGATCGCCACCATCTTCCGCGAGAGCCTGCGCCACCTCGACGAGCTGTACCGGCCGATCGAAGAGCACCTGCCCCGGCTGACGATGCCGCGGTTCGTGGCCTGGGGCGACAGCGACCCGCTCTTCCCCCTCGCCCAGGGCCAACGCGTTGCCGACGCGCTCGGAGTGCCGCTCGACCTGCTGAGCGGCGCCGGCCACTTCCTGCCCCAGGAACGCCCTCACGAGATCGCACAACTGGTGGGCAATCTCACCGCCCGGCGCGACCGCCCCTGAGCCGGCCCAGCGGGCGGGCCCACGTCTACTCTGGGCCGATGCCCGACCGACCCGACGACCCCTCGTCGCCCCTGGTGCTCGTCACCGGCGCGACCGGGTACATCGCCCGCCATGTGATCGCCCAGTTGCTCGATGCCGGGTACACGGTTCGCGGCACGGCACGGTCCACCGGGTCGTTCGCCGGACTCTGCGCCGACCTGGCCCCTCACCTCGCCGACCCCGCCACGCTCGACCGCTTCTCGCTCGTCGCCGCCGACCTCACCGCCGACGACGGCTGGGCCTCGGCAGTGGCCGGGTGCGCCTACGTGTGCCACGTCGCCAGCCCACTGCCCGACGCCGAGCCGAAGAACCCCGACGACGTGATCGTGCCGGCGCGCGACGGAGCGTTGCGGGTGCTGCGTGCAGCAGCCGCTGCGGGGGTGCGGCGGGTGGTGCTCACCTCGTCGATCGCCGCGGTGCTCTACGGCGTCGACCGTCGAGGCCGGGTGTTCACCGAAGCCGACTGGTCGAATCCCGATGCGAAGCGGATCGGCACCTACGAGCGGTCGAAGACCCTCGCCGAACGGGCCGCGCGCGAGTTCATGGAATCCGACGCCGCCGGGGCGATGGAACTGGCCACGATCAACCCCGGCCTGGTGCTCGGCCCCACCATCGGCAGCGAGCTGAGCACCTCCAACCAGTCGGTGAAGAAGCTGATGGACCGCGACTTCCCCGCGTGCCCCGACCTCACCTACGCCTTCGTCGACGTGCGCGACGTGGCCGCGGCGCATCTCGCGGCGATGACCAGCCCCGAGGCAGCGGGGCAGCGCTACCTCTGCGCGCTCGACAGCCACTCGCTGCGCGACGTGTGCGCGATCCTCGCCCGCGAGTACAACCCCAAGGGCTACCGGGTGCCCACCGGCAAGCTGCCCGGCTGGGCGCTGCGCCTCGCCGCCAAGTTCGACACCGTCGCCGCAATGGCGGTGAACGATCTGGGCAACCCACAGCGCGTCGACAACACGAAGGTCACCAACCTGCTCGGCCGACCGCTGCGCGACCTGGAGACGATGACGCTGGCGATGGCAGCCTCGCTGGAGGCACACGGCCACGTCGCCCCCACCCGCCGCCGCTAGGACGAGGCGCGGCCTCGTGGCGGGGTCGGGGTCAACCCTCCGCGGTGGGGTGCTCGTGGTAGGGCACCCCGCCGATCGCGCCCGGCCCCAAGGTGGTGAGGCACTCGGGGCACCAGAACAGTTGCTCGATCTCGGTGCCGCACGGCTTGTGCACGAGCACCGTCGAACGCTGGCCGTGCGAGAGGTGCTTCTCGCCCCACCGCACGAGCGCGACCAGCGCGGGCGACACATCGACGCCTGCCTGGGTGAGGCGGTACTCGTAACGCGGTGGGCGCTGTTGGTAGAGCTCCTTGGTCATCAGGCCGCCGGCGACGAGCCTGCGCAGGCGATCGGAGAGGATCGGGCGGGCGATCCCGAGATCGTCGATGAACTCGTCGTACCGGCGGATGCCGCGCAGCGCGGCGCGCAACACCAGGAACGTCCAGCGATCGCCGACCAGCGCGAGCGTGCGCTCGATCGTGCCCATCTCGGCCGCCGAGGGGCGCCGACGGTGAGTTCGGGGCTCCGCGGTCATGACGGCATTCTGGCTCAGGAGGCCGGGCGCTGCCTATTGACCGAAGGCCTGCCCCCACCCGGCGGAGTGCCATGATCGCGACATGAGTGACTACAACGGCGGCGTGATGGCCCCGGCCGGGTGGTACCCGGCCGGCGACCAGCAGCACGAGCGGTACTGGAACGGTGCAGCCTGGACCGACGCATACCGGCCGCGCAGTGGCGTGCCCTCCCCTGTCGCACCGCCCACCGCGTACGGCCCGCCTCCCAACCACCAGCCCTACGGCTACCAGCCCTACGGGTACCAGCCGTACGGGTACGTGCAGGCACCCAACCACGGCCCGGCCATCGCCTCGATGGTGCTCGGGATCGTGTCGTTCTTCATCAGCATCTTCGGTGTCGTCACCGCGATCATCGGCTTGACGCTCGGCATCATGTCGCTGAAGGAGTGCCAACCCAACGGCCCCAAGCGCGGCCGCGGCATGGCCATCGCCGGCATCTCCTGCAGCGCCGTCGCCCTGTGCCTGTGGCTGATCGTCGGCGTGATGCTGGGTGCCTTCATCAGCGCGTTCGACTGACCCGAGGCCAGCCCGCGCGGCAGCAGAAGAATTCTCGGGGCGCCCAAACCTTCTGCACACCTGTGGCGTGACTTCTCCAACGCAGCGGCCGACCGGCCGCCCCACCCGAGGAGCACCCCCATGAGCAACACCAACTCCCCCCGTACCGGCCGGCCCGCCTTCGGTCGTAAGGGTCTCATCATCGGCGCCGCCGCCATCGGCTTCGCCATCGGCGGCTACACCCTCGCCTCTGCGGCGCAGGGCGCCTTCTTCGACGACAGCCCGGCGCCCGCCGATGTGACCGTCCCGGGCACCGACGACACCGTCGCCGAGACCACCGAGAACACCGTGTCGAGCAGCACCGACGACACCACCGGCTCGACCGTTGACGACAACGGCGGCGACAACGGCGGCGACGACAGCGACGACGACGGCACCAGCACCACCATCGACGACCACGGCAACGATGATGACGACGACAACTCCACCACCACGGTGAACGGCATGCCCCTTCCCGACCCGTTCACCGAGACCTACTCCTCGGCCGGCGGTTCGATCACGGTCAGCTGGACCGGCACCAAGTTCGTCATCGACTCGATCGACGCCGCCCCCGGCTACACCGCCGAGATCAAGGACCAGCGGTGGGACCGTGTGCGGGTGGAGTTCGAAGGCAGCGGCGACGACAGCCGCATCGAGGTGCGTATCAGCGACGACGACAACAGCGTCCGCATCGACATCGACTGAACCTCCCACACTGGCCAGTGCCCCGGACGCCACACGGCGCTCCGGGGCACTGCCGCGTCTGCGCCAAGAAGGTGGGTTCGCCCACCGTGTCGTTAGCGTTGGCGCATGGGAACCGACGATCGCCACCACCGGCACGGGCACTCGCACGGCCATTCGCACGGGCATGACCACGGGCACTCGCACGACGACGGGTTCGATTGGGAGGCGATGGCCGACTCGCTCGAGCTCGACGGGTTGATGGTGCTGCCCCTGTTGGCCGATGTCGTCAACGGCCTCGCCGCAAGGGGGGAGTGGCGCGTCCGCCATGTGCTCGACGTGGGGTGCGGCCCGGGCGTGATGGCCGTCGCGCTCGCCGGCCACGCCCCGTCGGCCCACATCACCGCCCTCGACACCTCCCAGCCGCTGCTCGCCCGCACCCAGGCGCGGGCCAGGGCGCTCGACGGCCGGGTGCGCACGGTGCAGGCCGACCTCGACGGCGACCTGACCCACCTCGACCCCGTCGACTTCGTGTGGGCCTCCATGGTGCTGCACCACGTCGCCGATCCGGCGGCGACGCTCACCCGCCTGCGTGAGTGCCTCGTGCCCGGTGGCACCCTCGCCATGGCGGAGTTCGCCGGGCCGCCGGCGGTGCTGCCCGCCGACGACCCCCTCCTCTACGACGGGGCCTGGAACCGCCTGGAGGAAGCTGCCCGCGCCATGATCCGCGAGCGGTTGGGGCTCGACCCGTGGGCGCTCGACTGGCCGGTGCTGCTGGCCGAGGCGGGCTACACCGAGATCGAAGAACGCACCCGCGCCGCCTACCACGAGGCCCCGCTGCACACCGACGGCCGGCGCTGGATCGCCAAGCACATCAACCGTGGCCTGTCGATGGTGGGCGAGCGAATGTCGGCCTCCGATGTCGCTGCCCTGCAACAGCTCGCCGACGAGGCCGCCGGCCGCCGCGACCTGTTCGTGAGGGCCGAACGCAGGGTGCTGCTCGCCCGCCGCCCGACGGTGGAGATGCCCCGCTGACGTGACGTTTTGCCTGCGTCACGGCAAACTGAGGGGATGCACACGCAGGGCGGCAGCAAGAGGGGCATGGGCGCCTGTCTGACGGGGGTCGCCCTGTCGCTGTTGTGGCCCGGCCTCGGCCACTGGGCGATCCGCGCCCAGTTCCGCCGCGGCACGATGGTGGCCACCGGTGTCAACTTCGCCACCAGCCTCGCGCTCATGGCGATCATCGCCCCGGTGCACAACAAGGCCGACCTCGTCGAACTCGTCGCCGACCGCACGGTGTTCCGGTTCATCTTCGCCGCCGTGGCGATCCTTGCGATCACCCGCTTCTACACCGCACTCGAGGCGGCATGGATCTCCTGGCCCGAGCAGCCCTCGCTGCGGCCGATCGCAGGGGTGCTCACCGCGGTGCTCGTGATCGTTGGTGTCGCCCCACTCGCGCAGGGCGCGCACTATGTGTACGTGGTCGACGAGGGCGTGGAGCGTGTGTTCGGCGGCAACGACGACACCGAAACCGCCCAGGCCGGCGCACTCGACGGGGGCACCACCGTGCCGGGAGGGTCGACCGCGCCTGGCGACACCAGCGGCACCACGGCGCCCACCTGGCAGGGCGACCGGCGGATCAACATCCTGCTCCTCGGTGGCGACTCGGGCGCCGACCGCTGGAGCATGCGCACCGACTCGATGATCGTGGTGTCGATCGACCCGGTCACCGGCGATGCGGCCACCATCTCCATCCCGCGCAACCTGCCCTACATCGAGTTCCCGCCCGGTAGCCCGCTCGACCTCTACTTCCCCGAAGGGTTCGACCAGTACAGCGGCCTCACCAACGCGGTGTACACCTTCGTCGACCTGCCCGCCAACCGCTACCTCACCACCGGCGGTGACGACGCCGGCGCGCAGGCGATCAAGCTGGCCATCGCCCAGTTCCTCGGTATCCCGATCCAGTACTACGTGCTCGTCGACATGGCCGGCTTCGTCGACGTCGTCGATGCCGTCGGCGGTATCGACGTGTACGTCACCAAGCGGGTACCCGCCCCGGAGAACCCCGACCCCAACGGCGACCCCCTGCCCCCGTGGTACGAGGTGGGCTGGATGCACATGGACGGCGACCTGGCCCTCGGCTACGCCCGCACGCGCAAGGCCGACAGCGACTACGGGCGCATGGCCCGCCAGCGCTGCGTGATCGGTGCGATCACCAAGGCCGCCACCACCCCCGCCAACCTGGCCCTCGGCCTGCCCGGCCTGGTCGATGCGTTCGGCGACGCGGTGCACACCGACATCCCACGCGGTGAACTGCCCACGCTTGCGGGGATGGTCGACCAGTTCCTGGCGAACGGTGGATTGGAGAACGTGCGCTCGCTGCAGGTCACCGATCCGACGATCGACTCGTCGCACTGGAAGTCGGCCGCGGTTCCGGCCGGAAACCCGCAGACCTCGTACCCGCAGTACATCCGTGACGTCGTCAAGAACGTGCTCGTGCCGGGCACCGTGGAGATGATCATGCCCGACCTCAGCAAGATGGAAGTCATCTGCGAACCCCAGGACGGGGCCTGACCCACCCCGACGCGGCAAGACTGGCGGCATGCACCGCTGGAAGACGATCGTCGAGCCGTTCCGTATCCACTCCGTCGAACCGGTGGAGTTCACCACCGTCGAGCAACGCACCGCCTGGCTGGAGGAAGCAGGGCACAACCTGTTCGCCCTGCGCGCCGAACACGTGCTCATCGACCTGCTCACCGACTCGGGCACGGGGGCGATGTCGCGCGACCAGTGGGCGGCGATCCAGCACGGCGACGAGAGCTACGCCGGCTCGCCGTCGTGGTACCGCTTCCTCGATGCGGTGCAGAACCTGTTCCCCTTCCGCCACGTGATCCCCACCCACCAAGGGCGCGCGGCGGAGAAGATCCTGTTCTCGGTGATCGGCGGGCCGGGCAAGGTGGTGCCGAACAACACCCACTTCGACACCACCCGCGCCAACGTGGAGGCCACCGGCGCCGAGGCGGTGGATGTGGTGATCCCCGAGGGCCGGCGGCCAGAGCTGGTGCACCCGTTCAAGGGCAACATGGACATCGCCGCGCTGGAGGCGCTGATCGACGAGCGCGGTGCGGGCAACATCCCGGCCGTGTTCGTGACGATCACCAACAACTCGGGCGGTGGCCAGCCGGTGTCGCTGGCCAACCTGCGCGAGGTACGCGCCGTGTGCGACCGCCACGGCCTGCCCCTGTTCCTCGACGGCTGCCGGTTCGCGGAGAACGCGTGGTTCATCCACGAGCGCGAAGAGGGGCAAGCGGGCCGCCCGATCGTCGACATCGTGCGCGACATCGCCGCGCTCGCCGACGGGATGACGATGAGCGCGAAGAAGGACGGCATGGCCAACATCGGTGGTTGGCTGGCACTCAACGACGACACCATTGCCGCGGCCTGCCGCAACCTGTTGATCCTCACCGAGGGCTTTCCCACCTACGGCGGCCTCGCCGGGCGCGACCTGGAAGCCATTGCCCAGGGCCTCACCGAGGTGGTCGACCCGCACTACCTGCGCTACCGCATCCGCAGCACCGCCTACCTGGCCGATGCGCTCGATGCCGCCGGGGTGCCGGTGGTGAAGCCGGCCGGCGGCCACGCGGTGTACCTCGATGCCCGCGCCCTGCTGCCCCACATCCCCCCGTTGCAGTACCCCGGCCAGGCGCTCGCCACGGCGCTGTACCGCGAGGGCGGCATCCGCAGCTGCGAGATCGGCACCGTCATGTTCGGCCGCCACCCCGACGGCAGCGAGCACCCGGCGGCGATGGACCTGGTGCGCCTCGCCATCCCGCGGCGCACCTACACCCAGAGCCACATGGACTACGTCATCGAAGTGGTGACGTGGGTGGCATCGCGAGCGCACGAGTTGCGCGGCATGCGCATCGTGGAGGAGCCGCCCGCGCTGCGCCACTTCACCGCGCGGATGGCGCCGCTCTGACCCCTCGACGCACCTCGCTCAGGCCGTGGCCAGGGCGACGGCGCCGCCATCGGCCTCCGCATCGTCATCGTCGATCGCGGCCTGCCACCCACGCGACCTCAGGGCCAGTGCCCAACAGCCCAGCAGGCTGAGCCCGGCACCGACGAGGAAGGCCACGCGCAGGTCGGCCGTGTCGCCGATCCAGCCGAGGAAGAGCAGCCCCAACCCGTAGGTGACACCGGCGAAGGCCTGGAAGATCGACAGCACCCGCCCACGGCTGTCGGGCGGTGCATCGCGCTGCAACACGGTGGCGCAGGAGATGATCGTCGCCGACGACACCCCACCGAGCACCACCGCGACCGTCACCACCCAGGCCGTGGTGGGTGCGATCGCGTACGCCGCGAGCGACACCGACATCATCGACACCACCCACGCGAGCAGGCGCGAGCGGCGGAAGTGGGCGGCGAGCACGGTGATGGTGACGCCGCCGAGCAACGACCCCACCCCTTGGGCGGAGGCCATGCCGCCGGCCAGACCGGTGCCACCGCCGAACTCGACCCGCGCGTAGATCGGGATCAACCCCATGAACGGGATGACGCTGAAGTTCAGCACGATCAGCACCGACACCGCGTAGCGGCACCCCGGCGTGGCCCACAGCGCACGCCAGCCGCCCTTCAGGCGGTCGCCGATGGAACCGCCGCCACCGCCCTCGGCGCGGAACGGGCGGCGCAGGAAGGTGACGGCGGTGGCGAGCACGAGGAAGGAGGCCGCGTTGAACGTGACGGTCCAGGCCGGGCCGACGGTGACCGCGAGCACGGTGCCGAGCAGTGGCCCGATGACCCGGCCGCTGTTCCACGAGTAGGTGACGAGCGAGATCACCGCCATCAACTCCTCGGGCTCGACGACGTCGGGCTGCATCGCGGTGTAGCTCGGCTGGCCGAGCGCGCCCGCCGCGGCCGAGAGCAGGATCAGCGCGGTGAGCACTCCCGGGGTGCGCACCCCGAACCCGAGCGCCACCGCGAGGATGCCGGT
>WBZL01001692.1_pt1 | contig 22529 bp, 18 predicted proteins | sample 5204291 | NCBI WGS metagenome assembly WBZL01 (sample SAMN12344345, study PRJNA552823) | activated sludge metagenome | biome: Activated sludge suspended growth; feature: Nitrification reactor; material: Wastewater; isolation source: activated sludge from nitrification reactor of wastewater...
CGCTTGTTACGGTGATGCCCCTTCCTGAAATAAACCACGAGATTCCAGACGAAGAGGACATTGATCCTTTCTGGCCGACATCGGAGGCAGGCTATGAATGAAACGAGCCCGACCCGTCGGCCAGATAAAACCTACTCCAAACACATCATGCTAACCCCGTTTGGCTGGGAGAAGATTGAAGCGTGGGCTAAAGCCAATGGCCTCAACTTCAGCGCCGCCATCGAAACCCTGGCCCTGATGGGACTGGATGATGAACGCAGCTCCTACGCTATTCCCGCTCTGCGGGCGACGACGCTCCAGGGTATCCGCCTCTCCTTCAACCGCATTGCCCGCCTGCTGTCAGATATCGCCATCGAAACGGCCGTTTCGCGCACCATGTCGGAAGGGATCATGCTGCAGCTCATCCGTGAGCTGGCATCTGAACACCCTGATGACTTCGTGGCCATGGTGCGCATTCCCCGCGACGGCCGTAACCAGCTCCACCAGCGCATCCGCAGCCTGCACGACGACATCAAAAACAACGCCGAACAAGACGCCATCCGCCGCATCAAGCAAAAAAAGTCGGTCACGCTGGTGCAAGCTTTGTTTGATGACCCGGAAGAGGAGCAAATGCATGGGTAAAGAACGTCTGGCCATCGTGCGCGGCGAGCGCATCAACAATCGTTCGGCCAAAGGAAACCCGGCTTACGGGCGGCTGAAGGGGCTGATGAACTATCTCGCCTACGGCCGTTACGTCGATCAACCGACCTTTGCCCTACACCCCGGCGGTGAGCAGGCGCAGGTGCTCCAGTCAACCGCAGAGCCGCAGCAGCGCGGCCTCTGGCTGGATCACAACGGTGCAGTGACCCCACATAGCGACGCCCTGCGCTGGGCCAAAGAGAAAGTTCATGCGCACGGCTACGGCTACACCTACCAGCTGCTTCTCTCCACCCGTCACGGTGGTCTGCTTCCCCAGGATTTTAACCACGTCCTGGGTCAGGGCAGCGCGTTGAGCGGCGTACAGGAGTGGCGCCTGATGCTCCATGCCGATACCGACAACCAGCACGCCCATGTGATTCTGCTGCGTCAGGAGAAACTGGCAAAGGCACAGTACACCGCCTGGCAGCAGAAGATGCAGGCAGAACTGGAGCAGCTGCAAGCGGAGCGGTATCAAGAACGACAATTAGAAACAGAAATAACCCACTCGACCGAGTTGGGGCAAGACCTGGCTGCTGCCCTGGAACTGGAACAACCTGAACCGACACAGCGCCGGGGATGGGAGATAGAGCTATGAATCTTGAAATGGGAGAAATTAAAAACGGAACATATTTCAAACAATGGTGGCAGGAGATGCCCGCCACCCCAAAGAAACGATGGCTGCTGTTCCTGCTGGGATTCAGCCTCTTTTGGCTGGCCGGGGCGGCCTATGCGCCAACAGCCGTGGCCGGGATCGCCCGGCTAACCGGCCTGGCCCGCGGGTTGGCAGCTCTGGGCATGGGTGGTTTTGGCTTTTTCTGGGGCGGGCTGAAAGGGCTGGGCCTCATCCAGGAAACGGCTCAGGCGCCAAATCTGTTCTGGGTTGTGCTGGCGCTGGCCCTGCCCGGCGCGATCTTTGGCTTCGCCACCATTCTGGACCAGGCCCCCAACCCACTGTTCAACATGCAGAAAATGGTGAACAAGTTTGCCCGCTCCCAGGGTCGCCTCAAAGCGGAGGAGCTGGCCGAGCAGCTGCTTATCGAACAGGGTGTGCCCTACGCTACCCTCACCAACAAGAAAAAGAAACCGGTGAAAGTTGGCCTGGATTACCGCCGCGGTGAAGGGCATATGCTGGTCTCTGGGCCAACGAGGAGCGGCAAAGGGCTGCATTTAACCGACACGCTCCTGACCTGGCCAGGACCGGTTTTGGTCGTTGATCCGAAGGGTGAGCAGATGGCGCGAACCGCCGCCTGGCGCAGCCAGTTTGGCCCAGTTTACTGTCTGCCAGGACACCAGATCAACCTGGCCGCCTACTACAGCCAGCTGCTGGACCGGGACGATACGGCCGAACTGCATACCCACCTGATGCGGCCGTGGGAAAGTCGGGAAACGGTGTTTGCCGAAAAAGCGATGTCGCTTTTTAACGCGGCGGGGGCGTATGCGGAGGCCAAAGGGCTGGATGCGCTGCGCGTTTTAATTGACGTGGCTGAAAGCGATATGGTCGAGGCGCTCACCGGGCTGGAAACGGTCCCGGCGGCCAGGCGGCACGTGCGGGTGTTCACCAATGGGGCCAAACCGGAGGCGTGTCGAGATGACCGGTTTGTCACCTCTGCCTTTGGCAACTTCACCACCCGGTTGGCCAAGTATCAAAAGCATATCGATACCATTGCCCCTCCAGACCCACACAGCCACTTGGTGCTCGATCCCGACTGGGTGCGCCAGAACGGGACGGTGTACATTATCTACTCTCTCCAGGATTTGCATGGCGTGGGTGGGGTGGTCGCTGCCACAATTGCTGCCATCTTGCGCCGTCAAATGCAGCAAGACCGTCGGGAACGGCTGCTGGTGGCCATTGACGAACTGCCGGCCATTGGCCTGAAAAATATTGCCGACTACCTGGCCACCTGCGGCGGGTACGGCATTACGCTGCTGCTGTACGTGCAGTCTATCGCCCAGCTAAAGGCACTTTATGGGCCGGATGGCACCAGTGCCATTCTCTCCAACTGCATCCATCAGGTCTGGTATCCGCCTGCGGATTATGAAACGGCCGAAAAGATGTCCCAACTGTACGGCCTGACGCTTAAAGCAAATCCAGCACACAATTCATCTCGCGGTTCCCGGCAGCACAAAGACAATGAGGGGCGGGCCAATACGCAAACCAACAGCAACCAGGGCGCTTCCTGGTCCTGGCAGGAAAAGCCGGAGCTGCTGCCCAGCCAGATGATGGCCTTGCCGAAGGACCAGGTGCTGGTGTCTACCCAAACCGGTCCGCAGCGGTTTGTCTTTTTGGGGCAGCGCCTGAACCCTATTCCACTCTTCAGTAAACTGCCGCCCGTTTCGCTGCTGCGCTTGCCCCGGCCAAAATATGGGCAGCGCACGTACACCAGCTGGGGAGCAGCCGAAATCGCACCGGACGGGGCCGCCTCAGCGCTAACTCAACCAGCCGCAGCGGAAAACGCCGCGCCGGACGAGCCGCCAACACCTGCCACATCACAAACCGGGGCGCTGAGTGAGTCAGACGGCAGTGAGGTTAAACGGCCATCTGACCCGGATGATCTGGAAACAGGCAGCATCGGGCGAGACGCATTTTAATGACCCGCACCAGCCATCGCTGGCAAAGCAAGCCGGGTAGTTTCGACACCCTGCACGCCACCCAGCTTTTCCCTGCGGACAACGCCTGGGGCATCCCGGTCTTGGAACACACGCCAGTCACTCGGGTACCCGACTGGCTGGTGCCTTACCGGCAGCGCATTCGGGCCAACCAACCGGGCGGGCAAGGTGTGCCTGATGATGGCTGCGTGCATTTTTTCCTTGACGATTACCGCTTCGAGACGGTATGGAACCGGCCGGTTAAGGCGTTAGCCGCGCTGGCTCCTTACCAGATATTGCTAACGCCAGACTTTTCCCTCTACCGGGATTGGCCGCTGACGCTGCAAGTGTGGAATGTATACCGTAACCGCTGGTGCGGCCGTTTCTGGCAAGAAGAAGGGTTCACCGTCATTCCATCGGTGAGCTGGAGTACGGCCGTTTCCTACGACTTCTGCTTTCTGGGCGTGCCCCGGCGCAGCGTGGTGGCCGTGTCGGCGGTGGGGGTTAATCTGAACAGCCCGCTTGATTACCGGCTGTTTGTGGACGGGTTTGCGGAAATGGTGCGTCGGCTGGAGCCGCAGGTGGTGCTGAGTTACGGCCGTTTGCCCGCTGCCTGTCACGAACTTGTAGAGATTGTGACCTATCCCACCCGCTGGACCAACATCCGGGCGGCGCGGGGGGATCGGCGTCGCGAAGGAGGTGGGTAGTGGGCGGACGCGGCGCAGCCAGCGGTGGCACGGCCGTTTTGCCAGAAGCAATCCTGGCCAACCTTCCTTACAATGTCACCAGCTTCGATGACGACCGGGGTGGCGCGACGTTTCCCTTCCTGGAGCAGACGCAGCGTGCCTGGCGCATTCTCACCCGACCGGTGGACGAAACGGCAGAACCCCATGCCGCTCATACATTCGGGCTAGACTCCCCCACCCTGCGCTGGGTCAATGGCAGCCAGCTCAGCGATCTGTATGTGGATGGGATGACGACAGAGCAGTTTCTGGAAGCCACCGGGTTGCAGCTGGATATGCACAAGGGCGGCTTTGTCTTGTCCAAGCGGATCTCTCGCCTCATGCGCCCCCATTTTATCAGCGGCTTCTTCACCCCCGATGACGTGCGTGTCGCCTACATGGCGCAATCCCCGGCAGAAGCCAAAGTGTGGGACGGCGCGGGCCTGATTTCCCGGCGCATGCTGCGGAAGATGATGCTCAGTGAGGACCTTACGCCTGCTAAGCGGGAACGGCTGGAAATGGAGCTACGCCATGCGCAGCGAGTGGAGTTCACCGTGATGACGCCCAAAGGGCAGGATAAAGGGCACGCGATGGTGGTCGATGATGGCAACGATACGTTGCTTCGGGATGAAAACGGCCGTCCCGTGGACTTCCTTTTGCCACAGGACACGAAGAAAGAGGTGCGGCTGGACCCTTCGGCAGGCTCAGGACCCCGTACCTTTGTGGGGCTGAGCTTTGTCCATGGCCACAACGACATGCGTCTGGACATCCAGAGCTTGATCAACCTGCATCCCTTTTTCCAGGAAGAGCAGCTGCTCGATTGGCTAAAGGACGAAGGGGAGCTTTTCGTGCAGGCGGTGGAGACGGGCCAGGTGGCGGAAGCGATGGGCCGCATTGACCGCCACACCACCCTTGACGAAGTGCAGGCGTGGCCGCTGCGCGAATATTTGGCCAGCGGCGGCCACCCCATGTGGTTCCGCAGCCACGTCAAGAGCCTGCTGAACCAGCACCTGAAGCGGCTGAATCACAGCACGCTGGCGAAAATGCGGCTGCCCATTCCCGGCGGCCGTCACTACGTCATGCCAGCGGCCGTGGGCAAGCAAGCGGGCATCAAAGGGCTAGACGTGCCTAGAGGCCACATTCACATTGACGACAAGCGTGGAACGGCCTGGGTCAATGACGACGACTGGTTGGCGCTGCCGGACTCTCCGCAGGGCGAGGGGATTGCCGGGATTCTGGGCGGTGCTGACAACGACGATGCCCTTTGGCTGCACCCGTTCACCGACCATGACAGGGAGCGCAAGGTGCTGGCCTGGCGCAGTCCCAACCAGGTGGGTGAGTATGTGGTCTTGAAGCCGACAGAGGCATCCCATCTCCTACCCTGGACGGAAAGCGTGGATGATGAGGGGAAGCGGGCAACGGCCGTTTATCCGGCTGCCGACAGCCGCAAACTGCCGCCGCGCGTGGATTTTGTCGAGACAGCGTATCTAGGATTGGTAGACCCGGATTCTGCCGGAAATTTTGGTGCAGGCGAGGCTTACAGTGTAGACGTGATGGAAACGGCCGTTTCCCAGGCGATTGCCAACCAGGGCGCCTTGGGCATGTATTGCAATTCATTGATGCTCAACAAGGCGCTGTACGGCCGTTTGCCGGCCAATCCCCCTGCCCCATTGGAAGACATTATTGACAGCGCCGTGAAAACGGGCGCGGACCTGAGCCAGGTTGTGTCGTGGAACTATGCGAACTCGCGTGAGATTTTGGAAAGCAAAACCCCCATTCCGTCGCTGCTGCATCAGCGGCTGAGCGTAGATTGGTCCGACAAGGAAAACCGTTCTCCTCCACCCCGTGCAAGTAATCTGGCTGGAGCTGAAGGGCATTGGCTGGACAGACTGGAAGCCGGTGTGAAAGAGCATATCCAGGCGATGCAGGAAAAGCGCGATGAACTCGTTAGCCAGGCGCGGCCGCCGCAGGCCGTGCTGGATGCGGCGCTGGCCGATCCGGAGGCCGTCCAGTTGGGCGCGGGCTTGAATAAAGCGTATGCGGGCACTTTACGAATGGGCAAGGGCCACCATACTAGCGTGTTAGAACGAGCCAAAGCCGCAGCGGAGGATTATCTGGCGCACTTTCCCCCTGAGCGGCGTGGCTCTATTTTGTTAGGTGCGTTGGCCAGTGTGTATGGGAAGGAGGATGGTGGGGCGGATACGGCCGTTTGGCTCTCCGGCCGCAAGGAAGAAACAAACCAACCTCAACCGGGCATTGGGCAATCTTCAGTGGCGCATGAAATGATTGAAGCGTTACGGCAGATTGGGGTTTTGGATGAGGTCATTGTGACTAAAGAAGGATTGGTTGTGTATCCGGCAGGGTTGGATTCGCTCATGTAGGATGTGTAGAGTTAGTAAGGGGGAATTTCACGATGCCAATGTACTTTGTTATGACGAAACCAGAAATGTGATTGGCAGCCTTTCGTCCGCCAAATGGAAGGAAACAGGCTGATTGTGTCATCTTGATTTCTCGATAATTGCCAACACGGGCGTTCATCAGGAATTAGATTCAAGTGAATAACTTCGCCGCAGCCACAAGGACATAGCATTGAAGTGTGCCAGAGAAAACCATCCTCTTGCACAATGTAAATTGCTTTGTCCTCCAGTGAATTAGGTAAATCCCCCTCAATGAATATGCTGTGATAACGAGGCTGCCGCCAAAGTTGAAAACTAGCCCATAGTTTTCGAAGGTGGTTGATGATTTTTCTTACAATGACCATGATTTTGCCAAATCCATAACCCCAAGCAATGGTTCAATATCTCCCATTCCCACTTTATCTTGGAGCAGGGAGCAAGTTTCACCTTCCGGTTCAGAAAAAATATCGAGACTACTCAAACTGTATTCAATATATGCAATTTCATGGTTGGGGTGTTCCCGATAAGGGTGCAATCGCGCCAAAAAATCATTCATGGCCAGCGATGCCGTGAACATATTAACACTAATAACTGCTGGCTTATTTTCCTGAACGCCGCGAATGTAACCATCATTCAATTGTTGTGTGTAAGCTGTTGGATTGGTGCGTTGCAGTCTTTCTGAACTCGCCTGTTCTATTGAAACAAGCCCACGGCTCATAAGGCTGGAGCGCCCCGGTTGGAGATAGTGGATTGTGCCGCAAGCTTCACGAATTTTCCCTTTGCCAGTTCCATCAACCACTGCTTCTAACCGAACGCCGAGATCAAAATATGGGATTGTGTAGTACGTCGCCAGGGTGTTTAGCAGATAACGGCCGCTAACTGTATCCACACAACCAAAGATAACATCGCATTCGGCGACAGCTTGAACAACTTCCCGCTCCCACAAATCTTTCTGTAATGCCAGAACTGATGTACCCAGTCCCATACGGTTGATGGCTTCTGCCAATACATCAACCTTAGGTCGTTTTTCATGAGCATCTTGTATTGTGGAATTGAGAATACGATTGACGTTGCGATCTTCAACAATATCATCATCCACTAACACCAATTTCCCTACTCCTAATCGGGCAAGCTGCTCAATGACAGGACTGCCTGTGCCTGAACAGCCGACGACCGCTACAGAGAGATGGCGAAGCAAATTGGTTGTGCCTTGCCCAAAGGCTTGTGCGTGTGATGCGGTGAATTCAGGCAACCGGCTCCTATTTTCGAGATGATGCCAGAAATGAATATCCGGGCCAACGACTGAAATGCAGGAAATCGGTGTAAACGTGTCGCCACGCCAAAGCGTCCGTCCAAACATCTGCCCATCTGGTAACAGAACACAACTGCCATGAGGTATATCTGCTTCAACCCATCCCCTTACAGCCGGTAGCAAGTCGTGATCGCTCGTATTGTCCAATTCGGAAAAATGCTTATATCCATTTGGATGGCTGTGTATCTTGATTACCGAGAGCTTTTGCTCTTCCGCTTTGTCCAGCAGTGGCGCTATAGCATCTGTTGACCAGGTGACGCTCAGAGCAGTGCGCTGAGAATATGCATCTGGCGGGATGGGGTGAATCTCACGAACCAACAGACGGTGTTTGTGTTGCCCGGCCCGACGGCCGCATAGCGCAATAGCCACCGCTTCGCGCCCGTCAGATGGGAGGAGCAGTGATTGTAATCGATCATGTTGTTCGCCTGTCAGGCTTAACGTGACGGTGGGTTGTGGTTCTGTCATCGTCCAAATTCCCGTTCAAACCAATCTTCAATCAGAAAGATATGTGTTTCCAGGCTATCTTCACCGGGCCGCCACGGATGTTGCGGGGTACGATGCCGCGACCATCGCTGCCAGCTTTTGCCATCAATGCTTTGATTTGCGTTGACTTGCCGAATGGGTTTGCCGTCTGTTCTGGCCAGGGGAGGATAAACGTACACCATATCTAGCGCGGCTTGCGGGTATCCCGGTGTGAGCAGAATAGCAATAGATGCTTTGGCATGATTGTATCCCTCATGTGTTGGGAACTCATGCACCAGCACCCATTGCGAGCCATTGATTATTGTCTCCCAGGGTGAGCCGTATTGTTCAAGAAACGCTTCGTCTTGGGGTAAAAGGTTGAATTGCCGACGCGTTTCCATTTATCCCTCCGTTTGATCGCGTGGAAGCGCCTTGAATTTTTCCACGCCCGGTTGGCGCAGGTCTACTGTTTCATCCAGTTCAACTTTGCGAGGACGGGCACCGCGAATTTTTACGCGCAACGTGTAATTTTCTGGCGGAAGTAGTTCGGCCAATTCCAAAATTTCACGGCCTGTGGGGAGCGGCGTATGGACCGCATAGGGCTTCCCGTTGATGAGAATACGATAACCACGGCTAAGCGGCGGGCGCTTGCCATCGCGGGCGTATTGCTCAAGATCGACGATTTCATCTAACATTTCCTCTTGGACTACTTGGTCTGTATTTTGTTGGTTCATGAAAAATTCTCCTATTTAGCTGATTTGGCTAATTAAAATAAAGGCCAGCGATTGCTGGCCTCTGCCTATTTCACTTTGACGTAGGTCGTTTTTTGACCCTTGCCGCACTTGCCGCATGGCGGTAAGCGGTCGCTGTTGTCGTCTAAACGAACTTGCCAATTGCAGTTGGTACAGGCGTAAGTGCCTTTGCCGGGTTTTTCACCAATGTTGTACATTACATTTACCTCCATTAATTAGGGGTTGAGCGACGATGGCCGCCAACCTTCACTGTTTTACGTTTCCCACCGGGTGCTCTGCGCGTGTGGGGCTTAACCGGAACAATCTTTTTACCGTTCTGCGTTTTAGCCATTTCTTAATCTCCAAAATTGTTGTGCGACAACTAAAGATGTCTCGCTACGCCAACTGTATTTTACACAGGGGTGGGCGAATGTCAAGTAAACATGTCGTGAATCGTAATCTGTAGTTGACAATGGGGCAATAAGGAATGATAATGATAAGTCCCCAAGAATGATCAGTGGATAGAGAAGGAGGCAGGACGATGGAGGAAACATTCGGGCAACGGGTACGGCAAAAGCGTCTGGAAGAAGGAAAAAGGCAAGCAGATTTAGCTAATGATGTAGGTATATCGAGAAATTACTTGTCGCAAATTGAGCGAGGTGAAGCCCGGAATTTATCTTGGCAGGTCAAGAAGAATCTGGCAGATGCGTTAGGTATCGCTATTGAAGAAGAAGCCGATGTGGCGACTATGTTAGATAACTTGCCAACGGGTTTAGCGGAATTTGCTCGCGACAAGAATCTCCCAGAAGGGGATATACTTATGTTGGCTCGGTTACAATATCGCGGTCAGCAGCCAACGACAGCAGATCAATGGAAGGTTTTATACAATATTATAAAAACTGTGATTTTGGATGAGTAAATGACATGAGGGAGCAATAGTGCAGAAATTACCATACCAGAACCCTGGCGGCTTGTTTATTGAGAAGTTTGGTGTTCCTCGTGATATTGATGATGTTATTCGATATGCTGATTTTTTGCGACAGGAGGCGGGAGTAAGCAGTCAGCCTCCGATTGACTTGATGAAGATTTTTGATCGTTTTGGCATTAAGTCGCATCAAGCGCCCCTTGTTGAACAACAGGGTACATCGGATGGCTTTTTGGGATTCATGCTGATCAAAGAAGATGATCCTGTTGCGCGACAACGTTTTTCAGAGGCGCATGAACTGATTGAGTTTTTGTTCCACCAATACAAGAATTTGCCGAAGTGGCGTCAATCCTATTACGCGACACATAACACAACGAAAGAAAAGCTGTGCCAAAAAGGAGCGGCGGCATTGCTTATGCCACAAGAATCTTTTGTGCCAGCGATGTTGGAACTTGGGCTTTCCTTTGAGAGCGCATCAGAATTGGCTAGTATCTACGAAACATCTCTGTTAGCAACGCTTTACCGCATGATTGCTGAATGTGGGGATGAGCGTCTTCTTGTAATATGGCGATTAGCATTAAAACCTACTCAAGAAGTAAATCAAAACCAGCCAAGTTTATTTGGTAATGACGTGTCGTTGTTACCGGAAAAGAAACTGCGTATTTGGTGGCCTGTAACTTCAGCAAGGGCCAGTAACGGGTATATACCGTCCCACCAGTCTATCCACGATGATTCCATTATTGTTAAAGCATATGAGACAGGGCAGCTTCAAAAAGGGAGTGAACGTTTTCAGTTGAAAGGCATTTCTGGCCGTTATAACATAGAAGCCAAGAAAGTGAATATCGGCGACGAAGTATGCGTTTTATCCTTCCTTCATCGCCAGCCCTAGGTTGTGTGTTTACAATCCGCCCCGAAATGCTTTGTTCGGGATAGATTGCAGGAGTTCGTCTAGTTCCTTTTGACATCTTTTTGCTTTTCCACAATGCCGCGACTGGGTCATAAAGTTGATCAAACGAAAAATGATACAATATGTGTCGTCTGATAATAGCAATGTGCATTCTTCTAAACGTAAGGACTGGCGACTGTGTATCATAAACAGCAGGTTTTAGCTGATTATTGGCCCGAACCTATTGCCATCATATCCCAATCTGATTCCCCTCAAGGATTTGTTACTATTGAGGCTGTTGGGCTGGAAACTCAAAAACACTACACCACGACGCTTCCCCTACCCTATTGGCAAGCCCTCCAGCTTAAAACCCATTTTTTCACCTTTGATGCATCGGCGCAGCCGTTTCGGTTAGCGTTGGAGGCAGAACGGCTACGCTTAGCCCATACGGCCGATCCCCTACTAGCTGCAAACAATGCCAGAGTACACTTGTTACCCCATCAGATGGAAGCCGTCTACGGTGTCATGTTGCCTCAGCCCCGTATTCGCCACCTAATGGCCCATGATGCTGGAGCCGGCAAGACGATTATGGGCGGTTTGTTATTCAAGGAGCTGGCTAGCCGCAAACCTGATTTACGGACTTTGATAGTCGCACCAGCCGCGTTGACTGTGCAGTGGCAACGAGAACTAAAAGAGAAATTCTTGGTTGACTTTGACATCGTTGATCGCGAGCAATTGCGCGACAACGGACAGTCTTGGACAGGTTCAAACCATCTGATCACTTCTTTGCCTTTTGCACGTCAGGCCGATGTACAAGCGACACTAGCAAGTGTGCCGTGGGACTTGGTGCTTGTAGATGAAGCGCATCACATGGCAGGGTATGAGAAGCGAGAAACACAAGCTTACCGGCTTGGCCGTACGCTTTCCCGCAATACAAAACACCTGATCCTGGCAACGGCCACACCCCATAAAGGAGATCGAGCCAATTTCTTGAAGCTTTTACAGCTTCTTGATGAAGAGATTCATGATCCCGATATTGTGAACCAGAAGGCTCCGGGACAGCGCGGCAACCCATTGATGCTAAGGCGGTTGAAAGAAGAGATGGTAGATTTCAATGGCAACAAACTCTTCAAACCGCGCATAGTGGAAACACGTTGGCATACTATTGGCGAGAATCCCCCGGAAATGGCGCTCTATGCGGCATTAACAGAGTATGTAAATAAAGTTTACCGGGCGGCAGAACGCATTGGGGGCCGGGTTAAGGTTAACACAGAATTTGCCATGGTCATACTACAGCGACGCATGGCTTCTAGCTTTGCTTCGCTTGAAAAATCACTGGTGCGGCGGCGAGACGGTCTATTGCTGGCGGAAGATGGCGAGACGGCCGAATTTGATTGGGACAGTTTGGAAGAACAACCGGAAGATGTGCGCTGGCAGCAGGAGCAGCAGGCCGAGTTGGCAACACCGGCCAGGACAAAGCAGCAGCGTGAAAAAGAAATTTTCCAACTCAACGATCTCCTAGAAAAATTAGATGCAGTTCGCCAAAGTGGTGTGGAAACAAAAGTTGAAAAGCTGCGCGAGATTTTAAATGAGATCGGTATTGTTCCTGGAAACGACGAAAAGCTGTTGGTTTTCACTGAGTTCAAAGATACCCTAGACTTCTTGCGCGGCTTGTTTGAGGATTGGGGGTATGTGGTCACTCAAATTGACGGGAGTATGGATCACGATAAACGCCGTCAGGCCGAATCCGATTTTCGTCACAATTGCCAGATCATGGTAGCCACAGAAGCCGCCGGGGAAGGTATTAATCTGCAATTTTGTGCGTATATGGTCAACTACGATTTGCCCTGGGTTCCTACCCGCTTGGAACAGCGCATGGGGCGTATTCATCGGTATGGCCAAAAGCGTGTTGCTTATATCTACAACCTGACAGCCGCTGATACTCGCGAAGGGCGTGTCTTACTTGGCTTAATGGATCGGCTTGATGAAATGCGCCTTCATCTGGGAGATCAGGTGTTTGATGTAGTGAATACGCTGGTCAGTGATGTGAACTTGGAAAAACTTTTGGCGCGGGTAGCCCTATCTGCTACGACGGAGGCATCTCATGATCTGGCGTTGCAAGAATTGATTCAAGCCACAAAAGTAGGTGAGGCACGTTACAAGCAGTGGGAGGAACATCCCTTTGCAATTTCCACAACACAGTTCCAGCAGATGCAAGTTGCCTCCCGACAATCTCGATTGACCCCAGAGTATGCTCAGCATTTCTTTGTGGATTCCTTGATCGAATTGAATGAAGCCCCTGTTTCTTTAGAAGACAGCAATCTGACACCAGGAGATGCGGCCGTTTTTAGTATCGCATTACAACGAGTCAACCTTGCTCACGAATTAGCCCTGCCGGCACACAGATCTCTCCCCTTTTCCTTCTATGATGAGGCGGCTAGGCAAGATGATGGTGTGCAGTTTTTGGCTCTCGGCACGGCCGTTTTTAACCGTATGCTCTCACTTGTCCAAAATCGCTGGGGGAACACATTATCACAGGGGGCCAAATTTATTGATGTTGATTTGGCGCCAGGTGAAGCTTATTTGCTTTGGTTTCTGACCGCGCAAGTACGCGATGGTCTGGATCAGATCGTGGACGAGACGCTTTTTGCTGTAAAACAAACGGCAGCGGGATTGGAATCCGCTCCCGCTGCCAGCCTCATTGATCTTATTCCTGCCCCAGAAACCTTCTTGGTGCCACAGAATTTGCATGATTGGGCACAAGATCCTCAGCCAGTATTGACCTGGAGCATTAGCCAGCAGCAAATGCCATTTCTGAGTGACGTAATGCAGCGACGCGGACACATTACCGACTTGCGTCGAGAACCAATGTTGGCCGATGCTCAGGCGGCGGAGAAGGCCGCCAGCGTGGCCTATAACGATCTGGCTTTTTTTGATAATGCGGTTGATATTCAGGAGTTTGAAGATCAGCTTGAACAGGCCAGGACACGTGTCGCTGCGTTAATGCACCAATTTGATCACGAAGCAGCTTGTTCTTTGGGAGTTACACAGGTGATTGGTGTTGCTGCGGTTTATTCATTTATAGATGCGCCGGAAGAAGACCTTGCTGATGAAAAACCGGCTATTGGACAAAAGGCAGAAGAACTGGCGCAGGCTTACGAAGAGAAACAGGGTCGTGTGGTTAAGAATGTCAGCGGGGAACATGACGATTATCCCTATGATTTACACAGCACTGGCCCCGGTGGCGTACGCTGCATCGAAGTGAAGGGAACAACCACAGGACAGTTCAAGCTAAGTGAAAATCAACGTCGCACGGCAAAGAAGCTGGGTAAATCCTATTATCTCTATATTGTGCGTGACCCGCTGGGAGACCATCCCAAACTGACGATTGTTCGTGACCCCTTATCAAAAATGGAATATGATGATGTCCTTTATAGCGGCGCTCGCTACGTGTATAACGCGACAACCTGGCAGGCTGCTGCTGACGAGGAGACGACCTTATGACTGATGCTTTACCTAAACGGATGATCGAGGAGCTGATTCCCCTGACGGAGATTGGGGTGGAGAGTTCAAAATCCGTTTCTTATGGTGATATTCACGCTATTCATACCTGGTTTGCCCGCCGCCCATTGGCGGCCTGTCGAGCTGCGACGTTTGCCGCGATGGTGGATGCACCCAAAACAGAGGCCGAACGAGATGAACTGCTGAAATTGATTGTTGACAGCTTGCCGGGCAAAGCTCCGCAAGAGAAGCCTACAGTAATCGAAAAGATGCGTAAGCGCATCCAACAGACCTTTGATGGGGAGACCCCACGAGTTTTAGACCCCTTTGCCGGAGGAGGGAGTCTGCCTTTAGAAGCGGCACGGTTGGGCTGTGATACATATGCACAAGACTTGAATCCCAACGCTGTATTGACATTGCTTGGTACGGTAGATTTCCCTATGCGGTTTGCTAACACTCAATTTCCTCTTCCTCCACGGGTTGAAGATGCCTTTACTCTTACTGAGATGGAACCTCGAAAGGGCAACCTCGTGAAAGCTGTTGAAGAATGGGGTAATTGGGTGCTAGAAAAAGCGTTGCCCATTTTAGCTCCTTACTACCCTGATGCTGATGGGCATACGATCGTAGCTTACTTCTGGGCTAAAACAATACGTTGCCCTAACCCTTCGTGTGTCGGCACAGTTCCTTTGGTTGCACATCGTTGGTTGAGTAAGCGAGATGGAAAAGATCCGGTGGCTTATCAATTGATCCCTCAATCTGACCGAACCGTGAGAACGAAAATATTATTTGGTGAAGAGGCTAAAGCTGATAAACCCAATAAAGGAACTATGGTTAGTGGTTCTGTCCAGTGTCCTTACTGTCCTCAAACAATTGCTCCAGCAAAGGTGAAAGAACAATTCATAAATGGCGTTGGTGGAAAGACCCTTTTGGCTGTTGCTTATAAAAAAGCTGGAGAAAGCGGAACATTTTACAGGGAAGCAACAAAAAAAGATATCCAAGATTATGAAGATGCAACCAGGCATTTAGAGGACTTGATAGCGAATCATGACGACCCTTTTTTCCCTTTAGTACCGGATGAACCATTTCCTAAAAAAGGGCGCAGCATTGATCCTGGTAGATATGGGGTTTCCACTTGGGGCGAAATGCATAACACGCGCCAGTTGCTAGCTCTGATCACCTTTTTTAAGGCTATACAAAGTGCTTACAATGAGCTTCGTGGGTTAGGAAGTTCATTAGAAATGGCCCAAGCCATTTCTTTATACTTGGCTTTTACGTTAAGTCGCATGTCGCTCCGATTTTCGGAATCTTCCCGGTGGATTAATAAGCGTGATACTTCCAGTGCCGCTACAGCTGGGCATAAACTGCCCTTTCTCTGGGATTATGCTGAAGTGAATCCTTTAAGTGAAGGGTCTGGAAGCTGGAAAACCACACACCAGTGGGCACTCCCATCAATCGAGCGTATTTTGGGAGCTGGCGAATATCCTGCTACAGTCGATTGGGGAGACGCGACTCAATTACCCTATGAAGATAATTATTTTGACGCAGTTCTTACCGACCCTCCGTACTACGATAGTGTCACTTATAGCGATCTTGCTGATATGCAATATGTTTGGCTCCATCGTACTTTAAAAGATATTCTACCCGGCTATTTTCCCTCTCCTTTAACCCCCAAAAAGGCAGAAATCATTCAAGAAAACACAAAGCATGATAGTGCTGCGGAGGCTAAAACCTTCTTTGAGGATAGGATGCTTACGGCATTAAGTGAGATGCGTCGCGTCCTTAAGCCTAATGGGATTGCAATGATCATGTATGCTCATACGGAAACGAGTGCCTGGGAAACATTAGTTTCAGCTCTTATTCGTTCGGGTTTTCAGGTGACAGCATCCTGGCCGGTCAATACAGAAACACGGAGTCGTCAGGTTTGGTTGGGTGGCGCAGTATTACAATCCACTATTTTCTTGATCTGTCGTAAGCGTAATGAAAATCGTATTGGTTATTTAGATGAAATATTGCCTGATATGCGTAAGGCTGTGCAGCAAGCTTTAGCTCGCTTTTGGGCCGCGGGTATTGGCGGTGCAGATTTCTTTATCAGCGCTATTGGTCCGGCCTTGTCTGTCTACTCACGGTATGAAGAAGTGCGTTACAGCTCTGGACAACGGGTTTCCATCGCCAATTTTCTAACTTTAGTGCGCCAGGCGGTAGTAGATTACTCCTTGGAGCAGGCCCTCAAGGGCGTCAATTTAGGTGAAGTAGATCGCGAAACTCAGTTTGCGCTACTGTGGCGTTGGACGTATGGACACCAGCAGGTGGAAACCGGCGCGGCTTTGCTGCTAGACAAAGCGACTGGTGTAGAACTGGCCGAATTGGAAAAGCGGGGTCTGTTGGGTCGGGTAGATAACAACAAACGGATGGTTTTATTTGGTCCTGAAGAACGCCCAGATGTTGTTGAGCAGACCTTGAATCGTTTGCGCGGTGGTGATGTGCCTTTAATTGATGCCATCCATTGTGCCGCTATCCTGTGGCGAGACAATCAACGCGAGCAGTTAAACGAATTGCTTGCCAACCAGGGTGACTCCATGCGCAGAGTCGCGCAAGCCCTGGCTGAAATCCAGAAAAACGGTCATAGCGAACGTCGGCTGACCCTGGGATTCCTGGGCGCATGGCCGGCGGGGTTGAAACCAAACAAAAAAACATCGGCGCAAAAAGATGAGGTAACTCAGCTATCTCTGGGTTTGGATACCAACATGGAATCATAAGACCAGTTTGGGAGAATTCGCATGGAAGCAACATCGTGGTGGCTAGGTGCCACCCCCCACTCCAGTATTCAAGAAGGAAAAGTTAACGAGGCGCTCTTCGAAGCCAAGTTGGGTGAGGCTGTCCGAGACCGTGGGCCAGATGAGTATCGAAAAGCAGATGTGTTTTTCGAGAAAACTTTTCTCACTGCTGGCTTGCGTCAGCTTTTGCTGGACATTTTGCGCACGCTAAATGGTGAACGAGCAGCGAATGCTATTGTTAATCTCAAAACCAGTTTTGGTGGCGGGAAAACGCATACAGAACTTGCTATTTATCATCTGTTTGAGCATCCAGAAGTGTCAATGCAAGTGGCCCAAGTGCGCGAGTTGGTCAAAGAGGCCGGGTTAGATGCTCCGCCGCCTTGTCGGGTTGCTGTTTTACCTTGCACACGTATTAGCCCTACTGGTCGCCAGACAGATGATGGGCTGACGATCCGTACCCTTTGGGGAGAAATGGCTTATTTATTAGGTGGCAAGGATGCCTTCGACCTGGTAGCTGAAGATGATGCTCAATTAGTTTCTCCCGGGGAAGATAAACTTGAAGCGGTCTTGAAACTGGCTGGCCCCTCTTTGGTCTTGCTCGATGAGACCTTGCACTATGTAGATAAGGTGTCCCCAATTTCTGGAGCCAAGGATGATTTAGCCAAACAAACCGTTGCTTTTTTACGCGAATTAACGGCGGTGATCGACGCCCTGCCCCGTTACATGCTGGTTGTTTCTCTCACAGCTAGTCGCCTGGATCAGCTTAGCCCGCGCGCTCAAGATTGGCTGGAGCGCATGGAACATCACGTTAAGCGATTGGCACGGCCGTGTACGCCCATCGAAGGCACGGAAATACATGAGGTTGTCCGCCGCCGATTATTTGACAAAGTGGATGAAAATATAGCAGTACAGGTTACCAACCGCTACTATCAGCTTTACACCAGTATGGGGAATTTACCTGCCCAATATGTAGATGCTGCATATCGAGACCTCATGCGTCGCAGTTATCCCTTTCACCCCGAGCTAATCACTGTTTTATACGAACGGTGGGGATCTAAACCTGGTTTCCAACTCACCCGTGGGACATTACGTTTTTTGGCCCTGGTATTGCAAGACCTGTGGCAAAACCGCCAGGATGTCACCACCGACCTTATCCAGATGGGCCACGTTTCTGTTAATGATAGTGGTATCAGGGCAATGATCAAGGATATTGCCGGTGATCCTCAGTGGGAATCGGTGATTGGATCGGACATTGCGGCTCCTGCTTCAAATGAGAAACAACAGCAATCTAAAGCAGAAATCATTGACGAAGAACGGGCTGATGGCAAGCGCTTAGCCAGAGCATTATCTACTACAATCTTGCTTTATAGTGTTGGTGGCGGCGAGAATCCAGAGGCGACACGGCCTGAGATTCGCCTGTCTTGTGCGCGACATCAAGTGGATGATGCTACTTGGGACGATTTGCTGAGTAAATTTACCCGACGGCTTTTCTATTTTTATTTTGATGAGGCCAAATATAAGTTTCGCAAGGAGCCTAATGTCACTAGCTTGCATTATACGTATCGAGTAAATCTGAGTAACACTGACGAAGTCGATGCTTATATCAACAAAATCATTTTGGAGAAGGCATTAGGCAGTACCAGCTCGCTGCACGGCTTTAACCAAGTTTATTTTTTACCGAATCGGACTGTTGATCGGGATGACGAAGAGCTTAAGCTAGTGGTATTAGGATTTGACCATACCACGGATGATGACCAGTTATCTGAATCTGCACGACAAATGGCAATGGGGATTTTGGAGCGCCACGGGCAGGTGTTGCGTCAACGAAAGAACACAATGATATTTTGTGCTCCCAGTTCAGATAAGGTAAGTGAAGCTAGAGAGGTGGCCGCAGACTTTTTAGGATGGCGGAAGATTCAGACAAATGCCGCTGATTGGGACCGCATTGGCGGGGCGCAGCAGGCTGTAGTTAAAGACCAAATGGAAGATTCGGAATCTGCAACGCTAAAAGCTGTTACGCAGGCATACAGTTGGGCATTGATACCGGCCGAAGATAAGGTGTCCGCTAAGCTAACATTGAATCCGGTGCCCTTAGGTCTATACGGGCCGGGGAAACAAGTTGCATCCATGGTGTGGGAAAGCTTGACATCAAAGACTGTGGGCACGCAGTCATTGCTAAAAGAGTTAACCGCAGAAACATTCTTGGAGAGATATGGAGCAAAAGCGTGGCCGGATTCTGAAAAATGGGTCACAACCGCACAACTGTGGGATCGCTTTACCTCTCAAGTAAGCCTGCCTATTCTAGCGAATGAGCAAGTGTTTTTGGAGACGCTCAGGCAGGGCCAATATGAAGGGTTATTGTCCATTGGATTGTTAGTAGATGCACAAAGCCCCCGCGATCAACGTGATAGTTATTTACACCTTCACTTCAAGGAAACGTTACCACCCAACATACCAGTCATCGGTGAGCGATGGCTAATCATGCGGCCGAAAGTTTACCGTCAGATCGCAGAGCAACCAGAGCACGTCACACCAGCGGATATTTTATCTGCTGTTGCTGAGCTTGGCGGAGGAGAGCATCCGGTAACTGTAAAAGCTGTGCAGAAAATCGTAGCCACCAGTCATCATAATAACATTGATGAAGCATCTTTTCACAAGGCTCTAGCTACCGTTGTGAAAGAACAAAAGTTTACCTATCGACTCGGTGATCAAAAGGTAACAGAACTTCCAGAGAATGATGCACAAATATTAGAAGGTGTACTGGTCAAAGAAAAAGAATCCACCTCTCGGACTGTACACGGCCGTACAATTGTGATTAAGGGCAATCTAGGATCGATTAACGATATGGGGCCCTTTTTCAAAAAAATATTGCAGCCTCTTTCCAGTCAACGACCGTCGGAGCTGACCATTGCTATAGATGTCCGTGCCGATTTTGAGGAAGATCCAGGCAGTGGATTGGATGCTGCTCTTGATGATGGGTTTGATAATAATGCCTTTCCTGGATTATCCAGAAAAGATAGCAAAGATGAACAGTAATTGCACCCCGTTTATCGACAGAGCTTTTGTTGTTTGAGCCGTTTAGGGCTAGAAGTGGATATGCGGTAGGATAAGGTGGTTGTTTTGAGGGTTTGGTAAATTGTTTGCAATACTATGCGAAATTTCCCCGCCCTACCCTACTGAGACTGAGCCCCGATTTCACGGCTCAGTCAATAATGAGTTGATCCGGGGCATGAAAAATATGTTTCCTGAAATCGGAATTACGTTGCAGTAAAGTCTTAACTACAAAGAGCTGGATGTTGATCACTCCGGCTTTTTTTGTTGTATATAGAGGTCGTTTTTTGCAGTGTAAGCAATTTTTTGTGCACGAGAGTGGGTAGGGGTGCTGTTCTTTGCTGCTTCACGATGGCGCCCTTTGACCCCGATAGCCGCTCAAGTCTCAAAATTTTATTAACAGGAAATCGGGTGGTCGAGTCAGGTTTCTTGTTCCACGCAGTTGTTATACTTCCCCCACCCTACTCGGCTTGCAACTGGTTCCCCTCAATTTCAGCGCGTCTGAGAGCCGTTCTAAACAAAAGTTTGATCCAAATCCGCGTCGATTTTTGCCAAAATAATTGATACCTTGCTTTTGGTATACCAGCGTGTATAATGGTGCAAGTTGGTACATTTAATGGTACACGATGGTACACGTTAAGGAGATAAATGAATGACCGCGAAAGTGTTTACCGTTGAAAATCGCAAAGGGGGTGTTGGCAAAACAACAACGGCCGTTACCCTCGCTGTGGGATTGGCGCGACGCCTGCATGATGATGGGGGCGGCAATGTGCTGGTCATTGATATGGACCCGCAAGGGGATGCGGCGCGTGGGCTGGGGCTTAACCCCAACGGCCGTTGCGTCAGCAATGTGTTGCTCAGTGATGGCAATGTGGACATCCTGCGTGACAACGTGATATCCGCCGATCGCGGCGACGATGGCGGCCCTTCCCGCCCCAACCTGTACGTTCTTCCCGCCAGTGATAAACTAAGTGAAGCGAAGGAAGATATTTTAACTGAGTTCGCTTTGCTGGCTGCCCGTTCGATGCGCAGCCGGCGCGGTGGGAATGAAGCGCACCTGGTGGATATTTTAGATGAGAAGCTGGGGCTGGCTAAACAGGCTTTCTCCTACATCATCGTGGATTGCCCGCCGACGCTGGATTTGCTGCAGCAGGCTGTGCACCAATATGCCGATTATGCCATCGTTCCGGTAAAGGTTGACTTTCATGGTGCCAGCGCTACCGGCCGGCATACGAGCAACATCTTGCAGGACCAGGCGGAGGGCATCGACATCACCATCGCGGCCATTGTGCCCACCTTTGTCAATGCCCGGCACAACTTGACCAAGAGTATGATGCGCGAACTAACGCGCGTATACGGGAAGCAGGTCATTGCCATGCCTGTGCCCAACACAGTCAGGGTGGCGGAAGCTCCGGCCAGTGGTGGTCGCACTGTTTTGGAGTATATGCCGGACTCGCCGGCAGCGATAGCGTATCAGGATTTGGTTGACCGCCTTTATGCCCAAGGATAATTGATCATGTCATTTGACGATCCTTTTGCCAACGTAGAGCCACAGAAGCCCAAAAAACCGGCCCGCAGCAGCCGCAAGAAAGACAAGTTTGATCAACCGCTGGATGTTTCGCGCCGTGACGCTTACAAGGCGACCGGCACCGGCGGCAGCGCCATGCACGGCGAATATTACCAGCTCACCACCCGCTTGCCTGTGGAAGTTGTCGAGCAAGTGCGCGAATGGGCGGCGGATCTGAAGATGACACAGCAGGACTTACAGCGCTACTGCTTTTATCGCGGACTGCAGGCGTTAGAGCAGGGGGAGCGGCCTGAGGTTGAGGAAGTGGTCGTGCGTAAAAAACTGAAGCCACCGGAATAATTTGTGGTTGATAGGAATAACTTTCCAGAGAAATAAGGGGGGGGGTGCACGTTACGTGCACCCCCCCCTCAAAGAAACGGGAGAAGTAGTCAATGGCAGAAAAAGCACTGGTACCCACCATACAGAAAGAGGTCATTTTTTACGAAGATAGGTTAACGGCCGTACTCGTTGACGTAAATGGAGAGGAGCATATTTATGTGCCTCTCCGCCCAATATGCGACTATTTGGGCCTGCAATACACTGGCCAACGTGATCGAATCCGCCGCGATCCAGTGCTTTCCGAAAATATTCACCGAGTAAAAATTTCCCGTGATGTCGCGGAAGGTAGCGACCAGGAAATGGTCTGTCTGGCGCTGAAATTCCTGCCGGGTTGGCTGTTCGGTCTTTCTGTGAATCGCATCAAAGAAGAGCTGCGCGAAAAGATTATCCGGTACCAGCGTGAGAGTTATGATGTTCTTTGGGATGCGTTTCAAGAAGGACGGTTGACTACCGATGTCAGCTTTGATGACTTGCTCCAGCAGGCCAGCAGCGACGTGGTGGAAGCGTACCAGATCGCGCAGGCGATTATGAAGCTGGCCCGCAATCAAATCATGCTGGATGCACGCCTGGATGATCACAGCCGTACTCTGGAGGAGCAT